>Ga0190306_1000671_pt1 | contig 10900 bp, 5 predicted proteins | sample 48700734_MG_FD_161657 | JGI IMG/M metagenome (GOLD analysis project Ga0190306, IMG submission 161657) | Hydrothermal vent sediment bacterial communities from Southern Trench, Guaymas Basin, Mexico - 4870-07-3-4_MG | ecosystem: Environmental > Aquatic > Marine > Hydrothermal vents > Sediment ...
GTCCACGAATTTCAGCACCTCATCCACGACGACTACGATCCTGACGAGGACAGTTGGGTGAACGAGGGCTGCTCCGAATTCAGCGAGTACCTGGCCGGGTACAAGACCGAGGAAACCCACGGGCGTACCCAGTTCCAGGATTGGCCGGAGAACTCGCTCATCGTGTGGGGCGATCAGCCGGGGGAGATCCTGGCTGACTACCAGATGGTTTATCTCTGGACGATGTATCTGTTCCAGACCCAGGGTGGTGCAGCCACTCTCAAGGCACTCGTCCACGAGCCCGCCAATGGCATCCTGGGTGTCAATAAAGTGCTCGCTCCTCGCGGTGTTACTTTTGCCGATGTATTCTATAACTTTAAGCACGACATGCTCTATGGCGGCTACACCGACACCACCACTTGGGGAGCGACCGTTAGCCCGCCCTTCTACCTGGGGAGGCTCAGGGAGAACCTGTCCTTCCAGGGCTACGATACACCGGGCGCTCCGCAGTGGGGTAGCGATTACATCAAGATCGGCTACCACCCCGCCCTGGGTAAGGTCTTCTTCGATGGAACCGACGGGGCGGTCATCCCCTCGCCCTGGACGGTGACCTCGGAGCTGCCCTTCCCGCCCAGCGGAAACGTGGCCGGCAACGTACTCTATTCGGGGCACCAGGACTTCGACGATCGCTTCTTGATCATCCCAGTGAGCGTGCCCGCCGCCAATCCAAGCCTGGAGTTCGAGACTTTCTGGAACATCGAGGACAACTGGGACTACGCCTTTGTGCAAGTCTCCACCGATGGGGCCGCCACTTGGACCAGCCTCTCCAACACCGACACCATCACCGAGACCGACCCCCATGCCCACGGGATAATCAAGGACAACGTGCCCGGCTTCACGGGCTTCTCCGGGGGCTGGAGGAAGGAGGTCTTCGACCTATCGCCCTACGCCGGCCAGAGCATCCTGTTGGCCTTCCGCTACGCGGCCGACTGGGCCGCCGCTGGCAGCGTGGGCGAATATCCGCCTGGCTGGTGGATTGATAACGTCAAGGTGGGCGATGCCTACATCTTCACTGAGGCCATGCCCGCCGGGGCCATGAGCATCTTCGATGCCCGCGGCGCCACCGACATTGACTTCAGAGTTACCTTCCTCACCTTCCAGGAGGGCGTGGATGCTTGGACCTCCCTCAACGAGATGACCCTCGATGATGCCTCCGAGACGGGCGTCTTCGACCTCGGCTCGCTCATTACCTCCCCCTCCCAATACGCCGTAATGGTGGTCACCTACGAGGCGGTCACTATGGACGATCTGGTCGGAGGCGGCGTGCTGCCTTATCAGACCTACAGGGTCGTTGGCCTACCGCCGACCCTACTGACCTCGGCTCTGGAGAGGGAGGGGTTGGCCGTAGATCCCGACTCGGCTTACGTGGGTGGCACGGTGACCTACAGGATCGTCCTGGACAACATCGGCGACGCGGAGGCCACGGGGAGCGTGGTGAATCCCATTCCCGAACATACAACCTACGTGCCTGGTAGCGCCACCGGCGGCGCCTACTATGATTCCACCACCAACAGTATCAAGTGGTCGGGGATGGTGCCTGGGAAGTCGAAGTACGAAATCAGCTTCCAAGTGACGGTGAACCCCGACACGCCTGTGGGCACGGTCTTCACTGATGTGGCTACTATCTATGATGGCTACAATACTCTAGTCAGGAAGGCCGATACTACGGTCGTGGCCTCGCCCATCGCCCTGAGCATGGCGCCCGACAAGGCGGAGGTGTATCCCGGCGAGAGGTTCGCCTTCCACGTCACTGTGAGGAACGACAGCTTTGTAATCCAGAAGGTCAGGGTGTCCATCCCCATCCCCGATGAGGTGAGCTACATCAGCTCCTTCGGCGGCGCTCTGCCGACCATTCCGCCGGGGGTGGTCACCTGGACGGGAGCTTTGCTGCCGGGGCAGTCCTTCAGCTTCGGCTTCGTGGCCAGGGTGAAGCCCTCCGTTGCGCCGGGCACGGTCATCGCCACCAAGGCCACCGTCGCCGACCGCATCACCGGCGAGGTCAAGAACGTGGTCACCGCATCAACCACGGTCGTCCCCCGTCCGTAACCTCGGCGCTAAAAAGTCGGGGGCCGGGGCATTGCCCCGAGCCTCCGACTTGTTTATAAAAGGCCTCGCCAAAGCGCTCCAAGGGCTGAGTCAATCGGCCTGAGGAGCGCTTTACTTTTCGCACCGTATCACTCGGCCCCCGTCGCTGCAGTAACGATAGCGGCTGTCGCCCACGGCGAGGGTTATCAGGTAGCCGCGGGTCAGGTCTTTAAATTTCCTTGCGCCGGGCAGTTCGTAGCGTTCCCCCTCCTCGGTGACCACCATCACGTGGCCAGGCAGGGGCGTTCCCTCAGACGGCGGACATCTGGGACCTGGGCCCAGCCAGATGACCGGCTCCACGGCCACCAGCTCTATCCCGGCGGGGGAGATACCCAGGCGCTCGGCCAGGTCCCTCTTAGCCAGTTCGATCATCGCTTCGACCTCCTCTTTAACGCCGGCAAATACGGTGGGAGTCGGCCTTTGGAAGACTTCGGTGGAAGCGCCAACCATAGGAGATACCATAGGAGTTTGCCTTACGACCGCCTTGGCGGGAATGCCAATGGTGGAGGTTTGTCCCTGGCCGATGTTTCCCTCAGATCGCGTCCCACATCCCGCGCTTAAAACCATCATCCCCATCAGAATTAGAAGCAGCGTTTCTCTGTTCATACTGTCCTCCCTCTTGGCCCCTGATTCATAATCTAGACGAATTGGAAGCGAAGAAAGTTCCCCAGCCCTTGCCAAGTCCGAAATTTGGTGGTAAAATTATTTATGCACAATTGAATAGGTCGAGTGGCGAGCTTATCGCCAATTCTAGAAAGGAAGACAACATGAGAGTGCTCAAAGGCATCCTTGGATGTCTGTTATTCATAGGGCTGCTCCTCAGCCCCGCCCTGGCCAGCGAGCCGGCGTCTAAGCCTCCTGCGAATCCGATGCCTCAGGGGGAGTTCAAGCCGGGCGAGATTCTGGTCAAATTCAAGAAGGGGCTTAGAGCAGCCAGCGCTCGACTCATCCTCTCCGCCAAGGGCATGAGAGTTTCGGGCGAGATAGAGAAACTGGGCATCCTGCAGGTAGCCGTGCCGATGGGCAGGGAGTTGGAGGTCATAGAGAGTTTGAGGCGCAATCCTTTGGTGGAATACGCCGAGCCCAACTACATCGTCCGCCTTCCTCCCTTTGAGCCAACCCAGGTAACGGCTGTTGGTCAGACGGGGCATAGTCAGGCCATCCGTGCGGCCGATATCGTTCCCAACGATCCTTACTATTCCTATGGGGATGTCCAATGGAACTTGCCCAGAATCGGAGCTCCCCAGGCCTGGGAGGTCACCACCGGCGAGAGGGAGATCGTCATCGCCATCGTGGACTCGGGGATTGACCTCGACCACCCGGATTTGGATGGCAAGATATGGGCAAATCCGGGCGAGATTCCGGGCAACGGCCTGGACGATGACGGAAACGGCTATGTTGACGACGTCCACGGCTGGCACTTTTACCACCGATGTGATGATGAGGGATGCATAGAGCTCGAAGACAACAATTCTCAGGACGATAATGGTCATGGAAGTTTCATGGCCGGTATCGCCGCCGCGGAGACGAACAACGGCGAGGGCATAGCAGGCCTTTCCTGGGGAGCCAAGCTAATGCCTGTCAAAGTATTAGATCAAAATGCGGCTGGGTATTACAGTGACATAATACAAGGCGTCATCTACGCCGCCGACAACGGGGCGAAGATCATCAACATGAGTTTTGGCGGCGCCGCATATTCCCAGGCGTTAGAGGACGCGGTGAATTATGCCCACGATAAAGGTTGCCTTCTCGTCTCCACTTCGGGTTATGGGAATACCGGGGTGACTTACCCGGGCAAATTTCCCGTAGTTGTCACCGTCGCAGCCACGGATAAGGACGATCAGAGGGCCTGGTTTTCCAACTATGGCCCGGAGGTGGACCTCGCCGCGCCGGGTGTGGACATCGCCAGTACCGATCGGAATGGCATTTACGGCCTTTGGAGCAGCACCGAGGTGGCTGCTCCTCATGTGGCGGGGTTGGCGGCGCTGATTTGGTCGGTCAATCCCACTTTGAGCCAGGACGAGGTGGAGGACATCATCGAATCCACGGCCGTTGACCTGGGCGATCCGGGCAAAGATGATTATTACGGCTGGGGGCGTATTGACGCCAACGCCGCCGTGAGGGCCACGTCCCATTACCTGCGGGTCAACCCCCATTGGCTTCTCTTCCTGGCCGACGAGAACAACGATCCGGCCCAGCAGATAGTTACCAATCCGGGCACGAGCGCCCCCACCTGGACCGCGGCGGAGACAAGCTCCTGGCTTTCCATCACCGACCCTACGGGCCACACTCCCTCTTCCATTGAGGTTTCCGTTGATAAAAGCGCCCTGTCTGGCTATGGCATCTACACCGCGTCCATCACCGTGACCAGCACGATGACCGAGACCCAAAATAGTCCTCAGGTAATCACCGTGACCTTGAGTTACGTTCGTGAACTGTATAAGCTGTACTTCCCACAGGTTTTCAGAGATTGCATCCCTTGACAGTTGCGCCTTCTAGACCTAAACTTACTCCGCACCTTGGCATTCGGAAGGACAAACGCTTTGACGTGATGTAAGCTGGACATGGCAAGCGAAAAGGCAAACCTCGCGAAAGCGAGGGGCGCAAAGCTACGGGCCTGTCGCCAAAAGGCTAGGGTCGCCGGGCTGCCGTCTTGCATCACCTATCTCCAAAAACCCGGCAAAAAGCTGTTAGGCCGGGTTTTTGATTTTTTCCGGCGCTTTGGATAGATGCGCGCTTTTCCGAGGGCGCTTGCGGCGATGGAGGTGCTTGACTAAGATGACCAAAAGGCTCAGAGGGCTGCTCAATTGCTTCTATGTTGCCTTGCTGCTCTTGGGATTCTTTCTGGCCGGAGGGGTGCTTCCGCCCCGATGGAGATATCTCGCTAGGGCATCACCGACGCAGGGCGAGGGCTTCAAGGCGGGCGAGATCTTGGTGAAATTTAGGGAGGGGGCCTTACAGACGGACGTTCAATCCGTACTCGCAGCCCATGGCCTATCGGTGATAGGAGAGATACCCAAGCTGGGCATTGCGCAGGTGGCTGTGCCGGTGGGCAGGGAGCTGGAGACAATAAAAACCCTCGAGGCCAGTCCTTTAATTGAGTATGCCGAACTGGACTACATTGCTCAGGGCTGCGATGTTACCCCAGATGATATTTACTACCCTTTCCAATGGAATATGCTTGATATTCAAGCTCATAAGGCTTGGCAAGCTACCACCGGCATCAGCATCACCATTGCCATCCTTGACACGGGCGTTGACCTCTACCATCCGGATCTGAATGCTAAAATATGGAGCAACCCAGGCGAGATACCAGATAATGGCCTAGACGACGATGAGAATGGCTATATTGATGACGTCCATGGCTGGGATTTCGTTGATAAAGGGGATAACGATCCGCAGGACGACAACGGACATGGCACCCACGTGGCGGGCATCGCCGCCGCGGAGACGAACAACGATGTGGGCGTGGCAGGCGTTTCCTGGGGAGCGGTGATAATGCCCGTTAAGGTCTTAAATTCCGAGAATAAGGGCTACCATAGCGACATTATAAAAGGCCTCATTTACGCCGCCGATAACGGGGCTAGAATCATTAATATGAGCTTTGCCAGCGAAGTCGAGGATCCAGCATTGAAGGAGGCAATTGAATATGCCCACGATACTAAGGGGTGCCTCCTTGTAGCAGCGGCTGGCAACTGGGCCAAGAAGGGCAATCCGGTGACGTACCCTGCTGCCTTCCCTGGTGTCATCGCTGTTGCAGCCACGGATATCACTGACACGCGATGGAGTGAATCGGAGCACGGCCCTTTTATAGACTTAGTCGCTCCTGGACTACATATCCTCAGCACTTATTGGTTCAGAGGTGCACACGACTATACCTGGGCCGATGGCACCTCAATGGCCGCTCCTCACGTGTCGGGGGTGGCGGCCCTTGTTTGGTCTATCAATCCTGAGTATACCAACGATGAGGTGGAGGAGCGCATCGAACGGGGTGCCGACGATTTGGGAACGCCAGGCTGGGACCAGTACTATGGCTGGGGTAAGGTGAACGCTTACAAGGCCGTAGCCGGTAGTATCTCCGGCCATGTGAGGAATAACGCGGGGGTTCCCCTCTCGGGGGCGACAGTAGCCATCATATCCGGCCCGTGCAGCGGGATGGCGATCAGTAACGCAGGGAGCTATCGGATCTGGGGCTTGGATTCTGGGACCTACGCCCTCCAAGCGCGTATGGAAGGTTACGGGGTTCTGCCCCCCATGCAGGGTATTTCCGTCACCGTCGGCACTGACGTATCTGGCCTGGACTTCTATTTCCCACCCCTCGATAATCTGGTGCAGAATTGGGATTTTGAAACGGGTGATCTGAGCGGATGGTCCACTGGCGGTTCTATAGAGCCTGTCATTACTCAGGAGGAGAAGCATACGGGCGCTTATTCCGCCTTGCTGGGAGGAAGCGAAGAACTCAATTCCATGGGAGACTCATGGTTGTCTCAGAGCATCACCGTCACCGTCGCCAAACAACCAACGCTGTCGTTTATGTATAAGATTGTCAGCTCAGATAGATGGCATGGCGATTGCTTCAGGGTTAAGATTAAGGATCAAGGTGGGCATGATTTAGCCACCTTGCTGTCAGCGAATGAGAGCGCCGATTGGACGCATAAGCGGTATAACCTCAGCCCCTATATCGGGCGAACGGTCCAGTTGTATTTCAGTTTGTACCAGGACGGCGCCGGCGGGGGGACGGTTGTGTATCTGGACGAGGTTAGCGTGGGCTCAGGACCATGGACGGTTTACGTGCCATTGGTCTGTAAAAAGTATAGCGGCCCTTAAGAGAGTCGCTGAGGGCAAGGTAGTGCTTCGTTGATGATTAGCGGGCGTGAGAAGCGCCCGCTAACTTATTTCCTGGGCCGTGCACTTGCGTCCTCGGCCACTTTGTGTTACACTTAAGCCCAGCAATGGGCTATTCTGGTACTCCCGCCTGGCGTTCAAACGGGTGGGCTTCCTCACCACCAAGACACGAGGACATAAAGTCAGGAACATTTTCTCTGGTTCGCTTTGTGTCTTGGTGTCTTTGTGGTAAGGGATGAGCGTCCACCTGAAAGCTCAGTAAAGGGGAGGGCGAGGAAAATGCTGGCCAAGGTTACAAGCTGCGCCGTGGTAGGCCTCGAGGGAGCCATCGTCGAGGTAGAGGTGGACACGGGGAGGGGGCTTCCCTCGCTTACTATCGTGGGCCTGCCAGACGCAGCGGTCAAGGAGTCGAGCGAGCGAGTTCGCTCGGCCATTAGGAATTCTGGCTTCTTCTATCCTAACAAGCGTCTGACGGTGAACCTCGCCCCCGCCGACCTGCGAAAGGAGGGACCGGCCTACGATCTCCCCATAGCTGTGGGGATACTGGTGGCCTCTGAGCAGCTCACGGCTGATATCTCCTCCTCCCTGTTCGTGGGCGAACTCTCGCTGGACGGGAGCGTCCGCCACGTGAGGGGAATTCTTCCCATGGTCAACTTGGCCAAGGAGAGGAATCTGGAGACCGTCTATGTGCCAGCGGAGGACGCTCCAGAGGCGGCTCTCATTCCGGGGGTGGAGGTTATCCCAGTGGAGAGCCTGGCCTCCCTCGTTGCCCACTTGCAAGGGATGGAGCCCATCGAGCCCTACAAGCCGGACTTTAACTTCGATGAGGACGAGGCTCCCACCTACGGGACCGACATGGCCCACATTAGAGGACAGGAGCATGTGAAAAGGGCCCTTGAGGTGGCGGCCGCGGGAGGGCATAACATCATCATGGTGGGCCCTCCCGGGGCGGGAAAGACACTGCTGGCGCGCTCCGTGCCCTCCATCCTTCCCAAATTGACCATAGAGGAGGCTTTGGAGGTCACCAGGATTTATAGCGTGGCGGACATGCTTCCTCCCGGCGTCCCTCTTGTTAGGCATCGCCCGTTCCGCGCTCCTCATCACACCATAAGCCAGGCGGGGCTAGTGGGAGGGGGGAGATGGCCCAGGCCAGGAGAGATATCGCTTGCCCACCATGGGGTGCTTTTTCTTGATGAGCTTCCTGAGTTCGGCATGCGCACATTAGAAGTATTGCGCCAGCCCATGGAGGATCACGTGGTCACTATATCTAGGGCTCAAGGGTCATTGACCTTTCCCGCTAATTTCATGCTTGTCGCCGCCATGAACCCCTGCCCATGCGGCTACTTCGGCGATCCCACGCACGAGTGCACTTGCTCCCCCGCCATGGTCAGCCGCTATCAAAAGCGCATTTCGGGGCCGCTCCTGGACCGCATTGATATCCACATCGAGGTACCCCGGGTGGAATATGAAAAATTGGCCGATGATCGGCTGGGGGAAACTTCTGCCCTCATCCGTCAGCGGGTAGAGGCGGCGCGAGAGAGGCAACGCAGGCGCTTTGCGGGCACGCATTTGACCTGCAATGCTGACATGGGGCCGGCCGAAGTACGAGAATATTGTCAGGTGGATGAGGCTGGGCGAAGCCTCCTTAAAGCGGCTATGCGTCAGCTTGCCATGAGCGCCCGCGCCTTCCATCGCATCCTCAAGCTGGCCCGCACCATTGCCGACCTGGAGGGTTCAGAGCGCATCGAGACCCACCATCTGGCCGAGGCCATCCAATATCGCCCGAGAAGGAGGGCTTGACCGCTCTTCAACCTGACAGGGGCCTTAATACTACAACCGCGCTTCCCGTTTTAGGGGGCCAGAGGTGACAGTCCCTTGAGCATCTGCGGTTGTAGTATTAACCTTGGCCAAAGAAGGTTGATTGCGAATCCCAAGATTTGACAATACGCCGGATATGCGATATAGTAATATTAAAATGTTAAGGTGCCGAAACTATATCCTGGCACTTTGAACTTCGACAGAGCAGGTGATGGCAGAGCATATGGGGGAATCTAAATTCCGAGAGAAATTGAGTATATTGCTGGAGAAGGCCGAGAAGCAAGGCTATCTCACCTTCGACGATATATTGGCGGTCTTGCCCGAGGTGGAGGAAGACCTGGCCCAACTAGAGGATCTCCTCATCGCCCTTCACGAGCGGGGCATTGACATTTATGAGAGCGAGGAAGAGGCCTTGAACGAGGAGGAGGCCGGTGAGGGGGAAATCGGAAAGGCCGTGGACTTGAGCAGCATCGCCGCCGACGACACCGTCAGCTTGTACCTGCGGGAGATGGCCAGCGTGCCCCTCCTGACGCCTGAGGAGGAGATGGAATTGGCCAAGCGAATGGCCAGAGGCCGAGCGGCCAAGCAGCGCTTGGCCAGGGATGGCCATGATCCTGAGGAGAGGGAGAAGCTGAAGCGGCTGATCGAGGAAGGGGAGAAAGCTCGCGAGCACCTCATCAAAGCCAACACCCGCTTGGTGATCTCCATCGCCAAGAGATACGTGGGGCACGGGGTGCCTTTCCTAGACCTCGTTCAGGAGGGCAACCTGGGCTTGATGAAGGCCGTTGATAAATTTGACTATCGGCGGGGACACCGACTGAGCACCTATGCCACCTGGTGGATCCGCCAATCCATCACCCGAGCCCTGGCCGAGCAGGGGCGCACCATCCGCGTTCCCGTCCACATGAGCGACCGCATTCGAAGGCTCTATAAGACGGCTCGGAAGTTGGAGCAGGACCTGGGCTATCAGCCTGCTCCGGAGGAGATAGCAGAGGAGATGGATCTAGAGCCGGAGAAGGTGACCTGGATGCTCAGAGCCTCTCGGTTGCCCCTCTCGTTGGAGACCCCGCTGGGCGAGGAGGACAACGAACTGGTGGATTTCATTGAGGACGAGGAGACCCCTCCACCCCCTGAGGTCGCATCGCGGAGTATGCTGGCTGAGAAACTGGAGGAGGTCCTGTCCACTCTTAGCCCGCGGGAGGCGCAGATCTTGCGCCTGCGCTTCGGCCTGCAGGATGGGCACTGCTATACCCTGGAGGAGGTAGGCCAGAAGTTCGGCCTCACTCGGGAGCGCATCCGCCAGATCGAAGGAGAGGCCCTGCGTAAGCTCCGCCACCCCCGGCGCATACGGCAATTGAAAGATTACCTCAGCTAGAAACCGTTTGGGGCGGCGGGCCTCGGGCTCGCCGCCCCAAAAACCTATGCCATCCGCGAAGAGTCAAGGCTCCCGCGGATCAATTTTGGGAAGGTTGAGGATGCCAAGCTTGAGGAAAGAGACCTTGGAGGAATATCTGTCCTCCCTCTACGGGATGAAAGTCGAGGTACTCTCCCTGCGGAAGCTTCGAGGGCTGGAGCCGGGGGGTGAGGTGAAGGGCTTCGGCTATGGCAGCCCTGTCCTGGTGGAGATCGCCTGCGGGGGCAAGCGGGAAAGGCTGGTCCTGCACACCATGAGCCCCAACGCCTTTGGCCACGAGAGGCCCTCCGACCGGGCCTCCTGCCTGCTCCTCGACTACGCCACCTTCAACGAGCTGCCCCGCCACGTCCGAGCCCTGGATGTGGGAGCCTTCGCCGACGACGGGCGGCTCATCTCTCTGGGCAAAGCCGACGAGTTCTTTCTATTGACCGAGTACGCGCGCGGCAGCTTGTACGTTCGCGACCTGGAGCGCATCGCCGCCAAAGGGGAGCTGGCCGAGGGGGATGAGGAGAGGGCTCAGGCCCTGGCTGATTATTTGGCCCACATCCACGCTCGGAAAAAGGAGGCCCCTGAACTCTACCGGCGCCGCCTGCGCGACCTGGTGGGCCACGGCGAGGGCATCATGGGCCTGACCGATAGCTACCCGCCCGACTTCGAGCTGGCCGGGAGGGAATTCCTGGAGGATGTCGAGAAAAGGTG
>Ga0190306_1000672_pt1 | contig 10886 bp, 17 predicted proteins | sample 48700734_MG_FD_161657 | JGI IMG/M metagenome (GOLD analysis project Ga0190306, IMG submission 161657) | Hydrothermal vent sediment bacterial communities from Southern Trench, Guaymas Basin, Mexico - 4870-07-3-4_MG | ecosystem: Environmental > Aquatic > Marine > Hydrothermal vents > Sediment ...
TTTTGCGAAGGCGCTTTTAGGGCTTGTTGGGTATTTGGCTGAAAACGTGAAAATGGAAGGCAAAACGTTGAAGGCTTAGACTCTTCGCCCTCTTCTTCCGCCTTTTCGACGGGTTCCGTCGTGAGGTACAGGCGTAACTTCCTCTATTCTGCCAATTCGGAACCCTGCCCTAGCTAGGGCACGTATGGCTGCTTGGGCTCCTGGACCCGGGGTTCTTGCTCCCGAGCCTCCTGGGGCGCGTACTTTTATGTGTATGGCTGTTATGCCTTTGTCTTTTGCTATGGTTGCTGCTGCCAAGGCGGCTCTCATCGCCGCATAGGGCGAAGATTCCATTCTGTCGGCTTTTACAAACATTCCGCCGGAGGTTCGGGCTATGGTTTCGGCTCCCGAGATGTCAGTTATGTGCACTATGGTGTTGTTGTAGGAGCTGTAGATGTGGGCTACTCCCCACTTTTCCTTCTTTGTGCTGCTCATCCGCTTTCACCTTCGCCTTGGGTTTTTGTTTCAGTCTGCGCCTGTCCCGTGGCAGTCATCATTATTGCCTGTCTTAGTTTATGCTCCGGGTTTGCCAGTGGGCTCTGCGGCGCATAGGTTATTTTGTCTTCCTCTTCTCGTTTTACTAAGTAGCTTGGGATGGTTACTCTTCGGTTGTTTATGGCTATGTGTCCGTGGACTATGAGCTGTCGTGCCTGATATATGGATTTTGCCAAGCCTTTTCTGAAAACCACGGTTTGCAGCCGCCTTTCGAGTATGTCCTCGACTGTTAGGTCGAGCACGTCGTCGAGCACTGCGGTTTCCGGGAGAATTCCAAGCCTATAAAGCTTTGACAGAAGCTGTTTTTCGAGCACTCGTCTTTCTTCTTCGGTTTTTCCCAGCAAAGAACGGGCGATTCCTCGAAAGTTCGACACCATAGTCTTGTGCCGCCACAGCTCCCGCTTATTCCTCAGCCCATACTGTCCTAGAAGCTTTAGTTCTTCTTGTAAGATGTCGGCGCGCCACGGGAATCGCGGAGTCTCGTATTTCTTCCTTTGTTTTTTCGGGTCTCCCATTTTATGGTCCTCGCTTCTTCTTCACTCCAACAGCTTTTCCTATTCTTCCGGTTGTCCGTGTTCTTTGTCCCCGAACCTTTAGCCCATAAGCATGGCGGTATCCCCGCCAAGACTTCATTGCTTTCATTCTTTCAATGTCGGTTTTCACCTTAAAAGTGAGGTCTGCCCCCGTTAACAGAAGGTTCTTCCCGGTTTCTAGGTCTTTTCTCCGGTTTAAATACCATTCTGGAATGTTGTATTTGTCCGGATTAGCTATTATTTCTTCTATTTTCTCTATTTTCTCGTCGGATATGAACCCTATTCTTGTTTCCGGGTTTATTCCGGCTTTTTTGACTATGAGGTGGGCTAGGTTTATTCCTATGCCTTTTATTTTCGAAAGCGCGTAGGGTGCTTTTAGGGTGCCGTCTACGTCTGTTTCTCTGATTCGTACTATGTGTCGAAACTCCTTTGGCATGTTCTTTCTTCCGTTTCTGCGTAAACCTACTACGGAAATAACGCGTATTTTATTTAAACTTTCCTTCAATACCTCTAGAAATAGAAGCAGGTGTACGTTGCTATGAGCGGAACTGAGCTGGAAGACGCTGTTGCAGAGGCTTTCCGGAAAAAGGGATACATAGTTTTTGTCCGCAAAAACCACTGCGACGTTCTAGCTGTTAAGCCGGACATGACGCTAGCGTATCTTATTGAATGCAAAGACTACGCATTATCGCGGAAACAGCAGTTTCTAGCTGTACGCGAATTACACCGCAACTACACTCACGCGCTGGAGCTCCTAATCAAGCACCGTCTTTTCCCCGACAAAATACTGAAGGTTCTCGTCGCCAAAGGATTCGCCTACCGCTCTCGCGGAATACTACAATACACGCCGAAAGCCTTCATCAAGCATGTCACTTCATAACTCTTTCTCGTAAACTATTTCCACTCCTTCTGGAGCCTCAAACCCGATTTCTTTCATAGCTGACACTAATGATTCATCGTTACAAGCGAAACCGTAAACCTTCCTAGTTCCCGCTTCGAAGCAACGCGTCAACAGGAAGCTGAGCATATCAATTATAGCTTCTCTGCTTCCGTCAACATAGCACGTTTGAAGAGTGTTTTCCTGCCACATTCTAGCTGTGGAATCGTCAATCAAAATCAAGCCCTGTATCTGCGCATCTCCTTCGTAGACTATGGCTTTTTTCTCACGTAGAAAACGTTCTAAATCTTCCCTTGTTAGCGAATACCATCGGAAAAGTATGGTGTATAAGCCCGCTGACCTTTGGAAGATGTTCGATTCTTGCAGAAACTTCCATAACGCGTTCAGGTCTTCTGCTCTGCCCCATCTAGACTTCAAACTATCAAGACGCCGAATCTTTTCGGTTTTCATTTCTACGAATTCGGCGATTGGTGTGAACCCGAGTTTTTGAAGCACTATTCGCGCGGCTTTGTTGTCCGAGGACGTTACGAGCCTAGCTTTGACCGCGCCGTTACGCTTCGCGTACTTCATGCACTCCTTCGCGATGGCTGTAGCTATTCCTTTGCGTCTATGCTCCGGCGCTGTTCTCGCCGCGCTTAGCCAAGCCTCTTTTTTGCGCTTGTCCACCCGCACATGGGACATTCCTACGGGTACGCTATTTATAGTGGCTACGAAGATTTTTCCATCCGTTTCCTTCATCCACTTGTCCCAGAACTGTGGAATGTAGTCGCCCCAGCTCCAGGTTTTCTCGCAGAACTTGAATACGGCTTCGCGGTCGCTGTTTCGGGCTGGTCTGACAACGATTTCTTCCTTCATTCGGGCTCCCGTTTATAGTCAAGGTTGTTCGGTTTAAATTTCAGTATTATTTCATGAATCGTAATATAGGTTAAATTTTAAAAGGTGAAAGGTATATTCAGAAATAAGAATTTAGAGTTGGTGTATAAGATTGGCGAGAGGAGAAGAGGAGAAAGTTAAACGCATTCTAACAGACCCGAGGCTTTCAGCAATCAAAGCCATGCTCGAGAAAGACCACGCGATAGACTGCCTTTTCTTGCTATACATGGGAAGGGGCAAGTGGAAGGAAGCTAAAGAGTTTATGCGTGAAAACGGGCTTACCCTAAGCGACGGCACTTTCCGCGCTAGGATGATGGAAATCGAACGGCTAGGCTTCGCCGAGGCAAAGCGCATTGACCCGTTGAAGAGGTATTACGTGAAGACGAAGTCCGGTGAGAAGCTGGCTCGATTGTTGTTGGAGCTTTTCGACCGCTTAGAGTAACAGCTTTTGTTCAACAGTTTAGCTGGTGTACTTTTCGGGTGCATTAGTGTTTCTTAGGTTTTTGTTGTTTTTGTATTGTTGTTGTGCAAAGCGTTAATCTAGTGTCTTAAGTCGTAAGATTTAAATCCAAAAGATGTGTTTACTATCACGTGAACCCCAAAAGGAGGGATAAAAAGAAAATGAAACTGTTCAAAAACAAGAAAGCCCTAAGCCCCGTCGTCGCATCAATCATACTCATCGCCGTAACCGTCGCCGTATCAATCGCCGTAGCCGCATGGATGGGAGCACTAACATTCACATTCATGGGCACAGAAGAAATAAAGATTACTGACCTAGACTTCGTCACAGGAACTCCTAAGTACATCAATGTTACAGTCAAGAACACTGGAACAAATCCCGTAACTATAAATGAAGCATGGGTTAACGGCGTAAAACAGACAATTTCGTCATTTACAGTACCAGCTAACGGAGTGCATTATCTAGCGATACAATACAACTGGGACTCTGGTAACACTTACGAGGTTAAGCTAGTGAGCTCTTCTGGAAACGCTTTCTACAGAACCGAAACTGCTCCATCTTCGTAGGTTTGTTGAGATTGGGGGTAGGGTGGGCGAAGTCTCCGTCAAACCAAAACCCTTTCTTTATTCCCCTCTGGAGGTGCAAACAAAATGGTGGTTGAAATAAAAGAATACGATTCCGCAGAAGAAATAGCACGAGCCCTAGACCGTGAAATATCCGAGACAAAAAGCACTCTAGGCGAATACCTACGCCGCCTAGACGAAATCCGCGCCCTAGCGGAAAAATCGAAAAAAATCCGTGACGTAGTGATGAAGCTGGCAGGCAAGAAAGCCATAAGCGAAAGCCTAGGCGAAATCACAATCGGCAACTTGAGCATAGTGCTCGATGCTAACCCGTTCCACGAACTCACGGCGATCGAAGAGGTTGTTCGCAGCCAGCAGGAACGTCTCTTAGTATTGCAGAAAGCCCGAGAAGCCCTAAAATGGATGGACCAGCTAGGCGACACGGAAGGACTAAAATACTTGGTGCTTGAAAACGACGGCGTTCCAGAGCGAATACTATTCAAAATCTCGTAATGCACGTTTGGCTCATAGGAGTTGAAAATTGATGGAAAACGAAGTTTACGCTTTCGCATTGGAAACCGCGCTTTCAGAGATACAGAATCTCTGTCCCGAGATAACCCATTCGTTCATATTCACCCACGACGGCGAACTGCTGGCAGGAGACAAAGCCACCGACCGTAAAACCATGGTTCGCGTGGTCGACTCCTTTGACGGCGTACTCGAAAAAGCCGACTCTCTAGGTGGCATAGAAGAAATCACCCTCCAAGGAAGCAAGGGCAGAGTACAAGTCTCCTGCATAAACAAAAACCTCTACATGGTCACAGTAACCTCGAAGAAAGCAGACCCCACCTACGTAAACATGGTTTCCCGCGTACTTATACCAACAGTTCTAAAAATGCTAGAAAAACTCAACCCTACCTCCCTCAAAAACACGTTTCCACAGAAAAACGAAATCCTAGAAAAACCCAAGCCCGAACTTGAACCCGAGCCAGAAAAGCCAGAAATAGACCTAAAACTCGACCTACCAGCCGAGGTAAGCCTAGAGAAAACCGAAGAAAAAGAGGAAGAACTCTCCCCAGAACCATGGAAACCCGAAGAGGAACCGGTACTCGAAGAAACCGAAGAACCGGAACTACCAGAAAAACCGTTAGAAATCCCGACAAGCCAACTAATCGTAGACACAATCGGCGGGCTCCTCGTAAAAGGCGACACGGTGCGAATAGACAAAAACCTACTCGACGAATGGGCTGAACTCTGCGGCGAAGAAAAAATAAAGGAAGTAGAAATCGAAACCTTCACAGGCCAAACAGTCCAATGCAAAGTCAAACCAATAACCGACTCAAAATACAAAGATAAAGGATTAATAAGAATACCCGAGAAGCTCCGTCGAAAACTAGACGTTAAAAGAGGCGAACTCGTCCGAGTAAGCCCTTGGATAGAACCAAAAAACGAGGAAAAGGAAGAGAAAGAAAAGGAGAGTTAACAAAATGCCGAGAAAAAAAATCACCCAGGAAATAGCAGTTGAAACCGCTCTAATCGAAAACAAAACAGAAGGCACAGACGCCGAAAAAATCCGCGCAAACCTAGAAAAGATAAAGAGCAACCAGGAAGTAGTGGGATATATATTCAGAAACACAACGTCCGCGGCAATAGACCTAAAAGACCCGTCAAAAATCATCGATTACGCAATAGTTTCGTCTTCAGCCCTAGACGCGGCAGAAAAACTCTCAGAACTCTTCAACATAGGCACGGCAAACCACATAATCATCCAAGGAAAAGACGTGAAAATGCTCTCACTATCCATGGGTGAAAACAAGCTAAGCGTTTTCCTCGAAAAAAACGCTGACCACGAAAAAATCCTGAAAAAACTCAAAATCTAAACTCCACATTCCATTTTTGCTCCCCAATTTCTAGTCTTCGCTAAACGGGGAAAATGAGGTTAGGGAAGCCTCTCTTATAGCAAGGCATGACTAAATCTGCAGCTTCCCTTTAACCTCATCCCCAAAACTTATATAGTTTCCCTTTTCGGGAAGGTTTAAATAACATAGCTTCCACAAATATTGTGAAGGGAGAAGGAGAAACCTCGTTTCTGGCGTGATATAATTATGGTTACCCTCGAAAAAACCCTCTCAGTCTCTAAACATCGAGACCGCCTCGACATCATCGCCGACATTCTAAACGCGGCAAACGGAAAAGGCGTAAGAAAAACATACCTCATGTACAAATGCAACCTAAGCTTCAAACAACTCAAAAACTACTTAGGATTTCTACTCCAAAAAGAACTTCTAAAACAAGTTATAGCCCACAAAAGCGGCGGAGTAACCCTCTTCCAAATAACCCCAAAAGGACAAACCTTCCTAAAAACCTACAAAAACCTACAAAACTTCCTAACAACCAGTTGAACAACCAGCCCTCCGCTGAATCCTAAGCAACAACTCCCGAACCTTCTCCCTAAGCCTCACACACCCATTTTCACTACTTATAACTATAAACCCAAAACTTTCAAGAAATTTCAAAACTTTCAGAAGCCCCTCACGGCTAAGCCGCGTCACGGCCAAAATCTCATTAATATCATGCCACTCCCCATCCTCCAGCAACCTCAAAATAGCGCCTATAGCATCCCCCATGCGATGTGTCTCCCTTTCGAAATATTCTCTTTCCAAGCTGTTTAAATAATTTCTGAGGAATAATTTTAGAAAATAATTCTAGAATGCTCTATTCTACACAGCACCTGTCTTTAGTCTTTATCTTTATAAAGTCATTTAGCTCTATCTTTCCCTGTAGAATTTCGAGTCGGTATCAGAACGAGTTGGATGTTAATGGTTCGAGTTAGACGTAGCCGCGCAGAAGTTATAGTTAATATGTTAAACGAAGCATTAAACGGAGTAAACAAGACGCGGCTAATGTACAAATGTAACCTCAACTTCGACCGTTTTAACCGCTACTTGCAAGAACTACTAGACGCCGGCCTGATCGAACGTGTAGATGGACAAGCCAACAACCCAGCTGTTCCTTTGTATCGAACTACAGAAAAAGGCAGAGAATTGCTAAGTGTCCTGCGTAAAGCAAACGAGTTCATATCTATCTAACAGCGTCAATCGCTATTTCTCTCGATTTAGCTCTATCTTTTCTGGTTTTTAATAATTGATATCAAAAACATTGATATGAACAACATATGCGCTGGAATCAGCGGTGCAGGTACATCTATAGGAAATTTGACTGCTAATGGTGCGACCAAAGCAAAAAGCGGTACAATCAGAGCAATCGTATCAGTTTTCGGTCGGTAATTGCGAAGGAGATAATTTATGTCCTTGTTTTCTATCATGATTAGCATTGATATAATAAAAGCAACTAACTCCGCAGTTATGTTAATCGAACTTTTTATACCTATCTGCATGCCATATCCTCTGGTAGTCAAGGGCCAAAAAAGTTGAACATGCCCGCCCATAAAATAATCGCCTATTAGGGGATGTTGAATAATGGCGAAAAGATATGGAGCTGTCTTTTTTCCGTAAACAAGGAATAGTGGAACAAAAGCTATGGATAATGCTATTACTGAATGCGTGGGACCTCGATGTTCAATAAATGGAATTAAAATATCTATGTCTGGAATAACGGATAAAGCAAATATCAATGGAATATTAATTTTTGTTTTGAAGATCTTCGCTGCTAGTTCACCAATAATGTATCCAAGCGATAAATGACCTAGAGCATACGATGCTTATTCCCCCCTTCCCGACAATTTTTAGGATTTTAATAGAGCTTACATGAACTACCAATTAGATAAAGTTTAATAGATTGCCAAGTGTTTTCTCCCCTATCGTAAAAGCTCATTCTTAAGCTAGCCCTGTCAGTTTTCTTTAGTCAAAAAGCTCCATTTATCATTTATTTTCACAGTGTTTTTTCTTTTGTCATGTTGAACTATATTTGCTTTTGCGAATAAATTAACTATTTCAATTAGCTTTTCGTATTGAATCCCAGTAACCTGAGCAATTTCTCTTAAGTTATGCCACTTACCGTCTCCAAGTATGGCGAAGAATTCGTCTAACTTATTCAATTTTTACCACTATTTACCACTATACCACTAAAAAGGGACTTTTTCAGTATTTTAATTTATAAGGAGTTCAGATATAGACTTTCTAATTTAAATTTCTATTTTTTGACTTTTCTTTCATATTGTTCAGATTCTGAACATAGGCTGAGTGTTCCTTTAACATACTCTTGTACGATTTAATGAGAACGTCAAGAAAAATCATTTATTTTTCTAGAACATTAGTCTATATGTTTCATCCCTAGGAGTTTAAATAAGACTTTCCCAGTAAATATGGAACAGAATAGGGCGGAGAGGAAAACCAAAACTTAAGGAGTTCGCCTCCGCTCCCATCGGGGAGGGAGTAGAATTAGACAACAACATCAAAGAATGGAAAGAGTTTCGAAAAAAACTACGGGAAGAATGGAAACGACTCTGGCGTGAAAGATTCGACGACAAAATCAGAGCCGAAGGAATAGCTACACAAAATTACCCTCTCCTCTATGTGAACCGCGGAACAGTTATCGTTGCAACTAGAAACTATAGTCCACCCGACTTCCTAGAAATACTGAAGTTCTGGGCTGAGAATTTTAGAATCCTCGAAGAATCAAAAATTTTCCCCCCGCACCCAAGCGTGGGGGGCGTTGGAAAATTCATAAGAACTCATTTAATAAAGCCTAAATCCCGCCGGAGAAAAGCGTATAAAGAAGTAAAGCAGAAGAAGGCAGAGCTTCAACTAAAGAAGGGTGGAAGGGGCTGGCTTCATAGCTTTTAATTTACCGTTTTAAAACTCGTTCTTGATTTTTAAGTTTAAAGCGTGATTTTCATGAGATACAGAAATAAATTGCATATCATAGCTGACATCTTGAAGGCAGCTGAGAATGGATCAAAGAAAACCAGGATAATGTACTTAGCCAATCTCAGCTATCACCTATTGGAAAAGTACCTAGTTAAAGTGATCCAAGCAGGCCTCTTGCGGCATAACGGAGAGCTATACGAGGTTACAGAAAAAGGAAGAATTTTTCTAGAAAAATTTGATGATTATTCTGAAAAAATGTCGAAAATCAAGAAGGAAATCGAAATAATAAAATTCGAAAGGCAAGTTCTCGAGCAAATGTGCGAAGTTTCTGGAACATCGAGATGAGATTCAAATGCATAAACTAAAATTATCGATTCTGCTACTGATTTTCCTCATTCTTTTCTTTGCAAACTCAACTTCATCGGCATATGCATACACTAGAATAGAAGCTGAAAACGCCGTGAACTCTGCTCATGCGGTTATTATTGAGTGTTATAAATCTGTGGCGGACACGCAGAGGGCTGGAGCTAATGTTACTGGCTTGTTGGATAGGCTAAATGAGGCTGGAGAAGTTTACTCTAGGGCTGTTTCGGCTTACAAAAGCGGAGATTACAACTTGACTGTAAGTTTAGCAGATGAATGTCAGAATATGCTAGGAAACTTTGTTGAGAGCGCCAATGGTTTAAAAGAGGAGGCTGTTAGGCATGGTCAATGGGCTTTCATGATTAACTTTGTCGGTTCAATTATAGGGTCAGTTTCAATCGTTGTGGCGGGCTTTAGCCTTTGGATGTTGCTTAAAAGGAAGCGTACAGTTAGGGGTAGAAAAATAAGGGTTGAAGATTATAGTGCCCTTTTCTGGGTTGTCACATTTGTTGCGGCCTTGCTCGTTGCTTCTCCGGCTTTGAGCAAAGTTCTAGTCTATCCTAGAACGGAATTTTTCACTGAGCTTTGGATATTGGATGAAAATCATAGGGCTGAAGATTATCCATTCAACATCACAGAGCATGATAACTACACTATTTATTTGGGAATTGGAAATCATTTGGGATACTGCGCTTATTACACGGTTCAGGTTAAATTTAGAAATCAAACTCAGCCAGAACCAATAAGGTTTGGACCTATAGAAAAGCGGATTCCAAGCAATTTGACATCGCTTTTCAACATTACTGCTTTTGTAGCTGACGAACACATTTGGGAGGCTCCTTTAACCTTTTCAATCGATTATACATATAATACTAATCTATCTAGGATAGACTTTAGAAGTCTAAAGTTGAATGGTGTTACGCTAGATCTGTCAAGCTATATTGCTAAATGGAACGCAACAAGGAAAGGATGCTACGGATTCCTCTTTTTCGAACTTTGGCTCTATAACGACGTAGACAGTCAATTTAAATATCATGGGCGCTTCGTTGGATTATGGCTTAACATGACCGTTTCTTAGTTAAATCTCGTTAGCACTCGCCTATATAGTTGCGAATGCTTTCGCAGGTGTGTTTGAATTGAGCATTGAAAAGTTGAAGATCGGAGTTGTTGGCTTCGGAAAGATGGGCATGTTACATGCAGGTATAGTAAATGCCTTATCTGAAGCCAAGCTCGTGGCTGTATGCGAGAAAAACGGTTTAATCAGGAAGTTCTTGAGTAAGATTTTAAAGAGTGTCTCTGTTGTTGACGATGTTGAAAAGTTTTCTAACATGAATTTAGACGCTGTCTATGTGACTACGCCTATAAATTCGCATTTTCCTGTTGTTAAACGGCTTTACGAAAGTAAAGTTGCTTGTAACTTTTTTGTAGAGAAGACACTTGCATCAAACTTTGGAGAAGCTAAGGAAATTCGCGAGTTAGCTCGTAGATTTGGCGGCGTCAACATGGTTGGCTACATGAGGCGCTTTTCCGTTTCATTTATGAAGGCAAAGAATTTGCTGGATCGAGGCGTTATAGGTGAACCGATTTCCTTTAAGGCCTATGCCTATTCTTCTGATTTCTTTGGAGTCAAAGGAAACTCTAAGATTCGTGTGCCGCAAGTTGGCGTAGTTAGGGATCTGGGCTGCCACGCAATCGACTTGGCCTTATGGTTCTTCGGAGATTTCAGAGTTGAAGACGCCAAAATTGAGTCGATCATAAACAATAGCTCCGCGGATTCAGCCTATTTTGAGGTTAGGGGATCTAATGGCTTAGTTGGAGAATTTGATGTTTCAT
>Ga0190306_1000676_pt1 | contig 10791 bp, 7 predicted proteins | sample 48700734_MG_FD_161657 | JGI IMG/M metagenome (GOLD analysis project Ga0190306, IMG submission 161657) | Hydrothermal vent sediment bacterial communities from Southern Trench, Guaymas Basin, Mexico - 4870-07-3-4_MG | ecosystem: Environmental > Aquatic > Marine > Hydrothermal vents > Sediment ...
AAGAAGTGATGGGTTACGCTGACGACGTTTATCTGATGTGGCTGAAGAACCACATAGACTACATAAAGTCGATAGTTGAACACCTTGAAGGAATATATTCAGTATATCTCGAAATCAAAGAAGACGCCGATTCGGACTTCGGATGGATAGCATCCGATGAGTTCATAGAAGCAATGAACGAAATGAAGAAGTACCTCGATAAGATATTTGCAGACTTACTCCAACACCAAAAGACGATAATATCGGGTAAACTCCTATGGAACGAAATTAAAAATCAATACGAAAAAGAAAAGAAGAAAGCCGATAAGAAGAAGAAATCAAAACGAGAAGAAGTTGACCCGTCATTTCAATAGGAAATGAGAGCAAATAGAAAAGGAAATCGAAAAAGTAAAATAAGAAGTCGAAAGCGGTGGGATAAGAAAAGAATTAAAAGAAATCCCACCCGTGTTTTTAATTTTTCAAATCCGTAACATTTCTTCGATTTCATCAGGATAGGCGACATAGTTGTAAATGCTTTCAAAGTTTGGAGTACTTCCACCGTGGGTACAATACCAAGAAAGACCACTGTCTATTCCATAAGGAGAAGCGTTTGATATTTCCACGCATCTTCCAGCCTTTAAATCTACAAGAATACCGTTAGAAATCCAACAAGTTCCAGTATCTCCAAGCGGGTAAATGTCCTTCCAGAGAGAAAGGCACATAGGTAGGGATAGGATGTACCCTTTACAATAGTCTTCATTTGCCTTAAAAATCTTATTGTCGATTATAAAATCAAGATTGGTATTCACAACAGGAACTTTGTACCAAACATCCCTATCTTCATACAGACTCAGATTCTTATCTCTCAATTCAGCCCGTAATGCCTCTCCATCATAATAATATAACCAAAAACACCTCCCTTTGGATTTCTTTTGCCCTAACGTTACGTATCTGCGTAGTTTGGGGCGATCGAGATTCCAGATGTCACTCTCGTAATACGATGTATTGATTCCACCAGAGTCGGAATACGCAACCACCGCTTCCCAACCTATTGTTTCTCCCTCTACTCTCACGTCTGTATCCCAACCCCCGACTAATATTGTAGCACTTGCTGCATCCCAACAGTAGTAAAAATTATTGAGAGGAATCATATCGTCAGGACTACCCTCCCACACTTTCTCCCCTGAGTTTATATCATACATGACTGGATATACAGCAGTAAAATCAAGGATGTTACAATGACCAAATTGGAACGTGAGAAGTTTTGTACCGTTAATTATAAATTCATCTCCGATAGTTGTCCAATTAGCAGCATAATAAGGAGTGGGTTGACAATCTAACCATTCTTCTTGCTCAAATCGCACTATTTGATTTTCATATTTTGCCCAAATGTCACCATTCCCATCAAGCCACACAGGAGGGTAGAGATGTTCATGTCCGGATGCATTATTGTTGGAGTTTACAAAAATAGGTCTATAAAAAGGACCTACTCCAACTACCACGAGTCCATTTCCTGACGCCGCAATCCAAGGCTTATACATTAAATCGGGAATTTCTTCTTCTCTCCCGTGTATATACACGTCTCCTTTATACTCAATTCTGAATTTACGAAGTGCAGGAACGTTAGAACCGTGTACACGGATTCGGGACGCTGTGTTTTCTATTATTACTCGAGTACCCGCTGTTAGACTCATATCACGACTCCTCCTAAGAGATAATCCATTAAGGGCTGTCTATTAGACGATAAATTTTTCCAAGTCTTATATCGAGCAAGACCCGGATCTCCTTTTAAAGGATACACATACGTTTCTCTCGCAAAGAATTCTTGAGTGTACAAATCCCAGACTTGAATAGGTTTGCTGTACCACCCAAAGACCCACGTTGATCTATCTCCAACTGGAAACAGTTGGGACCAAGGACGAGAACTGTGTCCTATGGACGCTCGGAGTAGATGAGTATAATCACTGGAAGCAGTCCATACATATCCTCCACTCGATTCCCAATTTTTAGTGCTCAGAATGAGAATATCAAAAGTAGCACTCTCGCTTATACTCCATGCTTCTCCCATAGGTACGAATTTTTCGTCAACCAGTTGAAGATTTTTATCGATTAGATTAAAAATGCTTATTTCGCCATCAGAGGTGAGAATCCAATATCTCCCATATATATCTATCGCTGTACCCTTAATCTCTCCAGTTACGTATTTAGCACTGGTCACACTTCCTTCGTAATTTTCCACTTCTTGATTCAAATCTATCAAAGAAATTTGGTGAAGATCGGTAGCTATCACACATTTCTTTTCTCCATCAAAATAAAGTTCGTGAGGAATATTCATAGAGACATCAAAATACCGTGAGTAATTTTTCCAGATGTGAATTCCCGAATCACTCGTAAGTATAATATAAAGGTCTGGTTCCTCACTAAAAGAGAAATCTTCAAACATAGTAAATGCAACTCGATTCTTATCTGTAATATACGAAAATCTAATAGCTTCATAGTCGGGAGGACAATAAATTTCGAGATGTCCTCCATTTGGATTCACGGTATAAACATTTCCTTTTGAATCAACATAATAATAGCTTCCAGAATGACGTTCTTCTTCACTTTGAGGAAATTCTCGTGAATATTTTAAATTTGAAACATAAAGTCGATATGTCTCGTCTTTATATAAGAAAGGGAAATCGAAAAGAGAATAATTAGTATATATGTGCAGATCTTCCGTCATTTCATATATGAAGTCAGAAGCAGTTTGAGTTTTGATTCCTGCTAATCTGTCCTTGGTATGAATTAGTTGTACTCCTTCTCCTCTCCTCTCTATCATTCTATTCCATCCGGTCCAAAGAGATAATAATAAATCGCTTTAGCAAAGGGTTTCCATTTCCTACCCCAAATTAGGTGAGTAGCTAAACCTCCATCACCAGAAATACCAAGACTAAAGTTAGTAATAGTAGTACGTTCCGGAGCAAATTCTCCCGCCCATTGAACAGATTGAGTGCGAGAATCGAAAAATCCGAGTGGACAACGATCAAAACTCTGAGAACGGTAATAACAAGAAGAGTCTTGAATCTGAGAAGAGGTGAAGGTACGAGCAATGAGAAAGGAAGTCTGATTTCCCAGTGGTTGTATATTGCTACAATAGGTCGGACAGTCCCGCCAATATTCGTATCCCCCTTCATCTGTTTCTCTATAACAATAATAATCACAATCAGTGCATGTTCCGCCCAAACAAGTTCTGTAATTCGTTTTGGCTAAGAATACAAGGGGAACACCGGAAGTATTACATCCCCCAATGGCTACATCACCCCGAACGTTAGTTGATATGCTTGTCGCCCCTCCACGCCTTTTTCCAAGGGGAAAGCAATGCTCTTCTCCCAATCCATATATTGTTTTCTCGTTTGAAATATCCAGACTATTTCCGTCAATTATTTTGATTTTAGTGGGACAAGGATTTTTTCCTGATGGATACGGACATTTATATTTGGTGTACCAGGCATAGGGATATAATCCTTCTTTATAATATTTCCAATGATTAACTCCGTTCCAACAATCAGGATAATAGTGACCCTGCCACTCGTTATAGCTGTAATCATAACATCTCAAATGACGTACAGACAAAAACCAATAATTGCCATTTTTGTCTTTGGTGACATCGGGAGTTTCTCCCCATAATGGAATCATAGTGATTATTGATCCATCAGTTCCATCGAGAAATTTAGCCATTCTACCTCCTGCTATCACTAAGATGTTCTTCTCTCCATCATAGTAAAAGTGAGAAACGCCTCCGATGTCTTTGTTCCATTTAAATTCAAAAGTCTTTCGGTCATAAGCAGATATGCTTTTGCCATTAGAAAGGTAGAACAAATCGTTACCGAGCACAAGTTGGAAATAACAGCCAGTGCTTCCCAATTTTTTAATCTCCCCTTTAGTACACCCCCAAGATGAAAAAGGGTATAAGAAAACACCCCATCTCCCACCTATCCAGATTGTTCCTTCCTCATCCAACCACACGTCTCTACTACCCGATCCAAACCAAAAGTCGTTGCTTATGTATCTAAAGACTCGTCCCCACCCAACTACAGCTTCAGTTGTTAGCATCGTCCATCCATGAGGGGGACAGTGAGTAGAAACAACTGAAGCAATCCAAGGATAGGCAGCATAGGGCACGTTATCATCTTGATGAACTTCGCCTTTGGCTTCCCTCTTTCCTCCGATTATTGTGCTCTCTACTGTAGTTTTATCCACAACGACTCGACTTCCTGTGTTATAGAGAAGAACGTTACTACCTATCTTCATAACAACGGTATCCCTTTTACTATTTGTCCAGTCCTATAAATTTTGACGTCGACCGTTTGCTCTTCTGCGTTATAATTCACTATCTCTCCTATTTCTATCCAAGGAATCTCCCCCAACATTGGTGGTCTTGGATTTGAAGGACAAGGATGACCTGGGAGTATAGGACCCTTTTCAATTTTCTTTGCCTCTCTATGCATTATGTTTTCAATTTCGTTTAATTTTGGACTGCCAGGGTGAATGATGTCAGTATCTCTACATTCAAGGGTGGTAATGAGTCTTCCACCCGTTTGTTCTCCTAACTCATAAGTAATTTTCATAATTCTATAATATCCGTCTTCATCTGAGGAGGGTGGAAGACCATTAATCCCTTCAAAATTTATATACATTCCAGTATGAATAGGGAGAGGAACAGTTCCTGGTCCTTCCCTGTGCACTGTTTTCTTTGTAAGAACAAGATCAAGGAAACGAGCCTCAAAGGTTACATCAGGAAGTCGAAGTTCTTCAAGCCTTTTTTCAGCAAACTGTTGTAAATCTGAGAGATCATCTATATCCACGTTAGATATAGCTATATACTCTTCGACTGGTTTAGCATTGTTCTCTCGTTGTTCAACCGTAACGACTGGGAAATCTTGACAGGTTACTGCCAATCTATTTATTTTTGTATCTTCTGCGCTTTGTTCTTCTCTTGTCTTTACACTTATTAGTTTACTCTTAAAGTTCCCATCCTCTGGATCATCATTAATTTCTAATACGAAACTACGTGCAAGCGGATTTGGGACTCTGTCCCAATATATGTACCCGTAAAGTTGAGAGGGGAATTCATAACAGTAACGATGACACAGAGTTCGTCCTTCTCCCCATGTATCCAACATTAAATCATTTTCACATGTTTCTCTCGAAATGAAGACTGCTAATCTTCTTCCCCAATCAGTTTGCGAAGGATATTTAGATGAGGGACAATCATAATCCCAGTACATGCAATAAAACACGTAATCGCATACATTACAAATTTGCATTATTGCATCCCATTTAGTTGTACCATAAAAGAAGTTAAATCCAGACTTCCCAGCGCTCATCACATATTTTTCTCCCCAATCTGGCATATCTTCTATATACATCGGAAACAAGCCGGTTGTTTCCTTCCACCAAGCGCCTACACCAAGATACCACCAGAACCACCAACATGAGGGTCCATCATACGAACAGGTTGATATTCCATGGGTGTATTTTTCTCTCCATTTTTCGCATACGCATTTAAACACATCCGGACACTCATCGTCACAACACATTTCCTTGTCCCAACTTCCGAGCCACATGTATATTATGTCTTGAAGTCTGAAGATAGGATCGAGAGTGTTAAGACAACTTTCTTCATCCCAGAAGCAATTTTGTTTTGTAAGATACCATTCATTGGAAACGGCTCGAACTATTGTTTCTTCCCTGCCTTTTACTAACTCCCTATCCATCGAGAGAACAGGACCTTTAAACAAAGTAACAAGTGGATAATCAGGATTTCCGGTATCATACACAATGTGAATAAGATCTCCAGTAAGGAATTTAGGCAGTCCCTTAAACCTTACTTCTGCAGTATCAGGAGCTGCCCACTCTTGTGTAACCTTATAGCTTATGAGATTGGGGACGTTACCTCCATTTATCAACCAGTGAGTGCAAAGTGCACCCATTGGTTCTGGCTCTAAAAGTAAAGACGGATTTAAGTTGATAGAGAATAGTGAAGAAATATCAACTGACTGAAGAAGAGATTCCCATACCCAAAACTTCTTCAGGATATCAGATTCTTCCATCGAAACATTTGCATATAATAAATATTCTAAGACAGGCACAGAGAAACCATCGATGTTAGGCTCGATTTCTAATTTGGGATGGTAATGAGTAAAAAGAGATCCAACAGAGAGGGATAACGGTAAAAGAGAAAATGTTTCCCCGATCAGGTAAGAGGAATTTAGCCTAAAATCTGTCTTGCTTTCGGAATAACAATAGGAGTCGTGAATTATCACGTATTGAGATTCTCCCAACGTGACGACGGGTTCTGGAGTGGCATACTTAGCAACCATCAAATCGTCTAAACATCCCTCATATCCAAATTCTTTGTCATTGGGAGATGAAGCTCGGTTTAAAATAATGAACTTCTTTAAACTTGAAGGATTCACGTTTGTTATTCTCCCTTCTCGTTCTCCTCCCGGTTCTACATATCCAATTTGTTCTGTAAAGTCACCATTCCATATCTCCCCGTGTATTGTCCCTCCCTCTTTCCATATTCTAACACCATGCCAACAATCATCCCAAAACATCTCATGGAGTTTCGCGTCGTCTCCACCAGGTGCATACATTTTGTCTTTTGATGTTTCACCGTCTTCTTTTACACTCAAGTAATACGCATAGTCGTTCCAATATGGTTGAAAGGCTACGAGGTTTTCTACATTGGGAATAGCGTCCGAAACTCCCACATAAAATATGCTATAAGAGTTTCGGAGAAATTTAATTTTACACCTGAATTGAATGAAAAACGAATCTGGCAAATCAAGATCCTCTTTTGTATTGAGATACGCTTGATATTCAGAGTTTTCAAAAACAGAAAAATGTAAGAGATCGTCTGCTATATACATTTTGGAAGGATGACTGGAGGACCAAAACGAATCGTCCGCAAAGTCATCCCCGAGTATAAAGGTAGCTTTAATGTCGCTCTCAGATGTAGCCAACGGATTATCATAAAACATGTATAAACAAACGTTTGAACCAACCGGTATCTCATCTACCCTAACCCAAATTTTGGAAGTTCCATGATACTCCCATCTTTCAATCCAATACGGAAGCGAAGATAAGGATAAACTCTTGAACCTCAAATCACCACCATCAGATTTGCAGTTTTCGTAATCAAAGTTTTCAGGTGTGAGGACTAAACAAATCTGGTAATCGGTAAGAGTCTGATCTGCATCATTCTCAATTATAATATTCCTCTTTCGTTTCCAAGAAGCGGGAATTAAAGAGAAGTTGTTACTTTCAATATAAGCGGGAATGTAACTTGAAATTGGAATCAAAACATTTTGAGAACTGTTAAATGAGTTAATCTGGACTGGAGGTGAAAACTCAAGTGTTTCACCCAACATAAGGGTGTTATTCTTTTTCAAATCTATTAAAGAAAACGAAATATTTGGTTCAATGTTAGAAGAAACTTGATAAATTATGGATTCTTTGCCAATTAACGTAGCTGTTGGAGATGGCTCCGCGTATTTACGAATGAATATACTATCAAGTCTTATACCGACTTTTGTATTCGTGTCCTTGGAATCCGTAAATTTAATTTCCACATTTCCAGAATCAGTAAAGGAGTCAGTTTGAACATGAACACAATCTTCATATTCGGAGTCAGCCACGTCTGACCATTTTTCCGTTCCATTAATGTAAATTGCGTGAGTAGGAGAAACTCCTGTGTTCGTTTCTTTCTGCCAACAATTTAATACTTTCTCTCCTGAAGGAAGCGAGACAGTCTGTTTGACAGTAACGTGAGGATTCTCACAATTCTCCTTGAAGCCAGCCTTAAGTTCATAATCACCGTGACAAGCGTCAGCTACTCCATAATATGGCTCTCCTGAGTCTGAAGGGGAGAATTCAAAAGTCCAACTCGAAACATCACTTCTTTCAAATCCATCATAAAATAGGAAGACTTCTTTTGGCTGTTCAGGACGTACATACTCCCATTGAGAATGACCACAAACCAAGATGACACATAAATGGAAGCCAGGTGGTATTTCTGGAACTTTTATCCAAACTTTTGAAGTGCCGTTGTAATTCCACTTTTCCCACCAAAAAGGTAATTCTTGTGAGTAATCATCATCATAAAAGTTTATATCGCTGCCATATTCATTACAACAAGAATAATCAAAATTGGAGGAGTTAATCTCAACAGGTATTTGAAAATCATAAAGAGTGCTAGTAGTGTTATTCTCTATAAAAATTGGGAATTTATAAGTATAGGGGTAGGGAGGTGGTGGGAGAGGAGAAAATCGAAAAATAGATTCTATTTCAGAATCAATATTTTGGAAAAATTCAGTCGAACATAAAAACGAAGACGACATTATGGAAGATATGCTTTCTTGAGCATATAAAGAATTCTTCCCTCCTTGTCTTCCTTCAAGTAAAGAATTTACTTCAAATTCAAAATTAATAACGTATTTTTTAACGTCTACTACTTCTCCAAGTTCGATTGTGGGTTCTGGTTCAACGAATTTCCGAACCAATATATTATCAATGTATTCTCTTGCCCATCCACTATGACCAGTGCTCATCTGAAATTGAAATAATCTAACAGAATCAATGTTTCCTCTTGTTCCACCCCCTTCTACTCTCTTTGTACCATTTACCCAAAGATCAAATTTAGTGTCACTACCATCACTATAGACTTTAATTTTGAATCTATACCATCTTGGTTCGGGAATTCCCATGATGGTGTGCATGTTTCCATCGTAATACTCGAATTTCTGATACTTGTGATTAAAATACAATTTGATACCATTTGCTCCATCTTCCGCTGTTTTATCGAGCCCTACCACGGTATACTTTTGACCTGAGGATCCGCCACCCTTTCTGGAAAATTCTATTACCAAATCCTTGTCTCGGAGTTCAGGAATTGGCAAGTAAGCATAAGCTGTTCCACTTGTTTTCCAAAACCACTGTCCAGCATAATTACCACTTTCAACTTCGTCATCTTGAACTGATAATTCTCCCGTGGAAGTGTTAGTTTGAGTCCAATTGTCCACGTTTCCATCTTCAAATCCCTCAAAGAATTTAAAAGTTAATTTCCCATTACTTTCGCTCTCTGCTTCCGGATTACTGTAATACAAAAAGATGTAGGACTCCAAAGGTGACAGTGAAAAGATCCTCACCCAAACACGAGCGTGTCTTTCCTCAGAATCCCATTCTTCTATCCAGTATGGGAGTTTTGTAACTCCATCAGATTCAGTAAATCTAATGTCACTACCGTCTGATTTACAGTTCTCAAAATCAAAATTAGAGCTGGTGAGCTCTATAAGTATCTGATAGTTATAAAGGTATCGACCTGTATTATTCGTAACCTTTACCTTCTGCCTAATTCCCCAAGGATCAAGCCAAGCCATACGTTTATGGGAACTTGACTCGCATTGTTATCTCTATATAATCGCTCTCATTGAGAGTAATCGGATCAAAAACGATTCTTCCGAGCATTTCAAGTTCTGATTCGTTCTTGAATATTCCTGCTTCTCGGAATTCGTGAGAAGGCAAATCATCATAGCCCCAAGTATGGCTCCACTTGGCGGTATAATCTGCCTCGTATACCCCTTCTACTGTCACATATTTGCTTTCGTTTCCGTATAATCCTGTATCTCCATTACTTGCTGGCTGGCTACCATTACCTACTCCCATACATCGATAGTCAAATGAAGAATCGTTCTGGTTTATAAGAGCATATGCCAAATTAATCTTAGCGGCATTGGTTATTGCACTACTTGTAACTGCCATTTCATTAAGGACCTCCTTAGTTTGTTATAATTAGAAAATGCGAGTTAAAGCTAAAGCTTTTCTTAACAATAAATGGTTCTCTATTGCTTTTCTATCTTCTTCCATCAAATCAAAAGAAATTGGTAAGTGACGTTCAGTGGTTCCATCTGCTCTATGCACAACCACTTCTGCTCGTATTTTACTCGGAAGGTTATTTGTTGCCATTCTATCACCTCATTATCCTAAGACTATAAATTCTATCGTTACGCGATAATAATTTTTGCCTTCAGCATGACGCCAATAATCCAAATTCACGTTTATAATAGAAGCCTTCTCGAATTCAAACATTCCTTCTTCTGTATTTATTTTGAGAACGTCAGAGTATTTTACAGCGGCGTTTGCTATTTCATTGACTTTGGTTTCGTCACATATACCAACGATTTTAGGTCGCCATCGTATCTTTCCAAAGGCAGCAACATCAGTTGAACCGTCGTACATCGTATAGATTTTCTTCATTGGATCAATACCTGGAGACCAAGACTCAACATACTCCAATTCCAAATCTCCAAATTTAACTTTCCAAGTCATTTTACAATGGAGAGAACCTGTATGACTCTAAGTCTTTAAGGAATTTTTCTGCTGTGTATTCTGGACTTAAGCTTATGTGTTCTATATGAATGTTCATAACTTGTGATGGTACCGACTTGGGCACGACGTATTCTCCTTCGTGTAAAAGATAAAGACCTGTTTCTCCAATTGCTCCTCCCGTCTGAAGTGAACCAAGCACTCCTTTATGTAATATTTCTCTAAGAGTCGAGTTGGTTGTTGAAGAGAAACCTTGGAGTCTCTTGAGTGAAGCCAACAAAGAGTTGAATGCCTTTAAATCAAGAGTGGTCCTGATTAAATTGTTCACTTGAGGTTCTGGTATAACAATTTCATCCTTTCTAACATTGAATACTCCAGTTTGTGGCACAAGGTTGTCTCTTATTATATTATTAATTATATTATTATATTTAATTAATTCCT
>Ga0190306_1000678_pt1 | contig 10783 bp, 8 predicted proteins | sample 48700734_MG_FD_161657 | JGI IMG/M metagenome (GOLD analysis project Ga0190306, IMG submission 161657) | Hydrothermal vent sediment bacterial communities from Southern Trench, Guaymas Basin, Mexico - 4870-07-3-4_MG | ecosystem: Environmental > Aquatic > Marine > Hydrothermal vents > Sediment ...
ACTCGAGGTATCAACTTCCTGCTCGTTAAAACGGAATTTTGATAGCTGACCACTGAATGTTTGGTTGGTATCGGCTGAGTCGCTGCGTTCGGCAAGTCCCGCATAAGGCCCAAGTTCAAAAGCGGTCTGAAAAATGGCCAACTCTGTGTCAATAGGTGTTATTTTTTCAATCATATATATGTCCCATCCTCCGTTCCAGAATGCGGAGAATGCTATTTTTTTGCCATCCCCGGACCATGTGGGACAACTTGCTGCGCTTATAAGGTTTGTTATGGGATATATCTTATTTGAATCGAGGTCGGCAATGTATATATTGCTAACACCATTTTTGGATGACACGAAGGCGAGCTTTTTTCCGGTATGAGAGAACGAAGGATACATGTTGTCCCTGCCGTCGGTGGTTAGCGGGAACAGCGTGTCTTTGTCGAGATTAAGTATAAATATATTATATTTGCCATACTCTTTCGGGTATTTATCTTCGGTCGGGTCATTTGGGTTTTCGATGGGTCTATCAGAAGAAAAGGCTATAAGTGCACCATCGGCTGAGAATGTTGGAAAATTATCATCATATATATCATCAGTAAGCTTTCGAATGCTTAAGCCGGATGTGTCTGTTATATATATGTCTCTTTTTCCGCGGGCAAGGCCGGCAAAAACAATTTTCTCCCCATCTGGTGACATAGCGGGTGAACTTATCTGGCGCACACCGTATTTCTCGAAGGATAATGTTTTGACTCGCTTTCTGCGGTTAAGGTCGTATATAGCAATCCCATCGCAATAGCCAAGTTTTACGGAATATATAAGATATTTACCATCTGGAGAGAAAAAAAGCCGGCTTGTCATGGGATGGAAGGATTGTGCCCGCTGTGTTCTTTCACCTTTCTCTATACGACGAACAATGCCAGTAGGAATGTCCATTATATATATATCAACATAATCTCTTTTATCGGATATAAAGGCTATCTGGGGTTTTTTGGGGTTCATAGCGGGTTGAACATTGAAGTAGTTGCCATATCGTTTGTGGTTCGTCAACTGTTTCGCTGCCTCAACCACTATTTCCCTGCCCTCAAGCTGCGGATAGTAGCGCTTTCTCACCCAAAGCAACCAGTCCTCATACAATTTACTGGTGGTTATCCCCAATGCTGATTTCACAACTCTGTCTTGTGTTATCTCTACATGACCCTTCGCAAAAAGCTCACCAAGTTTTCTTCTTCCCCAGCGCTGGGCGATATAATGCATGAGGGATTGCCCCTCCTTGTATATAAGGTATCCGCTTAGTTGGTCGGGTGGATTGACATAATTGTTAACAACAGCATCCCTTAAAAACATATCAGACTCCGGGTCCCAGCCTTGGCTCTCGAACTCAGAAAGACCCTCTGCCATCCATAAAGGAAGCTCAAAAAGTCTGTTCATGGAGAAGATCCCGCCAGGGGCATTACCGTAAAGGAAATCGAATACGAAAGCGTGAGTTAACTCGTGGACCAAAACATGCCTGAATTCCTCCCAGTTGCCATTGAATGGGACGACAACGCGGTTTTTCAGTATTTCGGTGAACCCACCGACAGCCTCAGGAAGAATTTGTGGTGTTATGTTCGTTTCTTGAAAATCGAAACTATTTGGATATATAATTACTGGAATGCGATTTTGTATATTATACGAGAAGTCGCTTGAGAGTTGGTCTAAGCCCTTTTCGAGTTCTAAGCGCGCGAATTGCATCAAGTGTTCGTAGCCGTCCGGATAGTATATAATAAAGTTTGGCGTTTTTATATAGAACCATGTTGTTTTCTTGTATTGTATCTTATTTCTTCCAAATTCCTGTGCATCTGAATTAAACACCAGAAGAAAAATAGTAAACATTGTCAACAAAAGGGCTCGGAACATATAACATCACCTCATATTATACTAAATCTATCTTATATATATTGCTTTGCTTGATTGAAAGTCTTTATCTGTTATTACTTTTATTATATATACTCCCGGTGGAATGTCTTTCGGTATCCAGTAAATATTCCCTTTTTCGGTATTTATCCTGCGCGAAAAAATCAGTTTCCCGGAAAAGTCGTAAATTTCGACCGTGGCGCTTTTCTCAGTATAGGTTCTTATCTCACAGCCTGTGTTGAATGGGTTCGGATATATTGATAATTTTCTACCATCCGTGATTGTCTGTCCTTCAAACACACCTGTGCATGAGTTAACTGCGCCCGGTGTTCCACCAAGAACGCGGCTTGGAGACCAGTTGGTGGAGTCGTTGGAGTCCCTGTATGCAGATATTCGCTCAAGTGTGTAACCTCTGCCATCGGTCAGTGGGGCACCCCAGCTTGAGTGGTAAGTTAGTGAATCGATAACTGTCCCGCGATACTTTATTATAACTTGGTCGCTGTCGTTGCGAAGATAGATGTAATGGTCAGTAGCATCAACATCGGGGGTGAAAGGAAGGTGCCCCGTATCGGGAAGGTGAACGACTATTGTCAGGAAACCGCCGCCCCTTATAGTTATTGTCGGAAAATGAAATATTCCCTCGCCATCGGATATTGTCCAATTCGAATCCAAGACCGCATCTGAACGAGAGTAATTGTAAAGTTCTACCCACTCCTTATCGAATCCCGGTGAATTATACATTATCTCGTTAACCACGATATAATATTGCCCGAAGCAAATCGACATTAAAGTCAACAATGTTATAGCCACATATTTCATGACCATCCTCCTGAGATGAGTTTCTTTTTAGCCTATTTTCCTGAGAAGCGAAATCATCTCAAGTATTGATTCAGCAGCGAGCCAGCCTTTATTACCCGCTTTGGTTCCCGCTCTTTCTATAGCCTGGTCTATAGTGTCCGTAGTAAGAATTCCATACGCCAGCGGCACGCCGGTCGAGAGAGCGGTCTGAGCTATGCCTTTTGTGACTTCAGCTGCTATGTATGTGAAGTGGGGTGTATCGCCGCGGATAACTGCGCCAAGGCATATTATGCCGTCGTAATCTCCTTTCTCTGCGAGCTTCTTCGCAACGAGAGGTATCTCAAACGCTCCAGGAACCCAGTAAACTTCAAGCTCGTCCGTTTTAACATTATGACGATTAAGATAATCTATGGCACCATCGAGAAGCTTTTGTGAGATAAATTCATTAAAGCGGCTTACCACGATCGCAAGCTTAACATCGGCGCCGCTGAATTCCCCTTTTATCTCCTTCATTTCTCCTCCTTAAGTTTCTCGACTTTTGTCAGTTTTGCCTCAAGGGTCTGTTGTGAGAAGTAGGAAACTGGGCGTTCCTCGTTGGTGTTTAGGTTTTTCTGCTTGCCCTTTACATCGAATGAATTGGTCGCTTTTATGAATCGTATGTATCCACCATCCACATCGAAAATTATTTTCCCCTTCGATTCTCCTTCAGCCGTGATATCGACATCTATCATATCACCACTTTGGCTTTTGGTTTGCCCTTTTTGCAGGACACTAACATTACCCTTGGTTCTTATTAATACGCAAAGGTCCTTATCGATAACCTTGAATCCTTCGACCCTGAAGTCTCTTACCATCTTCTGGGTTATTTCTATACCATTTTTCGTGAAAGTAGTTTCCTGCGTGTCAGCCCATACATATCCTTCTTTTATCGGTTCCTGTGGGAATCTCATTGAGAGTATGAAGTCCGTAGGGGTTATTTCCCTTTTCCTCGATTCCTCTTCGAGGTCCAGATTTTCCACATTGCTAACGGTTCCCAGCGTCCCTATAAGGGCGGTAAACTCAAGTCCTTCCAGATCTTTTACCTCTTCCGATTCCTTAAGTTGCTGGTTCTCGAAAACTGATATCGATACATCGTGAAGTTTATAGTGCATTGCTACTGACCCATTGGCGCGCTCATCCGTAACATCGACATCGGCTTTAATACTGCCTTTAACGAGCCTCGAGAAAGTTGCACCGTCGTGCGAGGTCTCAGTGTATTTCTGAATTTTCATGTCGTAGTGAAGGCTTTTACCTATTGCCTTAACCGCGGTAAGTTTTACTCCACCTTTGGGAACCTTGACTTTCTTCGCGCATGCTGTGGAAACAAGACCCAACAGCACGGCAAGAACTGCCACACCAAACATTCTGCTTCTCATCAAATCCTCCTCGTGTGTTTACATTCTAAAACAAATATAATAAACAAAAACAATTTGGCATTACAATTTTGTGGCTTTATCAATGTTCAGAAGTTGGGCATGTCATCACTTTTTTCTGGGGTCTTTTGGCAACGCTTCTCTTATCATCTTAAGAGCGCAGTATTCTCCGCACATTGTGCAAACATCGCTGTCGCTTGGTGGCAGCGCTGCGCGGATTTTTTTCGCGCGCTCGGGGTCTATGGCGAGTTTGAACTGCGTTTCCCAATCGAGTGCAAATCTTGCCTCGCTCATCTTGCGGTCCCATTCAAGTGCCTTTGGCAGTCGACGCGCAAGGTCAGCAGCATGAGCAGCAATTCTGGTGACTATAACGCCCTCGCGAACCGCCGAAACATCGGGGAGCGATAAGTGCTCCGTTCTCGTAACATAACAGAGGAAGTCAGCACCGTAATATGCTGCCAGCGCACCCCCTATAGCTGATGTGATGTGGTCGTATCCTGGTGCTATGTCGGTAACAACTGGTCCAAGAACATAAAATGGTGCCCCATTACAAAGCTCTTTCTGGATTCTTATGTTTACCTCTATCTGATCGATGGGGACATGACCGGGACCCTCAACCATAGCCTGAACACCAGCTTCGCGGGCACGGTCGACCAATTCGCTCAAAGTTATAAGTTCCTCTATTTGTGGCCTATCGGTTGCATCGACAACAGCACCCGGACGCATACCGTCGCCAAGAGAAAGTGTTATGTCGTATTCGTGAGCTATCTCAAGGAGTCTGTCGAAGTGTTCGTAAAGTGGATTTTCTTTTTGGTTGAATTTAATCCATTGAAAAAGGAATGCACCACCACGGCTAACAACATTCATTACTCGTCTTCCCTCGAGAATCATCTCAACCGTCTTTGCAGTTAGCCCTGCGTGAACAGTCATAAAGTCAACGCCTTGCTTTGCCTGTTCCTCTATCGTTTTAAGGATATCATCTGCGGTCATCTTTATTATGGGCACCCCATTAGTCCTGAACATAACGGTGGTCTCGTATATCGGCACTGTCCCTACTGGTATGGGACTTTCTTTTATTATAGCTTCCCGAACAGCTTTTAGGTCGCCGCCAGTTGAAAGGTCCATAACTGTGTCCGCACCAGCGTCAACTGCTGCGTGAAGTTTCTCGAGCTCGAAATTTATGTCAGCCATATCTTCCGATGTGCCTATGTTGGCGTTAACCTTAACGCTTAATCCCTCACCTATACCTACTGAGCGTATAGGGCGTGGGCGCCGGCAATTCTTCACTATGACTATGGTTCCCTTGGCAACGCCTTCGATTACTTTTTCGACATCTACACCCTCGTATTCCGCTACCTCCTTAAATTCAGGCAGCTCGTCGCCGGCTTTAGCATGTTCAATAAGGGTTTTTCTCATCTATGCTTTCCTCCTGAAAATTCAATCTACTATTTATATCAATTATTCACATAAAAACAAGTAAAACTGAATGAAAAAGTTGTTTGTGCGTTGTTCGGTGAAGAAATGTTATTTAGATTTAAAAAAATTTTAAATAAAACTTTTTGTTTTTGCCGTAACTTGTTACTATCTCGTCAGATAAAAGTGCTATCAGGATGTTCGATTTTGCTTGACAAAATTTTCACAAACCAATAATTTCAAAAGCCTATGTTGAGTAAAGTATGAAAAAGTCACCAAAACAAAGGAGAGGGTCATGCCAGAAGAACTTAATCCATTCAAAATCGCGCAAAAGCAGCTCGATGAAGCTGCGGAATTACTGGGGCTCGATGAGGCTACTCATGAAATTTTAAGATGGCCTCGTCGGGAGTATCATTTCACGATCCCCGTGAGAATGGACGATGGCAGCGTGAAGGTATTCCACGGATTCAGAGTCCAATACAATGATGCTCGTGGCCCATGCAAGGGCGGAATAAGGTGGCACCCCAATGAGACCATAGATACTGTCAGGGCTCTTGCTGCATGGATGACATGGAAAACAGCAGTAGTCGACATTCCTCTCGGCGGCGGTAAAGGCGGTGTGGTATGTAATCCTAAAGAAATGTCCGATACGGAGAAAGAAAGGCTGGCTCGTGGCTATATGCGTCAGGTGGCGCACATTCTCGGTGTAACTAAGGATGTTCCCGCTCCCGATGTCTACACTACGCCACAGATAATGGCGTGGATGATGGACGAATACGAATCCATAGTCCATGAACATCATCCTGGTGTTATAACTGGTAAGCCAGTTCAGCTTTTTGGTTCTCAGGGTAGAGGCGATGCGACCGCAAGAGGTGGCATCTACGCCACACGAGAGGCTGCGAAAGCACTCGGAATAAAGCTTGAGGGTGCTACTGCGGCTATTCAGGGATTCGGTAATGCTGGTCAACACGCAGCACTCCTTGCCGAGGAAATTCTTGGTATGAAAATAGTAGCCGTATCCGATACTTCCGGCGCTATTTACAACCCGAATGGATTTGATGCCAAAAAACTCGTGGATTGGAAAATCAAAAACCGTAAAATAGCTACCTATCCTGAGGGCGAGAAACTTGATGAGGACCCTGTTGAGGCTAACAAGAAGCTTCTCGAGCTTGAGGTTACGGTGCTTTTCCCAGCTGCTCTTGAGAATGTTATAACAACAGAAAACGCTTCGAGAATTAAGGCGAAGATTTCCTGCGAGCTTGCCAATGGTCCGACTACTCCTGAGGCTGACAAAATTCTTTACGAAAACGGCGTTTATGTTATCCCTGACTTCCTCGCTAATGCGGGTGGTGTTACTGTTTCTTACTTTGAGCAGGTTCAGGGTGCGTACAACTTCTACTGGAAGCTCGAGGATGTCCACAAGCTTCTGGATGAAAAGATGACCGCCGCGTTCTGGGCTGTGCATAACACCAGCGTGGAGAAAAAAGTTCACCCGAGGCTGGCTGCATACCTCGTTTCGGTCCAGAGAGTTGTTGAGGCTATGAAGCTCCGCGGCTGGGTCTAATCTGAGTTCACGAAAGCCTGATGCTGTGAAGGTTGGGCTCCCCATTGGGGAGCCCTTTTGTTTTGGAAAAAACCTCACCGCAGATGAATTAGCAAAACTTACTTCACAAGTTGTATCAAGCATTTGCCCTTTCTCTTGACAGGAATTAAAAATTCTTTATAGTTTCCAAAAAAGTATCAAAAGCAAGCAAAGGAGGTCAAGTGATAAGCGCGGTCGATTTCAGAAAAGGTTTAAAGATACTTTACAAAGGGGTCCCTTATGAGATAGTTGACTTCCAGCATTCCCTTAGGGGTAGAGGCAGAGGTAAGGTCTGGGCGCGGATGAAAAACCTTAAAACGGGGAATGTGCTCGAGGAGACCTTTAGTTCGGAGGAGCAATTTGAGGTCCCCGACCTTGAGTCGAAGGATATGCAGTATCTTTACTCTGATGAAAACAACTATGTTTTTATGACTACCGATACATTTGAGCAGTTTTATTTCCCCAAGGAAACTATAGGGGATGCCAAGTGGTTCCTTAAGGAGGGCGAGGTATATCACATCGTGCTCTGGAATGGAATGCCTCTAAGCGTTGAGTTGCCAGCTGCTGTAGTCCTAAAAGTAGTGGAGACCGAGCCAGCCGTGAGAGGAGATACGGTAAGTAATGTGACCAAAAAAGCAAAGCTTGAAACGGGACTTACCATTAAAGTCCCGCTATTTATTAAGGAAGGCGACCTCGTTAAGGTCGACACGAGAACGATGTCCTATATAAGTAGGGCATAATAGTATGTTCACCAGAATAACGACTATAATAGCGCTGTTAAGCGTTCTTGCGGCTGGTTTCGTGGTAACTATGGTTGCCCTAAGTAGCGATTATGTCGTTCTGAGGCGCGATGATTTCGATGAGCTCATAAACTACGCTGATTCGCTCGAACGAAAACTCGAGCTAACGAAACTTGAGCTTAGCGTTTTAAAACGCAAAGTGCAAAAACTTGAGCTTCTCGCGGAAATGCGAACCCAAAAAGGGCGGTATCTCGTTGTGGATAGGGCTAAAGGTAAGTTCTGGATAAGGGACGGCAAATTCGTTATTTATGAAGGAGTATGTGGTGTTGGGAAGGGCGTTAAATGGATAAGGAATAAGAAATTTAATTTTGAAACCCCTGCTGGTATTTATCATGTGAAGAGGAAGCTTTTGAACCCATGGTGGATCCGACCTAATTGGTTCTGGTATGAAAGAGGGCTTGAGGTTCCCAAAAAGTGGATTCGATTTCCTAAAAACATTACATTCGAGCGCGCTGTGGCGTTTTATAATTCACTTTCAAAGGAGGATAAACTTAGGGTTAGGGCTATACCCGGTTATCTTGGTAAGTATGTTCTCGACCTTGGAGGCGGAATTTTCATTCATTATAGTAAGCATAACAGAGGTGCCGTAAGCCACGGTTGTATAAGAGTTTCCGAGGAAGATTCAGAGATAATATGGAAACTCTTGGATGTCGGCGACCCTGTGTATATCTTTTAGGGAATAAAAATGCAGGGAGTTAATGATGCCTCTTTCACGAGTTCTCAGATTTTTCAACTTTCTTGCCAACGACATAGGTATAGACCTCGGCACAGTAAATACCCTTATCTGGGTTAAAGGGGAAGGCATAGTTCTTGCTGAACCGAGTATAGTAGCCGTTGATGTGGAAACGGAGAAAATTGTTGCAATAGGCTCCGAGGCATGGGAGATGGTTGGCAGGACACCCGACTACATAAAAACGATTCGCCCGCTTAAAGATGGGGTGATAGCGGACTTCGACATAACCGAACAAATGCTAAGGACACTTATAAAGCGCGTTATAAAGTCCCGCTTTCTCGTTAAACCAAGGGTAGTAATATCAGTTCCTTCAGGCATTACTGAGGTCGAAAGGCGAGCCGTTGCTGATTCCGCCGAAAACGCTGGCGCGCGGGAGGTGTATCTTATAAACGAACCTATGGCCGCGGCTATAGGCATTGGCGTTCCGATTGAGGAACCGCGAGGGAACATGATAATAGATATCGGCGGCGGAACATCTGAGATAGCGGTTATATCACTTTCCGGTATTGTTAGCAGTGCCACTATCCGAATAGCCGGCGACGAGATGAATGAGGCGATAATATCGTATATGAAGCGAAAGTATAACCTTCTTATCGGAGAGCAAACGGCTGAAAGCATTAAGCTTAAAATCGGCAGCGCTTTTGAAGACGACGATGAGCTTTCGATGGATGTTAAAGGTCGCGATCTGGTTGAGGGGTTGCCTAAGGTAGTTAGGGTTACATCGTCTGAAATAAGGGAGGCGCTTGAAGAGCCTATATCTGCGATAATGCAGGCTATTCGTGGCGCGCTTGAGCAAACTCCACCCGAGCTCGCCGCAGACATCGTTGACCGGGGAATAATAATGACCGGCGGTGGTTCGCTTCTTAGGGGGCTCGATAAACGCATAAGTGTGGAAACTGGACTTCCTACTTTCGTCGCTGATGACCCTCTAACTTGTGTTGTCAAGGGAACAGGGATGATATTGTCGAATTTCCCGAAGTACTATCAGATCCTTCAAAGAGAGAAAGTAGCTTCGTAATTTATGCTAAATCCGTGCTTTTTGAAAAGGGAAGGTGGGGAAATGAACTATCTTATAAAGGGTGGCAAGATTGTCGACCCATCTCAGGGGTTTGAGAGAATAGCCGACATACTTGTTGTTGATGGTATTATAGAGTCTATTGATCCGGATTCGGTTCCTGATGGTGTGGAGACTATTGATGCGTCGGGCAAGCTCGTTTTCCCGGGTCTTGTTGACATTCATGTTCACGCACGTGAACCGGGCGAAGAATACAAGGAAACTATAGAAACTGCTTCTATGGCTGCTGCAGCCGGTGGCTTTACAACGATAGTTACAATGGCAAATACAAAACCTCCCATCGATACTGCTGACCGTGTGCGATTCGTGTATGAAAGGGCTGAGAATGCTTCTGTTCATGTTTATCCGGTCGGAGCGGTTTCAAAAGAGCTTTCTGGGGAACAACTCGCTGAGATGGCGGACATGGCTGAATCTGGTGCTGTAGCTTTCTCTGATGATGGGAACCCTATCGCAAACCCTGAGTTAATGAGAAATGCGCTCGCGTATGCTGACCAGCTCGAGCTGCCTATATTGGTGCACGAGGTCGACCCAGTATTAGCATCTGGTGGACAAATACATGAGGGAGAAGCAGCGTCGATATCAGGATTACGAGGAATACCATCTCAGGCTGAAACAGCCATGATATTTCGCGACATAGAACTTCTCAAACTTTCTGGTGGAAGACTGCACATTCAGCATGTTACTGTTGAGGGCTCAGTAGAATTGATACGGCAGGCTAAACTTGCTGGAATGGCGGTAACATGTGAGGTAACGCCGCATCATCTTCTGCTGACTGATATGGATGTCGTCAACTCTGGTTTCGATTCGAACTTCAAAGTTATGCCTCCTTTACGCTCAGAAAGGGACAGACAGGCTTTGCTTGAGGCTTTGGTGGACGGCACGATAGACGCGATAGCTACTGACCACGCTCCGCATGCGCTTCACGAGAAGGACAATCCGTTTGAGATAGCACCGTTCGGTATCGTGGGGCTCGAGACCGCTCTCTCGCTCGTGTGGACTAATTTCGTTGAGAAGGGTATTATATCGCCTATAAGGATGGTTGAGCTTATGTCGACGATGCCCGCGAAAATTCTTGAGTTACCCGCTGGTTCG
>Ga0190306_1000680_pt1 | contig 10759 bp, 7 predicted proteins | sample 48700734_MG_FD_161657 | JGI IMG/M metagenome (GOLD analysis project Ga0190306, IMG submission 161657) | Hydrothermal vent sediment bacterial communities from Southern Trench, Guaymas Basin, Mexico - 4870-07-3-4_MG | ecosystem: Environmental > Aquatic > Marine > Hydrothermal vents > Sediment ...
ATACACATAGTATCGGAATTGTGGGTTCTCTTGTGTGTATCTGTATGCTTCTACTGCTACTAATCCTGCAAGTATTGCAGTTAAATATATCAATAATAAGAGGACTACTATTTTATTTCTCCTTATCTTCTTCATTTCGCTTCAGACCTCCCTCTTCTTTTTCCTAAGTAGTAAGTTATTACAGGGCCAACTATAGCCGTGGCGAAACTTATCAGTGTAAGCATGAGTTGAAACGTATTCCAACTAGTCCACAAAGTACCCCAAAATATATCCCAAAAGGTAGGATGTTCAACACCTGCTTCAAAAGTAGCTATTCTAACATTTCCTGCAAGATCATATGCGATAATTGTTATATTAAATGCACCAGAATATTGCGATGGATCAACTTCAAAGATGTAATATCCGCTTGAGTCAGGAAGTATTTCATAAACTGTGCCATTTGCAATTTGCAGATATACTTTATCTATCCCTTGAGAGTCGTAAACTCTTACTTTGCATGTTGTTACTTCTTCCCACTTGCCAAGTGCTGGGGATATCCATGTTATTGTTGGTGGCGTAAGATCTACTGTGAAATAATACGTTTTGTATTCCATATTCCCAGAAGTATCATATGCTTTTATTGACCAGCTTACAAGGCCTTCATCATTTGATGTATTCCACTCATAAACATAATCACTGTTCAAAGTGATCCATGCTTCATCATTTTTTCGTATTTGCACCAATGATATGTTTGTATCGTCCCTCACATCCCAGCGTAAGGTAACTATGCCTTCCCCTAATAATGTGCTCTGTGGTGAAATTAACTCTATAGTTGGCTTAGTTGTGTCTATTGTTATTGTTTGATTATACACTAAATCTTTTAGTACTCCCTTGAATACCCATATCTCTATTGTTGCTATTTTATCATTTGGAGAGAATGATTTTATGTAACGATACTGTCCTGCAGCATCACCAAAACTCGATAGGTCCTTGCTGCCATTGATAAAAATGTCAATTCTTCCATACGGTACCACCGTAATGTTCCATGTATATATCAATTGAAATTCTAATCTAAATGTCGTGGCTACAATCTCATGGAACTCATTTATGGCTCGTATCCTTGTCCATGTATAGTTTATATTCTTTATAGAAACATCAACTCTTAGGGTGTAATATTCTACAGTTAGTGGCTGTTGCACTTGTACTGAGAAGCTATGATTGTTTAGAACTTCCACATCAATTGTATTGTTGAAAGTTGCTATCACAAAATCGCTTTGGTTGTATAAAATGCACTGGACATCTTTGAGTTGTCCTGTGTTTTTGTCTTCTGCAAGTACTTGTATCTGCATTGTGTTGTAATATGTCGCTTCTGTTACATTCTGCACTGTTGAGATTGATAGGATACTTGCTGAGAATGTGAAAAATTCATAGTATACCCATATCCATCCTGGTTCAGTTGTAACATTTCCAAATCCGAACCCTGTTCCAAAAGCAAAATCTGATATGTTCCCTCCAGCGGTAAGTGCATTTACATCTATGTATATTGTGGCCATTCTCTCATTGTACCCATTGATATAGTACCAATTCGTGGTCTTAAATGCCACAAAGTAATACCCTTGTGCTCTAAATGCAAAATATTTGTGATTCATAGTTGATATATTCTCTGGTAATGTCTTGTTCCATGTCAATACATCTCTTCCAGTACCCCCTTCGTCGTCTGCTAAAACATAAAATGAAAATATTGTACTATTGCTGTTCCAGATCATCGTTTCGTCGTTCCAACAATCCCACCAATCTGTGCTTGTATCGTATGTTGCATCCAATCTATATCCTCTTATTGCCATACCGGCAAGATAATCAATGTGTATCGTAAAGTTTGTGCTTGATGCTGTACTGTCGAAATATATCTCAACTTCTAAATTGTAAAGTAATCTTCCCATAACCCTAGTTGCTTGTACTGAAACATTTTGTATGTACCATTGATTCGCTGTTGGATTGTTTATGTAATCAAAGTAATACCCCCTATCATCTTGTACTTGTACTGTTGAGACAGATGCATTTGTCTTAAACTTATACATGAAGTATTCTAGTTTATCAGAGTAATAGTTTCCTACTGAGAAATGTACTGTAATTTTTCCGTCTGCACCTGCTGTGTGATACCCCGTGATAATCAGATATTCCCCGTCACTTGTGTAACTTACTAAATGTGTATTTCCACTTGCAGAAACTGAAGCTTCTTCTGTAGTATGGCAATCGAATGTAAATATCTTCTGCCCTATCGTTATGTCATCAAAAGTCATATTTAGAATGAACCCGTATGTTGCATTGTAGTATCCTTTTTTGTATTCGGTTCCCCAAGGCGATAGCAGGTAGTACCAACCTCCTCCGCTTAGTGTTGTTATTGTAACATTTACAGTCTCTTCATCGTAGAAAATCCTGTTGACTGCTATATTATACGTCTGATAGTATCCGTCTTCAAAGTCCGTCGCATAAATCTGTTGAATTGTCGTAAAATCATTTATTGTCACATTAATTGATCCATTTGTAATCTGATTTGGCAATCCTACTATTGTTAATGGCAGTGTCGTTATGTTTACTGCTTTTGTGATGTTGAAACTATAGCTTAGATCCGTGTTATCTAACGTGATATCTGATTGGTTTAGTAGTATGCTTTCATGCCTGTAGCCGATGCGAACATAGTCTATATAAAGTATATACTCCCCTGTTTTTTCTCCTATTGTTCCAGCGTGGTCGACAAGCATTAAAGCAAAAGAATCTAATTCCGTACTAGATGTTGATAAAGCATCCATTAATGAAATCTTTATGATTTGCCATTCTGTACCTACTTCCCAAGTATTCCACTTACTATATCCAGAGCCTTGCGGATAAAATGCAAAAGGGGTCCCATCTTTATCCCCTTTTACTCTAAATTCCACATAAACATCCTCTGACTTTGCAATGTTTGGAATATCATATTTCACTCCACAATATTCGTATCCAGAATCGAAGTTATGATGGATTTCTAAAATCCCTCCTATACTCGTTTTCCAACTATTACTATCTGCTTGATAATCATAAGTTGATGTATATGCCCCTTGGAAGCCGTACACGCGGAGCCAGTCGACAAGAACATAACTCCCAGTTGCTGAAGTATCATCCTTTACAAATATTCTTAAATCCTCTATTGTCTTTCCACCAGAAGCCTCGTTTATATTCACTCTTGCTATCCCTGTACTCCTCTGCCCTAGTAAGATGAACTGTGTTGTTGCATCGGAATATTTTACGAATACCCCCCATCCATAAGTAGAATCAGCAGTAGAGGTTATGTAATAATCTGTTACTCTTATCTCAAGAAAAGGATATACTGTAGTGTCTATCCCATTAGAAATAATAACCTTGGCAGTACCATAGTTATTTGTCGTTGTCGCCTTTGTAATGTTAATAATATCCCCATCTGTTGAGATTGCCCCACTATCCACCACAGACCACTCATTAATATTGCTGAAATCCTCTGAGAACCCTTGCTCTGTCTCTGGGCTGTCCTGTTCTATTTGCCATGTTGCCTTGAACTCCGTGTCCGTGTAGTAGCCGCCGATGTAAGTTTTAGCAATTTTCCACAAGTTCTCTGCCATCATAGGGGAAATTGGCTCCCTAAGGATTATCGCCTCATCAACAACTCCTCGCACATGAGTAGATAATAGAGAGATACCATATTGATAGTTATGGAACCCAGTTTCTTTATTTAGTAAATCTACTGGTCCATTGAGGGTCCCATTCATAAAGGAATAGCTATCATCACCCAAATTAACGATGTATGCGGAGACAGACCAATCTCTTGGTGCATCTATTGCCCAATCGTGATAATTGTAAATATCCGCAGATTTACCACTTGCGTCATACCACCATCTTTCTGTGCTACTTCCATACTGTTCGATACGTCGCCCGTTACAATACATTACATCAACCCATGAATACCCTGCCTCAAATTCTACTGACCCAACATAAATCATTGTCTCGCCTGAAGGGTTAGCAAACATAGCATCATCATAAGAAAAACAAAGAGGGTTATAAAATCCTGTTTTTTCGAATGCTGTACCAAAAATCCCTTGTGTATAGGTATAACTATCTGGATAATTTGAAGGGGTTCTTCCAAGTAAATCTTTTTGTCCGTCGAAATAGAATATAAGTGCGTAGTGCCACCAGACTTCTTCGGATGTTAATTCTTTCCGATAGATTCTGATTTCATCAATAAGTCCATGAAAGTACTCTGTATTGCTATATCTTTTCCCAATAAAGAGGGGTTGAGAAGAACTTCCCACCGATGATGGCCCATCCGTTATACCCATTACCATTCCATTTACATAAAAAATAAGTTGTGTGCCTGTGTATACACCCACCAGATGATACCAATGATATGGGGTATACCCTACGCCACCAACTACATAAAATGTAGATGAGGGATCCTTCATCCAAAATTCCATAGTGCCTCCACTTAAAAGATGGATGCCCCAGCCATATGACCCATCATATTTTGAGATTACCTTCTGGTCTTTTATTCCTATGGGGTAAATCCACACCTCTATGGAAAACGGAGAACTACCAAAATTAAACATATCTCCGTCATCTACTTCTACATAATCGTTAGAGCCATCGAAACTCAATGCTTTTCCAATATATCCTGTAGCCCAACTTGCTCCATGTATAATGCCTTCCAGCCCTTGCTTCCAATCGTAAGTTGTTGTACCCGTGCCCTCATTGAATCGGAACCACGCCACAAGGTCTGGGTCATTCACATCTGGGGCGTACCTTACAAGCCTATCAGGCATGTCTATATGCTGGTTCTGTTCAATGTTTGGATCATTTGTAAAGTAAAACTGATCTTGTGTCCATGGTGTTGTATTTGTTGTATTCTGAAAATTTGTATAGTTATTGCTCTGATCTGCAGCTGCTTTCATTGTGTTATTTGTCACATCTATTTCCTCTGCTCCTTGGAATTTATTTGCAACAGGCATATAAGTAGCAGGTGTAAAAGCTGATAAGATAAGCATGAAAAGAAAAATCGTTATTAAAATTTGTTTTTTGCTTTTTCTCAATCTATTGCACCTCCACGTGCCTCTAAATAAATATGCGTAAGAATAATCCCCAAAGATGTTGCAAGAAGTAATGCTTCTACATGCCCAAAACCACGATAAATCAGAATATTATAAATCATCCAGGACAAGAATGATCCAACTGTAAAAATATGTAGGGCTTCATATGTAGCCATATCCTTCTCTCTTGTCATTTTATACATCTCCTAAATAAAAAATGAGAATTTACTTGATGTACTTGAAAAGGTACATCACGAAACTGTATATCTCTCTAAATATTGCGTCTAAAAACTGCCAGAATGTCCAGTTGTACCCCATATTTCGCGATAATCCGTATAAACTTAGCAAAATAGATCCTGCTGAAATCGTGAATAATACAATACCAAAACCAGTGTTTGTCGCTTTTTGCTGTATTTTTCCTGCTATCTTTGCAGTTCCCCCGAACAGCGCATATACAACCACTAGAAAAAGTAAAATAAATCCAAATATTTCAGTCAGGACTTCCATTATACCAAGGCCCCCTTGAACTTCCATAGTAGTATCGTTCCCACAGGCACAAGGATAATTATCATTGTTGCTATAGTGGCATTTCCTCCTGCCATTGCAACGAAAAAGTCCCATGCACTTGTTGTTGCTCTGCCCGCACCTTCAAACCAGTTCGTAAGTGGTGAAAACAAGCTATTTAGTAAGTCACCAAGGCCTCCAAAAAATTTTCCGATAGATTCACCTATGCCTTCTCCAACTGCATCCGTTATGCTCTTCCAAATCTGCCCTAAACCGTCTGTAAAGCTCTTCCAAAGCTCGTTTAGTTGGTCGTTGATATCAGTTGCCATTGCAAATAAAAAAAATAATAAATTTAGCATTTTTGTGCATCCTCCTTTTAGGCCCATGGTAATTCGTTCTTTTTCAGTGTACTGTAGACCACAAAGATAACAATTACACCAACAGCCAAGGGTAAAACAAGACTGTTGGGAAACAATACTGCGGTACCAATCGAAGATGCAGCACCTGCTAATCCTTTTAGTACCTTGCGTCCGTTGACAACAACGCCTCCAAGGCCAACTGATGCAAGTATGCCCATCATTTGTGCTCCAAAACCGCCGACAAGAAAACGGATATCGACGCCTTGTTTAATGCTTCCAAGCACGATGTTTGCTTCATTTCCATTTTTGTCAAAGAATGTTATTATTATGTCGACTCTCGCATTTTCATTGAAATTATCGATTTTGTCCATGTCTAAGTAGAATACCTCTGAAGAGTCTATCCCTGTGTCTGAAAACTCGCCAATTTTGTATGTGTATGTTCCATCGGATAATTCGACTCGTGCTTCTCCTTCATCGAACAAACTAGAATTTAACTCTAGGTCACTAAGATCCACAAAAATCTTGTCAATGCCCTTCGATATTAAGTCACCAAAAGTAAAGTCCATTTCGAAAAGCAACTGTGATGCTGGTCCGCTTGGTGTAGTTGTAAACACACCATCATCAATGTCTACTGTGCCTAATACGTCAGTATTATTGGTATTATACCAGTGTGTCCCTGTTGCATAGTAGTCCTTCAACGTGTATGCGGCTTGTCCTTGTCCCACTGCAGTGTATGCACCGAGCAACATCAAACCAACTAAAATTGCAGCTACTGTATGTGTCTTAGTCCATTTAAAACCACTCTTTTTTCCCATTTTTCTTTCACCTTATATATTCTCTAATTACTAATGGTAATTTCCACTATTTAAATTATTACCAACAGTAATATTTTATTTATATATGGTTTTATTACTCTCAGTAATATTTCAATCGAAAAAGAAGAGTCTATAGCGCGTATTTTTTTCGGGTGTAAACGCATAGCAAAAGTTTTATGTGGTGTCAAAATGGGGGAGGAATTAGAACCTTTTTTATCCGAAAATAAGACCTCAGAAGGGTAAAAATAGGTTGGAGATTTGGTGCCTCGGCCGTAATTATTAAACCGATTGACACTCGAAAAAAATAGCATTTTTTATGTATCCTCCCCAAATATCTCTTTGGTGATCCAATGACTTATGTAAAACAAATTTTGCACATGCTTGAAGAGAGACCACGGACCGCAAGAGAAATCATTGTATCTCTGAAAATTTCTCCAAAAAAAGGCTATGACCTCCTTCGATATATGTTTAGAAAAGGATATATTCTTAGATCACAAAAGCCTGTTTTTATTAGGAACAGCAAGAGTGGAGGCCGTGGAAGAGGCACTATTTCCAACACAAGAATTGTGTATTTCTATACTGTGCCAGATACTCCTTCACAAAAGAAAAAGCAAGTTCAAGGTGTGACTTTTGTTAGATATGATCCAAATATTCACGACAAAAAGATATCTAAATCTAAGTTGATAGCTGATTTTTTGGAATCTCACAAAACACAGGCATTCTTCGCTCGGGAAATAACAGATGCCCTAAAAGAAAAAGGGATAACAAATGTAGATGTGAGCTGCACACTTAGAAGATTAGAGCAAAAAGGGAAAATTCTTAGACGTGGTTTCCGCACACATGATAGAGAAATTCCATTTTTAAAAGGTTTTCTGGTTACTTGGATAGACCAGAACAAAAACCTTGTTCTTGCTATGGAAGAAGCAGAAAATAGAATACGCGCACGTATTTCAGATAATAGTTCAGATAATGTGACCTGGAGAAGAATTATGCAAATTTATCAGATCTGTAAGTCTTTTAGTCAAGATAAAAAAATTGTGAGTTATGATTTTCTCCTGAGTAAGTTATCATGCTCAAAATGGCAGCTAGATTATGCCTTGTCTAGGTTACTTGAGTATTATCCCGATATTAAAGAAATAAAATTGTTTAATCTATTCAGATATTTTTACCACACAAGCCTGCAGGAACCTTATTTGTCAGCTGCAATTGATGATGCAAAACATTTCATTCGCAGAGTACGTGGCCGCTCAAATAGAATGGGGCATAATTATGAGGCCGCGGTTTCTTGGTTTATTGATCGGTTTACAGATGCAAGATTTTGGGAACAACAACATCGTGGAAATAAAATGGACCCTCGCCGTATCACTATTAGCTTGTTGAAACCTGTTGGCCGCAGACAAAGAGCTGCTGAGTTGGATAGAGTTTGGACCGTAAAAGCAGACCTGTTTAGTCAAGAAATAACATATGTCTTGGAATGTAAATACGGATTAGTGCGGAGAAAGCATATAGATGACCTACTTGAGGTTTTAAAGTGGAGCCGTGAATTTGGTATTGATAGCCCTGGTTTTTCGAGACAAATTAAAAATGGTGTGATTATCCTCTTTGCTGCCAATGCTTTTGCTAATGAACATATCTCTTTAGGTGATCATAAATTGAGTCTCGCTCAGTATGCTGCTAGACTTAATGTAAAACTCTTAAAAACAGCAGATCTTAATGAGATACTTCATAGACACGGTGTTCCTACTTCGATATCTATTCAAAAAATCATCAAAGCAGCTGCTAATGAGACAGAAGTAAAAGAGATCCTTGATAAAATTTGGTCTTCTCCCACTAAAGCAGATGAAATTATTCGGGAGTATTATGTAAAAAATCAGAGTATATTTGAGTTTGAACGAACACTCGATTCAAAAAAGTAGCAGGTGTTAGGGACTTTATTATTTACCTGGTTTTTCTATGCCCCCTAACAAATGATTTTAGGTTTTCTGCATCGTAACTCAACCAGTTTATAAAATGTATCTCTGCTTCAAGATGTTTCTGCTTATCTTTTAAAGATTTTAGTTTCTTTTTTATCTCTCTTGCTCTTTTTAGTGAGCTGATTATTGGTACAGCCTCACTATATGGCCCTAAATATATACTCCTTCTTGGAGTTCCTACAGGCCTGTAATAATAGTAATAATATTCCTTGCCTGCTTTATTCCTAACATACTTGTACTCGACAGTTCCATCTATATATGGTAATTTCTGAAATTCTTCACTTAATGCCTTTATTTCATTGTCTATCCTTTCTTTCTCTTCCTTGACCTTCTTCTCAAGCATCAACAGAATTTTTTGTATCTCCTCTGCTGCCAAAATTTCCAAAGGTGTTAGGGACACTTCAAAAGCTGCAGCTTCTTTATTACCCCTAATAACTGATTTTGATTCCATCATCTTACAACACCATACCTTGTTTTTGGTCGGCCTCTTTGGCCAGTCCTAATTTGTTGTGCTTGAATAATCCCCCTCTCTTCTAACTTCTTCAAGTGGTAATAAGTAGCCGAGTAAGATAAACCAATTTCAGAAGCAATTTCATTTACTGTCTTTGGCTCCTGTAACAAGTTTATTATTCTCTCTTCTATGTTAGATCTTGCTTCCGCTATTCTTTCCATTTTTTCTAATATGGCTCTATTTTGCTGCATTATCAATTGATGTTCCTGCATCATTCTCTCGTCATGGTTCATTATCAGTGTAGTAAGCTGATTTAAAGTAGCTGTTATCGCCACATTTTCTTTTCTTATTTGCTCCACTTGTTGCTGTATCTGCAATAGCTGCTGTTGATTCACATCAGATACTATTAGAAAAACAGGCATACTCTTTTCTATATGTAGTTGTTCTTGTGTGAATTGCTGCACAGTATTATATAATGGCTCAAAATTTGTGCTTTCTATTCTATAGTTTGGATCTACTTTTCCACTTTCCAGGTATAACTTTATTTTTGGAATATAATCAATCCACATGAGTTTTGTTCTCGGCCCTATTGTCTTTGCTATTTTCTCCCCCAATTCATCGTATCTCGGAATCTTAACTGTCGCTTCTCCATCTATGTACTCTATATTCACTATATTTATCCCTGTTTCTACCTCAATTGCCCGTAATATCCCTTCTAATAACCTGCGATTCATTGGATCTGACATGTCTATATATGCATCAAATACCCCCGTTGTGTATATGTATATTGTCCCAAATCCCAAATCCTTCTCAATTCTCCCTTCCATTGGGTTTCCGCCTAATTTTATAAACACATCTGGTTTCTCAAATCTCCCATGAAAATGTGCCCTATCTATCTCTAATCCTATTTCTTCAGCCGAAAATTTCGCCTCGCTCCCTCTCATTTTTTGGGCCTTGGGCCGAGGGGGGTTGGGGGTCGGCCCATTTTTGGGCCTTTTAGAAAAAAATATAAAATTTTTATCTTTTTGGTTAGTTTGATGCAAATTTTTGGCTGTTGTGTTTAAAATTTTTTTGAAGTCAGCCCTAATTTTTTCAAACATGGGCTTTATTTGATCTGAATGGGGCCTTTTAGAAAAAATATTTTGTTCATTTATTTTTTTGATAATATATTGTGCTTCTTTACTATTAACAGGCCCTCCAATTATTGTATTCTTGTTAACTTCATACCTATAGCCACAATAGGGGCATCTTCTCCTATGTCTATGTCTTTTTGCTTTCTTTCTAGGAGAATAAAAAGTAGTATTCCCACATTCTGGACATCTAACTATTAGAAATTTGTCTAGCCCCAAATATTAAACCTCCATTAAAAAAGAATTGGTGGGTATGCAGCGTTGAATTGTGGTTGGGAGAGGGATACTCGAGGAGGAGGATAAACAAAACAAGCGTGCTGCATACCTGTCACCTCATAAAAAACATAAAAAGTGAATAATTATTTGATTTCAGATGTGATCTCTTCTATCAAATCTTTGATTTCTTTCGGCAGGTCGTTAGTATCTATCTTCAAATCACTCTTCCTAAGATCTTGAAG
>Ga0190306_1000681_pt1 | contig 10749 bp, 11 predicted proteins | sample 48700734_MG_FD_161657 | JGI IMG/M metagenome (GOLD analysis project Ga0190306, IMG submission 161657) | Hydrothermal vent sediment bacterial communities from Southern Trench, Guaymas Basin, Mexico - 4870-07-3-4_MG | ecosystem: Environmental > Aquatic > Marine > Hydrothermal vents > Sediment ...
AGATGATAAATATAACTCCTCTTTTGGCATATTACCTTGAAAGATACAACCAAAGGGAAAGGGAAGAAGAGATCCTTTCATTCTTGATAAAAGAAGGAGCTATTAATAAGTTTCTTAGACCCCTTATATCCCTTGAGGATATCAAGAGCATGATAATAGGAAGGTTAGAGGGAAGAGAGGGAAAAGAATGTCTGTATTGTGGGAGAATTCATTACAAGAGAAGGAAATTTTGTAGTGATAAATGTAGGGTTTATTATTGGAGAAGGCAAAAAATCAAAGAAGATTTTAAAAAAATAAAAACTAGGAGGGGGTAAACCATGGCCATATTAATTGAGTGCCCTAATTGTAGGTATAGGAATAGTGAAAACAAGGGAACCTGCAAAAAGTGTGGGCTAGATTTAAAAAAGGCAAGGGATAAGGTCTACTGGATTGAGTACTACACAAAGGATAGAAAAAGAAAGAGGGAAAGGGTAGGGCCCTGGAGAAAACTTGCAATAGAGGCACTTGCCAAAAGAAGGGTTGAGGTTGCAGAAAATAAGTTTTTAGACAAAAGAGAAGAGCCACCTAAGATAAGGTTTAAGGACTTTGCCAAGGAATATGCCAAATGGGTAGAGACAAATAATAAGAGCCCACATAGAAAGCTAAGAATGCTTAAAGGCCTTATCCCCTATTTTGGGGATAAGTATCTACATGAGATAACTACCTGGTTTATTGAAAAGTATAGGCATGAGAGAAAAACAGAGAACCATAAGAACCCTGATAAGTCAATCAAGCCAGCTACCTTAAATAGGGAGATTGCCCTTCTAAAGCACATGTTTACAAAGGCAATAGAGTGGGGATTTTTAAAAGAGAACCCTGCAAGGTCTATTAAGCTACTAAAAGAGAATAACAGGAGGCTTAGGTTTTTAAATGGGGGTGAGGTAAATAGCCTGTTGTCTAATTGCAGTGGATACCTAAGGGATATTGTCCTTGTTGCCCTAAATACAGGCATGAGAAAGGGAGAGATATTTAACCTTAAGTGGCAAGACATAAACTTTGACCTTAGGCTTATTCATGTAAGTGATAGTAAGAATAGTGAGGCAAGAGATATACCAATGAATGATATTCTTTATGAAACATTTAAGGCACTAAGGGATAAGGCAGAAGAGGGACAGGAGTATGTCTTTGTTAATCCTAAGACTGGTAGGCCCTATGATGACCTAAAGAGATCCTTTAAGACAGCCTTAAAGAAGGCAGGGATAGAGGATTTTACCTTCCATGACCTAAGGCATACCTTTGCCTCCCATTTGGTTATGAATGGTGTAGACCTAATGACAGTAAAAGAACTTTTAGGGCATAAGGACATAAAGATGACTATGAGATATTCACACCTTAGCCCAGACCATAAGAGGGTTGCAGTTAAAAGGATTGAGGCAGTGCTTAAGAGAGAGACAAAGGTTATTGAACTACAACTTTAATAATTGTTTTAGGCAATTCGACTAAAAAATTCCTTTACTACCTGTCGTCTCTGTGTTATAATGTTATGAAAAAGTATTTAGTGGCATTATAAAGTATTTAGTATTATAAAATAGTATTTGGGAGCCTAGAAAGGATGGTTAATAAAAAAAAGAAGCTTAAAGATTTAGTTTTTAGGATTTTGATGTATGAGCCAACCACAAAGGTAAAACTTGCTAAATTGGTGCTTTTTGCTGATATTGAACATTATAGAAAAACTGGGCAGTCTATTACTGGCCTTCATTATATTCGACTGCCAAAAGGCCCTTTAGTATTCTTTTTTGATGATATACTGGAAGAAGGACAGAAAGAGGGGCTTTGGGAAAAGATTGTTGGAAATATACCTATTAGGGAGGAAATGAAGATTAAACCCCAGTTTACCTATAGGATTAAGCCCTCTTCTAAGATTGAGGCCATTAAACAAATAAGGCTTTCCCAAGAAGAACTGCAAACAGTTGAGCATATTATGGAAGAATATGGTAAACAAACAGGGACCAAACTTTCTATATTAGCTCATAAATTGCCAGCTTGGAAGTACTCAAGTCCTGGTGAGCCAATGCACATAGCTGAACTTTCAATCGAAGATGAAGATAGATATTTTGCGTTTATTGACATAATAGAAGAGCTGGACGAAGAAGATGACCACTACTTGGCAGAAGAGGTATCACGACTCATACCTGGAATCAAAAAATGAAATTGATCCTAGACTTATTGATAGAATTGAGCAAAAGGAACAAATAATTCAAAATGTGCCGCTTAAATTCCCTTATCTCAAGGGTACGTCAATTCGCATAAGAAAATTTAAATCAGGAAAGATAAGGATCTTATATGCTCTTTCTACTGAAGCACCAGAGCTATGGGAAGAAACCCCCAAACAACCAGAAATTATGTTTATTTTTGTTGGATTAAGAAGCGATAAAATGTATGAAGATGCCTTTAAGTTATTAAAAAGGTCTGGTATATATTAGTTGCAAAGAATGTTTTGTGGAAAATCATGGACACCTATATGGACACCAAGCTAGATTTGCTGAGGTGTCCAATCTCTGAAAATGCTGATTATACCTCAAGCCAGCGAGGGGATTTGAACCCCTGACCTGCTGATTACGAATCAGCTGCTCTACCCCTGAGCTACGCTGGCCTTGGTAATTATGAAACCCCTAAGGAAATTTGTCAACAAAAAGGAGTGAATGGCTATTTAGGCCTTTATCCCTTTTTGGATAAGACCTCAGAGATACCTTTTAGTTGTGTAAGGATACCTTGAAAAATCTTCTTATTATTGACTGAACGTAAGATCCTTATTAAGTGGATCTCCTCCTTTGTAAGGGAGAGGAGTCCCTTTGTACCTTTATATGCTGCTTCTGGTTCTTTAATGACCCTTTTCTCTTCGTCAATTTCAAAAAAGTAGGTAACAGGGACATTGAGGGCATTGGCTATCTGCTGGAGTCTCTCCACAAAAATCCTGTCAACACCCTTTTCATATTTTTGGATCTGTTGAAAGGATACCCCTACCTTCTCTGCCAATTGCATTTGTGTCAATCCTAAATATCGACGTGCGGCCTTAATTTTTGCTCCAATTTCTGAATTTGTTATAATCTTACTCATTAATTTTAATTTTTCATAATTCTTATAAAATGTCTAGCAATTGAACATTGAAACAACTTGACAGTAACAACCTTTAGTTGTAGATTCTGACCAATGAGGGTGCTAGTGGTCGAGGACAATAAAGAGGTAGCCGCTATTTTATCTGAAATTTTGACCTTTTTAAAATATAAGGTAGACATTGCCCCTGATGGAGAAATAGCACTTAATTTATTAAAGAACAAAAGCTATATCCTTTTAATTACAGATGCCTCTTTACCCAAAAAGGATGGTCTTTCTTTAGTAAGGGAGGTCAAAGAGATGTACCCCTCTATGCCTATTATTGGCATTAGTGGGTATGTAGATCCAGAGGAATTTATCTCTGCGGGCGCTGATGCCTTTTTGGCCAAGCCCTTCTTTATTGATGCATTAATCAAAAAAATTTTCCAAGTCTTAAACAAAAATTTACCCTAGGTATTTCAGGAATACAGTAGCAACTGCCATATAAACCAAAATACCTGTAATGTCATTGGCAGTGGTTACAAAGGGCCCTGAGGCTACAGCGGGATCAACACCTAGCCACCTTAGGATGGCAGGCATAAGTGTGCCCATCAAGACGGCAATGTTCATAGCACAGAACATAGAAAGCCCTACTACCAAACCAAGAAATCTATATCCATGCCAAAGATATGCTGCTAGGCCTACAGTAAAACCACAAATACTAGCCATTAATAATGCTACTTTTACCTCTTTAAACAGGTGGTGTTTAAAACTATGCAAGTTAATCTTACCAGTGGCCCACCCCCTCACTGAGATGGTTGAAGATTGAAGGCCAACATTACCTCCCATACCTGTAATTACAGGTATAAATGTCACTAGTACCAAGACATGGGACAAGGTCACTTTGAATAACCACATGAGATAGCCTGTCAATAATCCACCAAATAGATTTGTTAATAGCCATGGAAGGCGGATCTGTGCAATCCTTATTATATTATCACCATATACTATCTCTTCTACATTAGTCCCTGCCAAACGGTAGAAGTCCTCTGATGTCTCTTCCTCGATTACATCCATTATATCATCAATTGTAATACGACCTAATAGTACACCACTGTGGTCTACAACTGGGGCAGAAACAAAATCATATTTTTGAAATTTTTTGGCTATTTCTTCCCTATCTTCATCTACATTGATCAAAACAGGTGGTTTTTCCATAATTTGAGAAAGCATCTGGCTATGATCGGCAGAAATCAGTTTGTGTAAAGAAATCAAGCCCACTGGCTGTCTTTTTTCATTTACTACAAAGACTGTGTGATAATCGCCCTCTGATAACGATGCTGTTTTTTTAATTTGTTTTATTGCCTCTTCTACCGTCATGGTGGCCGGAAAGACCAAGACCTCTGTTTGCATCAGTCCACCGGCCGTCTCCTCTGGGTACCCTAAAAGCCTTTTTACTTTAACAGATTCTTGAAATGGAATTTTCTCCAAAACTTTGTTGGCCTTTTCCCTTGGTAAGTCCCCAATGATATCAGCGGCCTCATCAGAAGGAAGGTCCTCAACAATATCTGCTAGACGGTCATGGGCCAACTCTTTAAGGATCTTCATGCGTATACTTCCGGAGAGCTCAACGATCACATCTGATGCAACCTCAACATCTAAGAGGAAGAAGAGCCTCTTTTTTTGCTCATCTTTTGATAAATGATTGATTATTTCGGCAATATCTGCTGGATGGAGCGTTGAAATCAATTTTTTAAGGACCTGCTCCTGTCGGCTCTCCAGTAATGATTCAATATGTTTGATAGATATAACATCAAATTTCTTCATTATTTAGTATAGAACCTCATAATAGGACCTTTATAAATGCCTTTTTTCTCAATTCCTGCAGCCATTTTTTATAATAAGTCTCGATTTTCTTTTGATAAAGTTTGTTGTAAATTTGATCCCTTACCTCTTCAAAGCTTTTCCCAGCTACCTCTCTCTTTTCAACTATCTGGATCATTTGATAACCTGCCTTTGTCTTTATAAAATCACTAATTCCACCTATAGGAAGGGATTGAACAACGCTCCTTATTTCAGGAGACAACTCACTCTCCTTTATCCAACCCAAGTCTCCCCCTTCTTCTGCTGTTTGTGCCTGTGAATAGTGACGTGCTATCTCTGAAAAAGAAAATCCTTGCCTTAAGAGTTCTTTAATCTCCATTTGTTTTTGCTCAATTGCTACCTCCTCTGCCAAGGTTTTTGGTATTGGCAAAAGAATATGGCGTAGATGAAACTCTATATAACCCTTATATTGACCTAGGTGTGATGTATAATATTTCTTTAAGGTTTCCTCTAAGATAGTTATCTTGGATTCTACCTCCATCTCTACAAGTCTACTCTTTTCTATTTGTCTTTTTAAAAACTGGCGGTATTCTTCATAAGATATACCCTGATCTCTCAGCTTTGTTTTTAAATCTTCTAAACTCATTTTATTTTGTTTCAAGACTCTATTTATTGCCCCATCTACCTCTTCCTTAGTTACCTTGATTCCCAAACGTTTTATTTCTTGGGCTGCTAACCTTTCATTGATAAGTTGCTCCAGTATCTCTTTTTTTACCTTTGCTAGGGATTCTGAGGATAAATTTGGGAAATGCCTTAAAGCCTCTTCTAACTCCGATGAGGTAATAACCTCATCATTGACAATAGCCACTATCCTATCAACAATCTTGGCATCGGTTATTGTTGCAAATACGATTGTTATAAGGATCAATAATTTTAATATCGTTATTTTCATTGAAAATACCATATAAAAGAAAATGCTCCTCTATGGTAAGCCATAATCCTAAATTATGCAATAATTTGGGATTAATTAAATGTGAGTTATTTCTTATTTAAAAAGTGACTTTGGTATTAGGCAAAATGGGGTCTGGGGCAGAGCCCCAGAGTAGCACAGTGTCATTATCTGTATAATCTAGGATAATATCCATACTGTCAACTTGACATAATCTATAAGAAATAATATAGTTAAGGCATGATTAAAGAGGTAGTCATACCCGTTGCTGGTTTAGGCACAAGATTTTTACCTGCCTCAAAGGCAGTGCCAAAGGAGATGCTACCCATAGCGGATAGGCCATTGATTCAATATGTTGTAGAAGAGGCCCTAGCCAGTGGAATTAAAGAGATTATCTTTGTCACCCGACAGGGTAAGTCTGCCATAGAGGACTATTTTGATACCGCATTTGAGCTTGAGACCATATTGGAGAGAAAAGGGAAAAAGGAATTGCTCTCTATTGCTAGAGGCGTATCCCAAATGATTGATGTCATTTCTGTCAGGCAAAAACAACCATTGGGTTTGGGGCATGCCATCCTCTGTGCCAGACCCCTCATCTCTGAGGATGCATTTGCAGTAATTTTGCCTGATGACTTAATAGATAGCAAGACCCCTTGCCTTTCACAACTTATCTCTATATATAAGAAGACAAAGGCCACAGTAGTTGCCATAGAGCGCCTGCCCCAAGAGCTTGTCTCAAGCTATGGGGTAATTGCCCCAGAACCTATAGAAGAACGCCTCTATAAGGCAAAGGAGCTAGTTGAAAAGCCATCACCTGAAGAGGCCCCCTCTAACTTGGCAGTAATTGGTCGTTATGTCTTGACCAAAAATATCTTTCCCATCTTGGAGCACCTCCCGCCTGGCAGGGGTGGTGAGATACAACTTACTGATGCAATTAATGAACTAAGCCAAACTGATCCTATTTATGCCTATGAGTTTGAGGGAAAACGCTATGACTGTGGAGACAAACTTGGATACCTTAAGGCAAATGTGATCTATGGTCTAAGACACCCCAAATTGGGGGAAGAATTTAAGGCATTTCTCAAGGAATTAGAATTATCTGATAATTCTTAATCGAAAACAGGCACAAAATATAATGGACTTTAAGAAATTAGAGGTATTTTGTAAGGTTTATGAACTTAAGAGCTTCTCTAAGGCAGCACTTCAAAGTTATCTTACTCAGCCTACAGTAAGTGGTTATATTGCCTTTCTAGAGGAGGTATTTGGTACAAAACTATTTGATCGCCTTGGAAAACAAATCTCGCCTACCAAGGCAGGAGAGACACTTTATACCTATGCAAAGAAGATACTAGCAACAAAGGAGGAGGCAGAAAAGGACATAAATTTGCTTTTAGGTCGTAAGAAGGGGAGATTAAAATTAGGGGGAAGTACCATCCCAGGACAATATATATTGCCCTCCTTTTTGGGGAGATTTAAGTCAACTTATCCAGGCTGTAAGATCTCACTTAGTATTGGAGATACAAAGCAGATTGTTCACATGACACTAAATGGAGAGATAGAGATTGGTGCAGTAGGGGCAAAATTTAATATACCAAAGTTAAATTTTCAGTCTTTTGCAAAGGATGAGCTTATCTTGGCTGTCTCTTCAGATAATCCACTATCAGAGATTCCCCATATGGACCTTAATGCATTAAAAAAGGTACCATTTATCCTGCGAGAGCCAGGCTCAGGTACACGCATGACCATGGAGCGTATCCTTAAAGAAAAGGGGATTGATGTTAGTGAGATGAATATTGTTGCCGAGCTAGGAAGTACAGAGGCCGTTAGGCAGGCAGTCATGGCCGGTATAGGGGTCTCCATCCTCTCTAAGAGGGCAGTAGAAATAGAGATAAATACAGGTTTAATAAAGGAGATTAAACTAGACGATATAGAGATAAATAGGGACTTTTATTTGGTTTATCATAATCAAAAAACGCTTTCTCCTTTGGCAATTGCATTCCTAGAGTTTTTGGAAGAAAGTGAAGAAAGGATTTGATATAAAGATACCTAGTGGAAAGCAATTAAGGTTGAGGTATCTACTCTTAGACCTCAATGGGACATTGGCCAAAGATGGCGTCTTAATAGCAGGGGTAGCTAAAAGACTAAAGATGTTGGCCGATATGTTTGATATATATATCCTTACTGCCGATACCCATGGGACTGCAGAAAGGCTCTTTGGCCATCTGCCTGTAAAGCTCCACAGGCTAAATTCTGATCTTGGGGCAGCAGAGAAATTTAAATTTATGCAATCTTTAGGAGAAGATTATTGCGTAGCCATTGGCAATGGTAGAAATGATGCCCTTATGCTTAAATCTTCTGCATTAGGGATATGCATTGTTGGTTGTGAGGGTACAGCCATTGAGGCTATTAAAAACAGTGATTTGATAACAAACAATATAAATGATGCCCTAGATTTGTTTTTAAATCCTAAGAGACTAATAGCCACCTTGAGGGGATAATTCCCTAACCACCCTTTGCCGAGGTCTGTGGAGCCCTTAAGAGTACCTCAATAGCCCCTTCTAATTCACTTATTTCTTGATATCCCTCACGTCTTTTGCGGATATAACCATTTTTGTCTATTATAAAGATACTTGGCACTACCTGAACACTATAGTCCTTGGCTATTTCCTCATCGCCCAGAAGTACAGGATAGAGGATCCCCTCCTGTCTAACAAAATAGCGTAGAGGGGCAGGATTTATGTATCCATCCAGACTGATACCTACAATAATCACACCCCTTTTTCTATAATCTTGATAAATCTTATTGAGATTTGGGATTATCAAACGGCATGCATTACAATAGGTTGTAAAAAAATCCAATATGATTACTTTATCTTTAAAGTCAGAAAGGTGGATTATCTGCCCATTTAGGTCCAAGAGGGTAAAGTCTGGGGCCTGGCGTCTAATATATTCCTTTTTGGTACACGAAAGGAATAAGATAAAAATAAGTAAATAGATAATAGATTTTTTCACTTTAACCCCTCCTTTTATAATTAGAATCAAGGCCTCTGGGAAGGACCCTAGCCAATACCTTGGCCCCCTCTTTGGTCAAGACAAATCTCAAGTCTAATAAAAACTTACATATACCAAATGATTTCAGTTCTTTTAGGCTATTTGTAAGAGAAAATGGGGTCTGTGGCAACACATATGTTATCTGATCACGACTAAGTATAAAGTATTCCATGCCTAAAGGGCTTATAATAGATTTACCCCTAAAGGTTTCTAGATTAAGTCGGGAGGTAAATACTGGAATCCTGCCATAGACAAGCACCATGGCAGTAGGCAACCCCCTCATTGAGCCTTTGTCCAGTTCTACACTTGTAGTTATTATATTAGCACCTAGTTCTTCTAGGGTCTTCATAGAGAGTTTATTGGCTACATTGAATGTATAATCAGTACCCAAGAAGATTTCCCCTTTAGGAAAGAGTAAAAATTGTCCCAAGTTGGCAATAAACCAGCGCTTAAAACCCAGACTTAATAATTGATTTATGGCCTTTTCAAAAAAAAATAGTTGCTGAGGGAGGATTATAGGCGGTAAGGAGAGGGTTATGTTTGGGAATCTTTTTAAGATTTGCCTATATTTCCTCAACAGATGGCTATAATTGCGCTCATTAATTGTTAGGATGGGGAAAAATGGGAAACGAGGAGATTCAAAAAGATCTAGTGTTTTTGAATGTATCCAAAACTCTCTTGCCTTGGTATGTTTTTTTTGAATCCTTTGTTTCTTTATCCAATTTATCAAATTTCTTCTTTTTTCTTTATTGATGATCTTATCTAGTAGCCTTCTTTTTGGCACCTTATTGGGTTTATCTTTTAATCTAAACAATAGACAGCCCACTTGAACCCCTTGGGGAGCATTTATTGATAAAAATTGCCTATCTTTATTTATATTTTTTATTTGCCAAACAATCTCATTTAAGGCATTATCCCGGGCAAGGACTAAATCCCCTACCTTTACCTCCTCTTTAGGAAAAAAATAGATATTTTCCCCCTCCCTCTTTTGCACCTGACCTAAATAGACCTCACCCTCTGGCCCCTTGAGGGATATAATATCCTTAAACTTTGGAGAGATAAAAAAGCCTGTAGTAAAGTTGCCTTTTAAGAGAGACCTTGCATACTTTATGGCAGAAATGGCCTCTTTTTTATCTATTACAGTTCTATATGCCTTAACTACCTTATCTATATCTCTTTTTACCTCAATGCTCACTGCATCAATACCTATAAGCCTCAACTGCGGAATCAATGAAATTGCACATAAGGGCCTGCAATGAAAGAAATATCCTATTTCTCCATTGATTTCATAAGGTAGATCGCAAGGCCTTTGGCAATGCCCTTCCATATTGGACTTACCACATAAAAAACTGCTAAAGAGGCAAAGTCCTTGCTGGGAAAAGTGTAGCCTCCCATGCACCAATACCTCTAATTCTGTAGAGACCTGTTTTTTTATCTCTTCAATCTCTCTTAGGCTAAGTTCACATGCCAAGGCTACACGTTTAAATCCCATTTTTTTAAGCTGTCTTACGCCCAGCACATTGTGAATATTCATCAATCTGCTGGCATATAGAGTAAAATGTGGGAACTTGTGTCTTAATAGATAATAGACACCCAGGTCTTGAATAATAAGGGCATCTGGCTTAATTTCATTTAGGGCTATAATTATATCTATGACCTTTGGCCACTTTTCTTCTCTGACCATAAAATCCAGAGAGACAAAAATCTTTTTATTATGCCTATGGGCATAAAGGGATAGAGAAGAGATCTCCTCTAATGTAAAGTGTGAATAATCTAGATTGATTTTTGCGCAGACAGAATCTGCCCCAGACTCTAAGGCCAGCATCCCCTCCTCAAGATTATCTATATACGCC
>Ga0190306_1000682_pt1 | contig 10735 bp, 10 predicted proteins | sample 48700734_MG_FD_161657 | JGI IMG/M metagenome (GOLD analysis project Ga0190306, IMG submission 161657) | Hydrothermal vent sediment bacterial communities from Southern Trench, Guaymas Basin, Mexico - 4870-07-3-4_MG | ecosystem: Environmental > Aquatic > Marine > Hydrothermal vents > Sediment ...
CCTGCTCACTTGCAATAGTACTAAGAAAGCTAAGATAATCATTCCCTCTTAAAATATTTTTTTCAGCAAGTATTTTTTCTGAGATATCCCTATGAATCTGAACAAATTCTACTAACTTTCCATCTTTATCAAATATAGGATCAATAGTTGATTCAATGTCAATAAGTTTTCCCGTCTTTGTTATATTTTGATACTGACACTGGAAGTGATGCTTTTCTTTTACCATTGTCCAGAAATCTTCATTTTCTTTATCTGTATATCCTCCTGGAGTAAGAATTCTTGGATTGAGTTTTCCAACCATCTCTTCTCTTGTATATCCATAGGTTTTAGTAAATTGGGAATTAATATAAGTAATCGTTCCTTCTGTATCAGTAATAAAAATAATATCTTTTGTGTTTTGTATGGCACGGTCAAGTCTTCTTAGTTTAGTGTTTGTGGTTTCCAGATTTTTATTAATTATTTTTAGATTAATATTGGCTTCTTCTGCAGAAAATTTATGTTTAAGAATTTCTTTGTGAGCTTCAAAAAGTTTAAAAGCCATTTTTACTGATGCATCAATAACTGTAATACTGGAATTTTTTACTACATATCCATAAGAGCTAATAGATTCTGTTTTCTCAACTATTTCTTTTTCTGTATGGGAGGATAAAAATAGTATGGGCAGTTCTTTGATTTTAAGAATTTGTTCAGCTGCCTGGGTTCCATCTATTCCTTTTCCCAGATCTATATCCATTAGAATAAGATCAATTTCCTGTTCAGTTTTTTTTACAATTGTAACAGCCGTTTCTCCGTCTATTGCATGAATTATGCTGTAACCACGTTTTTCTAACTGTTTTTTCTGATCGAGAGCAATTATTGCATCGTCTTCAACAAGAAGTAATGTTTTTTGAGCAGAAATCATTAATCCTCCATATTCAATTATAATGTTGAAAATTTGGAAGTCAATCCGAAAAAACTATCAGAATATGGTATTCCTTTTTATCTGAATTTTTTGAAACTAATTTCCCATTCAGAGCCAATTCCTATATTATAGGTTTCTGCAAAATTTCTCTGGTGCAGACCAACCGCAACATTTAATAATGAGTTTACATACAACAGAGGCTCTCCCATTCCAACAGATCCAAAGGAACGTACAAAAGGGATAATTCCTCTGTACCGTTGTTCACCTTTATGAGTAACCACTACTTCTAATTCATCATTTAAACTAAAACCAGCATCTTCAAGCATTTGACCATTAATATTTGTCCATAGATGTCCAAAACGAATATCAAGAACTTCTACTGTGCCTTTTATAACTCCTGCGGAGACTTTTGGGATTTCAATTTTAATCTCCACAATGTTTTCTACTTCCAATAAAGGACCAACACCTTTAAAATCAATAGCCTCTGAAGCCAATCTGGCTCCTGTATAGGCATATACATCTCTGCCATGGAAGGTATGAGAATCTTCCGAACCCTTTAACCTGTTAAGAGATTCATCAATTTCTCTAACAGCAGCAATACCATATTCATTTTTTATATGTGTCAGTGTTCCATTATCCGGAGTTACAATATAATGTCCGGTTTTTGTTTCAGCTACCACTGATTTGCGAAGGGTACCTACACCAGGGTCAACTACAGACACAAAGACAGTACCTTTAGGCCAGTATTTAACAGTTTGAAACAATCTGTAAGAACCTTCCAACACCTGGAATGGAGTAATACCATGAGTTAAATCATGGATTTCCAAACCCATGTCGACATTTTTAGCAACCCCATACATAGCACTGACTGCACCATCATCCAATCCAAAATCACTCTGCAAAACCAACAAATTTTTCATAATCTACCTGATTCTATAATTCTCTGAAGGAACTGTCTTGTACGGGGATTTTCCGGATTTGAAAAAAGATCTTTAGGTGGAGCTTCTTCCAGAATTTTACCTCCGTCAAGAAAACATACCCTGTCTGCAACATCCCTTGCAAAACCCATTTCATGGGTTACAATAAGCATTGTCATTCCCTGCTTCCGCAGGTCTCTAATTACTGAAAGAACATCACCTATTAATTCAGGATCAAGTGCAGCAGTAACTTCATCCAGCAACAGAATATCCGGCTTATTAGCCATAGCTCTTACTATTGCCACTCTCTGCTGTTGTCCCCCTGAAAGCTGCTCTGGATAGGAATCTGCAAAACCATCAAGGCCGAAAAGTGAAAGAAGTTCCTTACCATGAGCTTCACTTTCGGCTTTTTTCCGGCCATGCACCTTTTTTGGTGCCAGAGTAATATTATCAATAACAGTCATATGTGGAAAAAGGTTATATGCCTGAAAGACAATACCTATTCTTTTATATAAATCCTTTACATCAAATTCAGAAGCATGAATTGATATTCCATCCAGCTTAATACTCCCTTCATTAAAAGGAACCAGATCATTTACGCAGCGCAGGAGAGTTGATTTCCCGGAACCTGATGAACCAATCAGACATACTACCTCATGATCTGCTATATTTAGATTAACATTATCCAGAACCAGTTTGTTACCGTAGTACTTGGTAAGGTGTTCAACTTCTATTTTGTACATCTATGAAGCCCCCTGTAAGCGGCGTTCCCGGTCTTTTTTTGTAAAATAATCTGTTAATCTTGCCAGAGGAATGGTTGCAAGAAGAAAGAGTGCTGCCGCAGCAATTAAAGATGAATAGTTGAAAGTTCTTGCGGTATATATCTGTGCTTCCCGAACTGCGTCACGGACACCAAGAACACTTAACAGAGCTACGTCTTTCTGCAGAGCTACTGCAAGATTTAATAAAGATGGAAAAACGTTTCTTATTGCCTGAGGAAGAATACAATGAAAAAGGGTTTGTATCTGGGAAAGACCGAGTGCTTTGGCAGCTAAACGCTGGCCGGTATGTACTGACTCAATTCCGGATCTGTAAACCTCTGCCGCATAGGCAGAGTAACTGGAAATCATAGCCATTGCTCCCCAGAACAGACTACTTTTAGGTAATCCCGGTATCTGTAATGCCGGCATACCAAAACCGAATAACAGTACCAGAAGCAGGGAAGGAAGACCCCGGAGCAGATCTATATAAACAATAGAAAAGAATTTTAACGGAGCAAACCACGGACCGTTAAGAGACCGGAAAACTGCAAGAACAAGAGCCCAGACCGCAATTACGATGAGAGCAACTATCCATACAGCCATATTGATGCCGAACCCGTGAAGAACTTTAGGAAAAACCTCAATAATTACATCCAGATTAAAAAACTGGTCTTTAATCCTGGGCCATTGGCTGGAGCTTATAATTACAGCACGGACAACAAAGATAGCTATTAATACAGTACTTACACTTATAATTGTAGGGCCATACTTCTCCTTTATACTTAGAGCACGCCCCGCCCGCCTGGGCGGAGCAGGACGTTTTATAATCACTTGGAAATCACTTGAATTGATTCATCACCAATCAGATATTTTTTAGTTAGATCAGCTACAACGCCATCAGCTATGATAGCTTCAAGGCCTTTGTTAATCCATCCAATAATAGGGCTACCTTTTTCAAAGACAAGTCCATGACCAAGGTCATTAGGATCGTTGGGAAGTACTGCGGAAATGATTGCTTCCGGAACCTGTACAGCAGAGATAAAAAGTGCTGTAGGAAGTTCTATACATGTTGCATCAATCTGACCCGCAAGAAGTGCCTGAAAAGTGCCTGCAACATCATTAAAAACCGCTACATCTTTAACACCTATTATGTTCTCAATATAAGAAAGATCTGCTGTTCCAATTGTGGCTCCCCATTTTCCTTTTTTAAGATCTTCAAAGCTTTTTGCCTTTATAATATCACTTCCGGGTATAGTGATAACTGCCTTTTCCGGTTTGTAGTAAACTTCAGAGAAGTCTACAAACTTACGGCGTTCTTCAGTTACTGAGAACTGCTGAATGTTAAAATCGTAGTTTTTTTCTCCAGGAGCAATACCCTGATCAAAAGTCTGACGAACCCAAACAACATCTTCTTTTGCAAAACCAAGCTTTTCAGCTAAAGCATAAACCAATCCATTTTCGAAACCTATGCCGGCTGCCGGATCATCATCCATTATCCATGGCGGATAAGCAGGTTCTCCTGTTGCAACAGTAAGTTTTCCCGGTGTAAAAAGACCGGGATCATTAATTGTGCCTTCAAGGCTCGCAGTATTAACCGTTGCAGGTTCTTCGCTTTTCCCGCCAGCAAAAAGAGGCAGAGCTAATAGACAGATTAGTAAAATAAATAAAAATTTTCGAATCATAGTATACTCCTTGGAAGGGATGATAAATAAAAATGGTGTAATGGGTCAAGGTATAAAGCCGCAAAAAATAAAATCTGTGATGCCGTTGTTATGTCTCTAAAATTGGCTTGTTTTTGACTTGTTGTGCCAGTTATACTTTTTATGTTAGAGAAGAAGTATAATTAAAGCAAAAAATGAAATATAGCGCAAAAAGCTGTTCTTGGTTCTTATTGAATAAAAATGAGATTTATTGTAATGTGTATCACTATGAAAGATAAAACATGTTGTTCTGGTATTATTATAGAATCGTATGCAGAGAAACTAAAAGTATGCGGTCATCCTCTTCGGCTTAAGATCCTATGTCTTATAGAAAATGAGGATGCCTGTGTTACCGAGCTATGGACCTGTCTAAATCAGTCCCAGCCTGTAATTTCCCAGCATCTGGCTGTATTAAAAGATAAAGATATTGTTGCTTCCGAAGTAAAGGGAAATAAAAGGTACTATTCTATTTCAGATCCTTTTATTAAGGCGCTTATAAAAGGTATGCTGAAGTAGGTTCCCTTGAAAAATAAGATCTATCTAATTGGTAATACTAAAACATCTGTAAAATTTTTTGAAAAATCAACTCTTTTTGACTTTGAGTTTGACAGAGTACTTGCTGCCTTCGATAACAATACCAGAGAACTTTTTCCGGAAATAATCCCTGTAGAAGAAATTGTTCTTCCATCCGGAGAAACCTCTAAAAATTGGGATAGTATTGAGGCAATCCTTTCTAAAGCAATTGATATTGGAGCTGCCAGGGATTCTCTCTTTGTAGGGGTAGGTGGTGGTGTTGTTTGTGATATGGCCGCATTTGCAGGATCTATCTATATGAGAGGGGCGAATATTGTTCTTATCCCTACAACTTTGCTGGCAATGGCAGATGCTGCTTTTGGTGGGAAAACAGGTATCGATTTTCGAGGCTATAAGAATATGGCAGGCACCTTTTCCCCGGCAACAGAAGTAAGAATTTGTATTGATCTTCTTTACAGTCTTCCTGAACGGGAATATCTAAGCGGTCTTGCAGAAATTATTAAACATGGTTTGTTAAGAGATAAAGAAATTCTTAATATATTGAATAATCAATATGAGAAGGTGATTTCCAGAGACCCTGATATACTGCAGACTCTTGTGGAAAAATCTATTGCCGTTAAAGCATGGTATGTGGAACAGGATGCAGTTGAATCGGGAATTAGAACCCATCTTAATCTTGGACATACATTTGGACATGCCCTTGAGTCTGTATCTAACTTTAAAGGGTATTCTCATGGGGAAGCTGTTATTTGGGGAATTATAAAAGCATTGAAAACCGGAGTTCTTTTAAAAACCACCAGCCCTGACTGGTTAAAGGAAGTTTTAGCTCTTGTAAATAAATATTCCTATAATATTGATACTCCTTCAAATTTGGACACAGCCGAAATAATAAATGCATTACAAAAAGATAAAAAGAAAAAAGGCAGCAATGTACAGTTTGTACTTCAGAAAAAACAGGGTGAAACTTTCCTGTCTCCAATAGCAGACGATATATTAACTAAAATTATAAAAGAGAATTAATAATAGAACTTGTAGTACTGTTTTTACTGTTAAGTATTTGTTCTTTAGTGCCTGATTCGATTAGTTTTCCATCTTTCATTACAAACAGAAAATCTGCTATTTTATGTATAAGGGATGAAGAAGAGAAATTTGCTATAATTGTTTTGTTTTGATTAAGGAGATCCATAATAAGGCTTTCCATCTTTTTTGCTACAGATGGATCGACCAGAACAAAAGGGTTGTCAAGATATAGTAGTTCAGGAGAAGTAATAAGTGCTCTTCCCAGACTTATCATTTTCCTTTCACCATTTGACAGTTCTGCAGGGCGTAGATGAATACTGTCTGTATATCCCACAAGGTTAAGCATCTCAATAATCTTCTTCTGGTGCTTTTTACTTCCAGGATCCGGAAAATGGAGTCTTAGGGGCAGGCTCATATTTTGATAAACTGACTGATTTGCCCAGAGGGCAGCGTCCTGAAACACGAAGCTGCTTTTTTTTCGGAATTCAAGGAGTTCCTTTGGCTTCATTTTTACAAGATCCTTATCATTCACGAGTATTTTACCTGAATCTACCGGAATTAAAGCTGCAGCTACCTTAAGCAGTGTACTTTTCCCGCAACCCGAAGGGCCTATAATAACACTTGTTTTACTCTTGGGAAAATGAGCATTTATATGTGAAAGTATTTTACGCTGATTTTTTATAAGAGTAATATCTTTAAGATAAACATCATACATTATGAATCCTTGGTTTAAGTATAATAAATAAGCACTATAAGTGCATCTGCAAGTATGCAGAGAACGGAGGCAGTACCAACTGCTTTTATAGTCATCTGTGGAATTTCTGTTGTGGACTGTTCAACTTTAAATCCATAATATATTGATACAACAGAGATAATTACTCCAAAAACAATACTTTTAATAATTGAAGATATTATATCATCGGGATGCAGATTGTATAAGAGTTTACGGAAATATTCAGCTGCCTGTATTGGATGGATAAACTGGGTAATAAAATAAGAACCGATTAAACCGAAGAAATTGAAATACAGGTTTAATAGAAGTAAAGAAAGAGTTACTCCAATAAATCTTGGTACTGCCAAATAGCTTATAGGATCAATGCCCACAGAAATATAAGCTTCAATTTCATGATTAACAACATTACTTCCAATTTCACTGGCTATTGCCGTTCCGGATCGGGCTATAATTATGAAAGCACAAAGCATTGGACCCAGTTCTCTTGTAATAATGGTAATTAATATTGGGTAAATTAAGTCTCCCTGACCAAACTGGGGAAGAATTCCAACACCCTGAATAATGATAACTGCTCCCAGAGCAATTGCAATTAGGGAAATATTGCTTAATGCCTGAACTCCGGTAAAAAGTATCTGCATTGTGAGAACTTTTCTTCCTACCTGTCCTTTTTTTGCAAAAACAATGGTTGCCTTAATAATTCTGAAGAAAAAACCCAAACTGTATAATAAATTTTTAATGTGGCTTATTAGCCATCTTCCCAATTTGCCCAGCATTATGACTCCTGTAATTGCTTTATAAATAATACCGGATAGGATTGCTTCGTACAATAGCTTTTAATATTTAATTAGTCTCCTAAAAGTTTTGTAACCTCAAGTAATTTAGGCAGTTTTGATATAAAGATATCTACCAGCTCCGCTTGAAAATGTTTACCTTTTTCACTTTTTATTAAATCTACAGCCTTTTCAACAGGCCAGGCATCCTTGTAAGGTCTGACACTTGTCAGTGCATCAAATACATCTGCTATGGCGCATATCCTGGCAAATAGTGGTATGTCTTCTCCCTTCAAACCAATTGGATATCCTGTACCGTCCCATTTTTCATGGTGGTATAGAGCAATTTCTGCCGCTGTCTTTAAAAGGCTCCCATTATTTTCATTAAGAATTTCTGCTCCCAAATTTACGTGGGTTTGCATTATTTCCCACTCTTTAGCATCCAGTTTTCCAGGTTTTAGGAGAACCCTGTCAGGTATACCAATTTTCCCAATGTCATGCATGGGGCTTGCGTTTAGAATAAGATCACATTCTGTGCTGTTCAAACCAAACCCTTCTGCAATAATTCTGCTTACCTTGCTCATTCTCAATATATGATTACCTGTTTCATTATCCTTAAATTCCGCTGCCTTACCCAGACGCTGGATTATTTCCAGTCTGGTTTCTTCCAGCTCTTTGTTTTTAAGTTTAAGTTCCTCTGTTCTCTTCTCTACCTGCTTTTCCAGGAGGAGTTTTCTGTTATTCAGTTCCAAATGGGTTTTTACTCTTGCAAGAACTATTGCCCGGTTTACCGGTTTTGTAATATAGTCCACTGCTCCAACTTTGAATCCTTCGGTTTCGTCAGATTCTTCATTTAGGGCTGTAACAAATATTACCGGAATATTTGCAGTATTTTTATCTGCTTTTAATTGCCGTGTTGCTTCAAATCCATCCAATACCGGCATTGTTATATCCATAAGAATTAAATTGGGAGTATTGGTGTTTGCTTCATGTATTGCATCTTTCCCATTTTCTGCAATAGCAACTTCATAGCCCTCCTGCATCAAAATGGTTCCTAAGACTTTAAGGTTAATTTTATTGTCATCTACAATAAGTATTAATGCATTTTCTGCACTCATCCCTCTTCCTCCGGATATCTAATTTGTTCAATTTGAGTGATCAGGTTTGGAAATGTATTCAGAGTCTCCATAATTCTTTTCTTGTCAAAGTTCCTGAGAGTACTGTCGAGGGAATTTGACCAGGAAGTTACTATTTCAAGATTGTATTTTTGACCTAACACATAAATTTCTTCAGAAAAATCTTTTATTAAATTCATATTAATTGCTTTGGAAAGTTTCTTATATGTTTCCATTGAATTAGTGTTAAGAGTTTCTATAAGCGGGATAAGGTCTACTGGCTTTTTTGAAGCATGACTATTTTGTTTGTCTGTATTTGCAGGACTATCTGATTTTGTATGTGCTAATTTTTCTACAGGTACAATCTTAACCTTGTTCAGAGTAAGTCTGAACAGGGATCCCGAGCCTTCTTTAGGTATAATTTCTATATTACCGTTCATTAAATTTACAAGTTTCCTGGAAATTGCAAGACCAAGACCTGTCCCGCCGTATTGAGTCCCTGAACCCGTTTTTGTCTGATCAAAGGCATTAAATACATTTTCCCATTCACTTTCCGCTATTCCTATTCCGCTGTCCTCTATATCAATTTTAAGAGAAATACTTCTTTTATCAATATCCGTAAAGTTAAATGCGGAGGTTATTTTAACATATCCCTTATCTGTAAACTTGACAGAATTTCCAACAATATTTATAAGTATCTGGAATAATCTGTCCTCATCCAGCAGGAGGTTTTTCGGCATATCATGAGGGAGTTCAATGCCCAGTGCAATCCCTTTTTCTTTTGCTTTGAGGGAAAACAGACTGTGTAAATTATTTATAATTGTCTGAAAATTTGTTGATTTATATACGAGTTCAATTTTATCAGCTTCTATTTTGGACAGGTCAAGAATATCATTAATAAGGTTTAGAAGACGTTTACCGCTTGTATTGATGGATTGTAAAAACTCATGTTCTTCTCCATTTTTAATTCTCCCTAGTAAAATTTCAGAAAAACCGAGTATTGCATTCATAGGTGTTCTTATTTCATGTGACATATTGGCAAGGAATTCACTTTTTACACGGTTTGCTCTTTTTGCTTCGTCTACTGCCAGAACAAGTTTTTTTTCTATTTCCCTTTCCTGTGTAATATCTTCTTTTAACCCTATAAATTTGATAATTTCGTTTTTATCATCCTTAATTGAAGAGATAGATGCCTTTTCCCAGAATAATTCACCATTCTTCTTTTTATTGCAAAATACTCCTCTCCATTCACTCCCGGACAGAATTGTATCCCACAGATCTTTGTAAAAATGCTTATCCTGTACTCCTGAGTTTACTATGTCCATATTCCTGCCGACGGCTTCTTCCTTTGTAAAATCTGTAATTTCAGTGAATTTTGGATTTGAGTACTCAATAGTACCCTTGCAGTCTGTAATAGTAATGGCGTTTGGGCTTGATTCTACTGCATGAAAATACTCTGATAATTTCTCTTCCGTTTGTTTTAAATCGCTAATATCAAGAAGAATCCCTTCGTAATGGGTAATTTCTCCATTATTATCCCGTCTGATGTATGTCAGATCCTTTATCCACTTAATATCCCCTTTTTTTGATATTACTCTATAGGGTTTGTGTCTAAACGAAGTGCTTCCATTTTCACTATTTATTTTTACCTCTTCTGCAACTAATTGAATATCATCCGGGTGTACTATATCTGTGTATAAAATCCTGCTGCTGAGAAAATCATCTTTACTATATCCCAATACAGTAGCCACATTTGAAGATATCAATTCAACAGGCCAATTTTCTTTATTTTGCCATAAAATCGTAATAACAGGACTACGTTCCATTATTTGGATAAATTCTTTCTCTGTACTATTCATTATCAATATTCCTGTTCGATGCAGATGATGTGGGCTTTACATCAAAGAAAGTAACCCTGAAAATTGTGCCTGGTGTTTTTTTGTCAACTATTTCTATACTTCCATTCATTAGTTTTAATAGTCGTTTGGTAATTGCCAGTCCCAATCCAGTACCTCCATACTTTGCCAGAGACCCTTTACCGGTTTGTTCAAATGGATCAAAGACCTGTTTTCTGTTTTTTGCGGGTATTCCCATCCCTGTATCTTCTATATCAATTATTACTGTAGTAGAATCTGCGTCTTCCCTGGAAACCCTGGTATTTAGAGATACTTTTATAAAACCTTCTTCTGTAAACTTTACTGCATTACCTATAACATTTAAAAGTATCTGTCTTAGACGTACTTCATCAATAAATACTATTTTCTCACTGTCCGGTGACACTTCT
>Ga0190306_1000683_pt1 | contig 10723 bp, 10 predicted proteins | sample 48700734_MG_FD_161657 | JGI IMG/M metagenome (GOLD analysis project Ga0190306, IMG submission 161657) | Hydrothermal vent sediment bacterial communities from Southern Trench, Guaymas Basin, Mexico - 4870-07-3-4_MG | ecosystem: Environmental > Aquatic > Marine > Hydrothermal vents > Sediment ...
CCCCTATAATGGTACTAGCCTCATCTATATTGGGGGTAATAATTGTAGAGAGGGGAAAAATTTCTCTTTTTAGGGCCTCTATGTCCCTTAAAAGCAGGGAGCCATCCTTTGCCCTTATAATTGGGTCACATACCAAGATCTTAGGCTGATATTGTTTCATTTTCTGTGAGATTAAAAAGATTGCCTCAGATGAATATATCATTCCTATCTTTATTGCATCTATTTGAAAATCACTCCATAAAATATCTAATTGTTTACCAATAATCTCAGGTGAGACAGGGAATATATTATACACCTTTTGACTATCTTGAACAGTCAATGCAGTAGGTACTGTGAGCCCAACCTCTCCCAAGAGTGTAATGACCTTTAGATCTGCAGCAATGCCAGCACCACCACTAGGATCAAGCCCTGCAATAGTTAATATATTAGCCATATTCAAACATTACCCTGCCTGTTTATAGTTGTCAATTGGCAAAAAAATGTATAATAAATAATGCCTTTTCGCCACTCACTTATCTCATATTACTTAATTAAGGAAGTCTTTTCTATCTTTTTTATTGGCCTTCTAGTATTTATCTTTCTCTTCCTTATAGGTAAGATGTTTGAAATAGCAAGGCTGATGGTAACTCATCATGTAGGCATCATAGTTATCTTAAAACTACTCCTTTATACAATCCCCTATTTCCTATCGATAATTATCCCTACAGTAGCATTCATGTCTCCACTGCTTACCACCCTACGTATGTCCCATGATAAGGAGTACATTGCCCTTAAGGCATCTGGTATAAATCCCATTAGGCTCTTTCCCCCAGTTATCTTTTTTGGTTCTGTATGTATGGTTTTTACCCTATTTATTACCTCATTTGGCATCCCTTTAGGCAGTGGGGCAGCAAGGGATTTGATCTTCCACCTAGTAAGGAAAGATGTAGAAATGGCCATAAAACCAGGCATATTTTATGATCGTCTCCCAAGGCTTATAGTCTATGTAGAAAATATAAAAGATGATGGTCTGCTTGAGGGGGTCTTTTTGTATAATAGCCAAGATAAGAAGACTATCATCGCCCAGTCAGGCTATATCTCTAAAGGCAAATTAAATTTTGTATTTAATTTAAAAAGAGGCTATATCCTACAGGATAAGGGGGAAAATCAATTTGGCATACTAAGCTTTGAGACCTACAATTTTTCCTTTAATTTTCCAAAAAATATAGGAAGAAGGAGAAAAAATCCAAAGGAATATACACCATGGCAACTATGGAAAAAGATAAAGAGAAATGAGGGGGACAAAACAGCATTTATATTGGCCTTAAATCGAAAGCTTTCCCTTCCCTTTGCAGCCTTTATCTTTCCCATATTAGGGGCATGTCTAGGCCTAATACAATTTAAAAGGCCATCCGGCGGTATAATATTGGCAATCTTTTTCTTTATCCTTTACCAAATCTGTTTTTCTGCAGCCATTAGTCTAGGAAAGGCCAATATCCTACCACCACAGATTGGGCCTTGGTTGCCAAATATTGGTTTGCTGATAGCTATTTTTTATTTCTTCAGGCGACTGCTGCATGAATAGATGGGTAAATATTAAACTTATAGACAGATATATCTTATCCCAATTTCTATTCATTTTGGCATTAATTTTAATCATATTTTTATCCATCTATCTAATCTTTGACTTTTTTGAGAAGATAGACAATTTTTTTAAGGCAAATGTGCCATTTGGTACTATTATTTCTTATTTTTTGCTTAATCTACCATCTGTATTCAACCAGATATTGCCAGCGACCTGCCTTCTTTCAACCCTTATTGCTTTGACCCTACTTAGAAAAAACAACGAATTTGTTGCCTTTAAGGCATGTGGTATTAGCCCTTATCGCATCATTGCCCCTCTCATTGTCTTTGGCATTACTATATCTTTTTCCCTATTCCTTTTTAATGAAACCATCTTGCCAAAGACACTAGGTAAGGCACAGGCTATCTGGCGGTATAAGGTAGAAAAGAAAGGATCACCTGGTGGTTATATGCAAGAGAAGGTATGGCTAAAGAGCAAAAATATGATCTATCAGATTGAGGCAATAGATTTTAAAAAAAATACTATGTGGGGCATCAACATCTACTGCTTTGATAAAAACTTTAGGATAAAAAGGAGGATCAATGCCTATAAGGCATGCTGGGGCAGTGGAAAATGGACCCTCTATCAAGTAACAGAGCAAATATTAAGAGAGAATGGGGTCTTGGAAGTAAATCAATTCACCTCTAAAATTATTCCTTTACCAGAGAAACCAAGCGATTTTCAGTTTATAAAAAAGGATTATGAATGTCTAAACTACTTTAGACTCAGGCACTATATAGATAGTTTAAAGGCCAAGGGATATGATACTACAGCCTTTGAAGTAGAGATGTGGAAAAAGATAGCAATACCTTTTTCCCTTTTTTTAATGATTATTTTGGCTATCCCTTTTGGGCTAAAAGGGGCAAAAATTATGCATACAATCGGTCTTGGTCTATTAATTTCCCTTATTTTCTGGGTAATGCAGGCATTGACCATTGCCTTAGGAAAGGGTGGGGATCTACATCCACTCTTGGCCGCCTGGCTACCAAATATCCTATTCTTTGTCTGGGGTATGATGATGCTAAGGTATGTAGAGGATTGAGTTTATTAGCCTCAACACGAATTACACAAAAAACCCAAAATCTTTGGTTCAAATGCCATCTTTAACTCCAAATGCCTCTATTTGGGCCCTTGTATTGGTCGTTTTAATTAGATAAAATAAGAAAAAGGCCTAAGGAGTTTAAGTTGTCAGATTTTATTATTGCAAGAGAGGAACCCGATAAGGAGTTGAAAGAACACAAGAGAAGGGTAGAAAGGGTTTTAATCAATGATAAGGGTTACAACAATGAAGATATAGAAAGGGATATAAATCTAACAGTGTCTATTGAAAAATTCACTGGAACAGTAGAAATTGACTTTATTATAAAGATTAATGAAAAAAGGGTTGTACTTATAAAGTGTACCTCTGGCTCACTGGTAACAAGGGAGAGGTTGGCATTGGCCTGTGCAAGATTGCTTGAAAATTATCAAATTCCCTACACCGTATTGACTAGCTGGTGGAGGACAGAGCTTTTAGATACAATCACAGGAAAGGTAATAGGTGAGGGGCTTGAGGCCATTCCAGAGAGGGAAAGAATTGTAGAAAATTTAGAAAAGATCCCTTTTATCCCATTTCCAGAGGAAAAAATAGAGAAGGAAAAGAGGATATTTTTGGCCTTTGAGGCATTAAAGTGCCCTACCAAAGGGTGCCCCACCTGCTAGGATGAAAACGGAACAAGAGGTAATTGTAAGAACCATTTGTGCCTATCTGGCCCAGCAACCTGAGATTATTTTTGCCTATATTTATGGTTCATTTGCTCAAAAGAAGGGTTTTCATGATATAGATATAGGCATTTTTGTCAAAGGGGATGCCCTCTCTTTGGCTTCTGATTTGGAATACACATGGGAGGAAAAATTAAAACAACAACTTAATTTGAAAGTAGATGTAAGGATCATCAATAAAGCACCTATTTATTTTTTATATCAAGTGATTAAGGAAAGGTTAATTATAGTCGATAAATTGCCTTCTTTGCGGGCAGACTTTGAAAGCTGGGTTTTTAAGAGTTATTTTGATATAGCACACTTTAGAAACGAATATCTAAAAGAGATAGGAAATGCCCCGATATGACCCAGAAAGAATACAAAGATTAATTTCTTCTCTAAGAGAGGCAGTAAGGCATTTAAAAAGACTTAAAACCTTAGACGAAAAAGAATTTTTAAAAGATATAGACAAGATTGCAAGTACAAAATATCATTTTGTTATAGCAATAGAGTCTGCTATAGATATTTGCAATCATATTATTGCTCAAAATGGCTTTCGCGCACCTAAAGATTATGCAGATACTTTTGTTGTATTAGGGGAAAGGGGTGTTTTTGAAGAAGATTTTTTAAAGGATTTAAAGAATATGGCTAGATTTAGAAATAGATTGATCCATCTTTATTGGGAAGTAGACAACAAGCAGGTTTATAAAATTTTACAAACTTGTTTAGATGACTTTGGCCGATTTCTTCAGGCTATTGCTGATTATCTAAAATTGGGGAAGGATTAAATATATTCTTAGATGCTTTTAGATAAAACCACTATTACGGCCCATCGTTGCTTTGGGGACTTCTGCATCCTGGAAATAAGATCAGAGATGGCCTCAATTGCAAGGCCAGGGCAATTTGTTATGATAAGGGTATCCTCCTCATATGATCCCCTTCTTAGGCGCCCCTTTTCTATCTTTCAAAAAAATGGAGATAAGATTAGCATCTTCTATAAAATAGTGGGAAGGGGCACAAAGATTATGTCTTTTTGGAAGGAAGGAGATGTAATTGATATCATGGGGCCATTGGGGAGGGGTTTTTCTATCCTTAACAAAAAACCTGTATTACTTGTAGCGGGTGGGATGGGCATTGCCCCTTTAGGGTTTTTGGCCAGTGCCTTGATAAAAAAAGGGTGCAATTTTTACGTTATTTGGGGGATCAAACAAAAAATGGATGATGAATTAATTAAAATAATCTCAAAAATAGTAAAAAATCTTATAATCTACACAGAGGATGGAAGTCTTGGAAAAACTGGACTGGCAACTGATGGCCTAAAATGGGCCTTAAGAGAAAAGAGGCCAGACTTTATATATGCCTGTGGCCCATTTCCCATGCTAAGGGCTATTTTTTATATTGCCAAGGGAGAAGATATCCCCCTAGAGGTATGCCTAGAGAGTCAGATGGCATGTGGGGTAGGGGCATGCTTGGGGTGTGTAGTGAAGGGGAGGTTGGGCCTGCTCAAGGTGTGTGAGCAAGGGCCGGTATTTGATGCAAGGGATATAATATGGACTTAGAGGTAGAGATTGGACGCCTTAAATTAAAAAATCCTGTATTGGTGGCATCTGGTACATTTGGCTATGGAAGGGAATATGCCCCATTTTTGGATTTAAACATCCTTGGTGGAATTGTTGTCAAAGGTATCTCTCTAAAGGAGAGGTCTGGTAACCCACCCCCAAGGTTGGTAGAGATACCATGTGGCCTAATAAATGCAATTGGTTTAGAAAATGTAGGTATAGAGAGATTTTTAAAGGAAAAGTTGCCATTTTTAAAGACCATTGACACAAAGATCATTGTCAATATCTTTGGAGATTCAATAGAAGAATATGCCCTTTTGGCTGAAAAATTGGAAAAAAGTGGGGTGGATGCGTTAGAATTAAATATTTCCTGCCCAAATATAAAGGATGGCTTGGTGTTTGGAAAGGACAAAAAACTTGCAGCCAAAGTAACCAAGGCAGTCCGTAATGTTACAGACCTCCCAATCATTGTAAAGCTTACCCCAGAGGTTACAGATATTGTGGCCATAGCTAGAGAGGTCATAAACTGTGGTGCAGATTGTGTCTCCCTTATAAATACATTTCCTGCCATGGCAGTAGATGTAAATACAAGGCGCCCCAGGCTCTCTAACATTACAGGTGGTCTCTCTGGCCCTTGCCTAAAGCCAATCTCACTAAAGATGGTTTGGGATATAGTAAGGACATTAAATATCCCAACAGTTGGGATAGGTGGGATTTTTACAGCCCAGGATGCACTAGAATACCTCATTGTAGGGGCAAAGGCAGTGCAGATAGGGACTGCCAATTTTATAAACCCCAAGGTGAGTGTGGAGGTGCTTGAGGGTATTAAGTCCTACTTGAAAGATAATGGATTTAAAGACATTAATGATGTTATTGGGAGTTTAATTGTTTAAATGAAATGATGTTTGTGTTATAGTATCAACTATGGACAGGGAAAAACTCTTTAAGGAGCTAAAAAAGAGGGTAAAGAATAAAAATCTGATAAAGCACATGCTTGCTACAGAGGCAGCAATGAGGGCATTGGCAGAAAGGCTTGGAGAGGATATAGAAAAGTGGGGCATTGTAGGTCTGCTGCACGATATTGATTATGAAGAGACAAAGGATAGGCCAGAGGAGCATAGCCTTATAGGTGCAGAAATACTAGAGAATATGGGGCTTTCAGAGGATATCATCTATGCTGTAAAGGTACACAATCCCATACACAACCTACCTAGAAATAGCAAGTTGGATAAGGCACTCTATGCCGTAGACCCACTTACTGGCCTAATTGTTGCTTGTGCGCTTATAACACCAGAAAAGAGACTATCAAAGATAGATACAGCATTTGTACTTAGGAGATTTAAGGAAAAGGCATTTGCCAAAGGGGCAAACAGAGAACAGATAAAGACATGCAGTGAATTGGGACTATCCTTAGAGGAATTTATTGATATTGCCCTAAGGGCCATGCAGGGTATTTCAGGACAACTGGGGCTATAAAATGTATAAAAATATAGATGAATTAAACAATGCCCTCAAAAAAGTAAAGATGGATGAGGAAGGGCTAAGGAGGGATGTTATAGACAATCTCATTTATACAGCGGTTTTCAGTGAAGAAAGGCAGCTAAAGGAAAAGGCAATGTCCTCAATTAGAGATATTGCCAAGGCACTTAAGATTATACCTGCCTCTATCCACAATCTATATATGGCCATAGGGAGGGGAGAGGTTGGTGGATTTACTGTCCCTGCTATAAATATAAGGGGGATGACATATGATATAGCAAGGAGGGTATTTAAGATTGCCCTAGATAAAAACATAGGCGCATTCATATTTGAGATAGCAAGGTCAGAGATGGTCTATACCCATCAAAGGCCCAGCGAATATGCAACTGCCATCCTGGCAGCGGCCATAAAGGAGGGCTACAGAGGCCCTTTATTCATTCAGGGGGACCACTTCCAGTTTGATCAAAAAAGGTATGCAGAAGAGCCTGAGGCAGAGCTCAAGGCCATTAAGGATTTGACAAAGGAGGCCATTGATTCTGGCTTTTATAACATAGATATAGATGCATCTACTTTGGTAGACTATTCCAGGTCTACACTCATTGAACAACAAAGGGAAAATTATGAGAATACAGCTAGGCTTACGGCATTCATTAGGGAGATTGAGCCAAATGGTATTACAATATCTGTAGGGGGAGAAATTGGCCACATTGGTGGGAAAAACTCTACAGTAGAGGAATTTGATGCCTTTATGCAAGGTTATCTAAAAACATTGAGTAGAATGGGCAAGGATCTACCAGGCATAAGCAAGATAAGTGTCCAGACAGGGACGGCCCATGGTGGTATTCCCCTTCCAGATGGGCGTTTGGCCAATGTTAGACTCGATTTTGAGGTACTAAAAAATATTTCAAGGGTAGCAAGGGAGAGATATGGGCTATCAGGGGCAGTCCAACATGGTGCCTCAACACTCCCTGATGAGCTCTTTGATAGATTCCCAAAGGTAGGCACATCCGAGATACACCTGGCCACAGGATTTCAAAATATAATTTATGACCATTTACCAAAAGACCTCAGAGACAAGATGTATGAATACCTAAAAGAGGAGTTTAAGGATAGCTGGAAAGGGGTAACAGAGAAACAATTTATCTACAAAATGAGAAAGAGGGCATTTGGCCCATTCAAACAAAGGCTATGGACACTTCCTCAAGAGATAAAGAAGAAAATCCTTGATGCATTAGAAAAGAGGTTTGAATTCCTCTTTGAAAGGTTAAATGTATTTAATACAAGGCCATATGTAGAAAAATATATAAATATATAAATGGGTACTGTAGGAACGCTATTAAAACAGGTAAGGGAAGGAAAAGAGATCCCTATAGAGGAGGCCTCTAGGGATACAAAGATCTCACTGCGTTATCTTATGGCCATTGAAGAAGGAAGGTGGAGGGATCTACCAGGTTCTACATATACAAAGGGTTATTTGCATATCTATGCAGACTATTTAGGTCTAAATGCAAAGGAGATTATAAGACAATACGAACAAGAACAAGGGGATATACCTTATATTACCTATTTTATTGCAAAAAAATCAAAAAAACCAAAGATATATCTAGTCTATATAGGTATCTTTGTCCTGCTGCTGGCCTGTGTCCTTGGCTTTCTCTATAAAAGACCATTTTATAAACAAGAAATAACACCAAAAAAAGAGAAAATCCCAAAGGAGGCCATGGCAAAGGTCTCTTTGAGAGAAGGTCCAAAATTGCAGTCACAACCCCCCAAGCTAAATGTTACTTCTATAAAGACATTTAGGGAGAAGATGTGGGTAAGGAGGGTCTCTATTTGCAAGGGTATAAAAAATAGGGAGCCAATAGATCCAGGTACTGTCTTTTCTATTAAAGATAACCTGCCAATTTATTGTTTTACAGAGGTTTGTGGGGCAAAGGGCCCACAGAAGATCAGGCATGTTTGGTATTATAAGGACAAAAAGATAATGACTACGGTATTGGCTGTAAATGGTCCAAGGTGGCGCACCTGGAGCAAAAAGACAATATCTAGGGACCTAAAGGGCCCATGGCATATAGAAATCCTAGGCCCTGAGAGAGAACTTGCCCATATCTCCTTTACTGTTAATTAGAAATCTATTCTAAGGTTGACAAAACTAGATTAATTGACATAATATGAACATTTTAAAATTTGGGTTCTAAAAATGAGGTTAAACAATAAAACAGGGGCTATAATGGTCATTGGCGGGGGTATAGGGGGTGTTCAGGCATCCCTTGATTTGGCCCAGGCAGGTTTCAGGGTCTATCTAGTGGAAAAGGAGCCTACCATTGGCGGTATGATGGCAAGATTAGATAAGACATTTCCTACAAACGATTGCTCTATATGCATACTTTCCCCAAAGCTAAATGAGTGTGAAAGAGACATAAATATAGACATAATTACTATGGCAGAGCTGATAGACCTAGAGGGGGAGCCAGGGGAGTTTAAGGCAACTGTTAAGAAAAGGCCCCGTTATATAGATGAAGAAAAATGCAATAATTGTCAGATGTGTATAAATTACTGTCCAACCATAATCCCTGATAGTTACAATGAAAATTTTAGTACGACAAAGTGCCTGCACCTTGTCACCCCTCAGGCAGTTCCTGCAATACCATTTATAGACCCAAACCATTGCCTCTTTTTAAATGAAAGAATGTGTAAGATCTGTGCACCTGTCTGCAAATATGAGGCAATAGACCTCTATCAAGAGGAAAAAGAGATAGCCTTGGATGTAGGTGCTATTATTTTGGCTATGGGAAGTAAGTGTTTTGACCCATCTGTATATAAGAACTATGGTTATAGTGAGTTTAAAAATGTGGTAACCAGTATGGAGTTTGAGCGCATCCTAAATGCCTCTGGCCCTTATGAGGGCCACCTTTTGCGGCCTTCAGATAAAACTGAGCCCAAAAAGATAGCCTGGCTTCAGTGTGTAGGCTCAAGGGATATAAACAGGGGCCATGGGTATTGTTCCTCTGTTTGTTGTATGTATGCCATAAAACAGGCATTTATTGCAAGGGAACACAGCAGCAAACCACTAGATACGGCCATCTTTTTTATGGATATGAGAACAGCTGGTAAGGACTTTGATGCCTACTTTGAGAGGGCAAAGTCAGAGGGGATAAGGTTTATAAGGTCTAGAATCCATACCATCTTTCCTGCAGATGAATCTGGAGACCTACTTATTCGCTACATAGATGAATCTGGAAAATTTAAAGAAGAAAAATTTGATATGATAGTCCTCTCTGTGGGCTTAGAACCAAAAAGTGATGCCATCAATTTGGCAAAAAAACTGGGCATTAAACTAAATGAAAATAATTTTATTGAGAATACAAGCTTTGAGCCTGTAAAGACATCACGTCCTGGCATCTATGTCTGTGGTACACTAAATGGCCCAAAGGACATCCCTTCTACTGTGGCCGAGGCAAGTGCTGCTGCCTGTGAGGCAGCTACACTGCTTGCCCCTTCCCGTGGAAGGCTTGTAAGGGTAAAAGAGGTAGTCCCAGAGAAGGATGTCTCAGGCCTTCCCCCCAGGATAGGTGTATTTATTTGCCACTGTGGGACAAATATAGCAGGAGTCCTCTCTATAAAGGAATTGGTTGAGGACGCAAAAAAATTGCCAAATGTTGTATTTGCCATGGATAACCTCTATACCTGTTCTACAGATACCCAGGAGGTCATAAAGGAGAAGATAAAGGAATATGATTTAAATAGGGTAGTTGTGGCCTCTTGTACCCCAAGGACACACCAACCACTTTTTCAAGAGACACTTAGGGAGGCAGGGCTTAATCCATATCTTTTTGAGATGGTAAATATAAGGGAGCACTGCTCGTGGGTTCATAGAAAGGCACCAGAGATGGCAACTGAAAAGGCAAAGGCACTAATAAGGATGGGGGTTGCAAAGGCAGGCCTTCTAAGGCCCCTTAAGCCACTTAGTATAGACATAACAAAGGCTGCCCTTGTTATTGGAGGTGGTGTAGCTGGCCTTGTGTCTTCCCTTATGATTGCCGATCAAGGCTTTAAGGTATATCTTGTAGAAAGAAAGGATAGGTTAGGGGGTAATGCATTAAGATTTCATGAGACATGGCGTGGTGAGGATGTAACGGCCTATGTAAATGGGTTAATAGAGAAGGTAAAGGCCCATCCACTGATAGAGGTGTTTTTAAATGCAGAGGTATTGAATGCAGAGGGATTTGTTGGGAATTTTGAGACAACCCTTATGGTAAAAGAAAAAGAGATGAAGATAAGGCATGGTGTAGTAATCATTGCCACGGGGGCAGATCCATATAAGCCAAAGGAGTACCTCTAT
>Ga0190306_1000684_pt1 | contig 10722 bp, 10 predicted proteins | sample 48700734_MG_FD_161657 | JGI IMG/M metagenome (GOLD analysis project Ga0190306, IMG submission 161657) | Hydrothermal vent sediment bacterial communities from Southern Trench, Guaymas Basin, Mexico - 4870-07-3-4_MG | ecosystem: Environmental > Aquatic > Marine > Hydrothermal vents > Sediment ...
GGCTTTCTCCTTAACCACAAAAGGCAACCGTTTTCCTTTGCGTATCACTATCTTATTCTTTACATTGGCTAATAAACCAAAAACTTCCACACTTCCAGAAGTAACAATTACAGAAGCGGGACCATCAACCAGCAAGGTTTTTTCTGCATCAACCGTTTTGTTCATCGGTTTTTCTCCTCTTGAATTTGTTTCCTTCACGTCCAGCAATTCTTATAGCTGAAAAAATGTCTCTTAACCCTCTTCTATGCTTAGTTTGATTTAAATGCCGATTTGTTCCAGCCTCGCTTACACTTTCCAATATTACATTAGAAGGTAATATGCTATCTAGTTCTTGTAATAAACGTTCTTTGTAGGTTGGAACGCCATCTCCTACCTTAACTGAAACGAGTTTTGCCGGAGTTTTCTCCATTTTCTTTAACATACTACTTATCTTATCTAATGTCTCTTCTATGCTAAAACAGTTTTCTGTTTGAAGAACTTTTCCATCAGCTAAAACAGCTAACCCAACAACTTCTCCTGGATCCACTCCAATAACAATTTTTTCGTAGGCCTCTTTTCCTTGAACAATCTGCAAGGCCTCATTTACCAGCGATGCAGGGTCTGTTCCTTCTTTGTAAACTAGAATTTGCTCATGTTTTATTTGCTCTTTTTCTTTTTCTGTAGTTATTACAACTTTAATCTCTGCTGGAACATTTTCCTTTGGTATTACACTCAAAAAAGGTACATTTTTGCTTTTCAACGCATTTACAATCAGGTAATAGGCTTTTCCTGAAACTGTTGCAACGGCAATTTGTGCTTTCATACTGTGTATTTTCCTTTCCTGAATAGATTTTAAGGTATAAAGCAAAATATTAATTTCGTAGTTTATATTCGTTGATGTGCGTGAATGTGGTACAGAAAATTCCAACGGGATGCAAATTTATAGATAAAGCGTTAAATGGTGGTTTCTCAAGCGGAAGCCTCAGCTTAATATACGGGGAACCGGAAACCGGAAAAACAACAATGGCTATCCAATGTGCTGTGAACTGTGCAAGACAAGGCCATAAAACATTGTTTATTGATTGCGACGCAACATTCTATACTAAAAGATTGGCTCAAATAGCGTCTGGAAAATTTGAAGAAACTGCGGAGTTGATATTTTTGATGCGGCCCAAAAATTTTGAAGAGCAAACGCTAGTTATAGATGGATTGGCAGAGTATTTGACTGAAAGGTTTGGGCTTGTAGTTGTCGACACCATGACTTCTCTTTATCGCGCAAAAATAGCTGAGTCCCCCAAAAAAACTTTTGAACTAAACCGGGAATTAAATAGGCAACTTGCGTTGCTGGCACAAATTGCTAAAACACACAAAATTGCAGTTCTAATGACAAGCCAGGTTAGAAGTGTTTTCAACGAAACCTACGTAAGCGTAGAGCCAGTAGCCACCAGAGTTTTAAAATTTTGGGCAGAAATAATTATTGCTATGAAACCAACTGAAAAACCACAAGTTATTAAAGCAACATTAGAAAAAACACCCTACACTACACAACATACAACTTGGTTTTTAAGAATAGGAGAAAAAGGACTTTGCGAGCATTTAACTTCGTAGTTTGGTGCGACAAATGGATATCATGATATTCCTTGAAGCGATAAAATTTATTTTCCCAGCATACTGCGCAAACGCCATTCCAGTGCTTGCCGGTGGAGGACTCCCGCTGGATTTTGGGAAAAACTTTTTTGATGAAAAGCCAGTATTTGGGAAAAATAAAACATTTAGAGGTTTTTTCTTTGGACTTACTGTTGGAACAGTCGTGGGAATAGTGGAAAGCTTTTTCTTCAAAGAATATTCGTTCTATTTTGGTTTTGTATTGTCTCTCGGAGCCTTAGTAGGTGATTTAATTGGGGCTTTTTTAAAAAGAAGATTGGGACTTAAACCTGGAGACTTGTTACCCATTATCGACCAAGTAGATTTCATAATCGGAGCAATTGTTTTTGCATCAATTTTTTATATGCCGATTATTTCTCTAGAACTTATCATCGCTGTACTAATTATAACCATGCCTTTACATGTTTTAACGAATTATGCTGCGTACAAGGCAGGGTTAAAAAGCAATCCTTGGTAATTCTATTCAGCCCATTTTAATGCGAATAGTAGCTTCTAAATAGATGTAAGCCAATAATAACAAGCCGGCTCCTACTAGAAACATTAGGTAAGCTTGTCTTGGCTTATAAGCATACTTTGTGCTCTGGTACATAACGATTAACCCGATTACGCCGAGAGCATAGAGAATAGCCGAAATCATGCTGTCTGTTATGAACTGTTCAGATAATCTTGGATAGAGGAAGAGGAAACCAAATTCTCTAGAATAGAAGGATGGAAGAGGCCTAACAGCAAGGTTATACAAACCTCCACTGAACAAAAAGATGGCTATAGCAATAATAATCATTGAAGAAATGAGAGCAGAAGGTCTTGCTTTTGAAACCCTTTCAAATAGCTTGCTTATGGAAAAAGACACGGACGACGCTTTTCGTTTAAATTTTTTAGACATCTAATTTCGCTCCACTTTTTATCAGGTGTTCCGCCACTTCTCTGGCCCACTCACCTGTTAATGGATTCTTAACAATCTCTCTTAAATACTCTTTCCAAGAAATTTCTAGAGCTTTCTTCCACGCATCATACTTTTTAACAATGCTCTCGTAGGCTTTCTTGTGTAACTCGCAAAATCCTTTCTCAACAGCTTCTCTATCGCAAACATTACATTTCAATCGCTTTTCCTCCTCTCTTCTTTTAATGGGCAGTCAGGGTTAAAACAAAGGGTCCATGGTCGTCTTCCCTTAATTTTAACCCGAACCGTGGGCCAGTTGCATCTCCGACAATTTCTTCCAGTGGGCCTTACGGTTCCTCTTTGTGGTAGTGGAAAGGAAGTTTTGCATAGGTTTTTGAAGTAGTTTGTGCAGCCTATGAAGCGTTTACCCGTTTTTCTAGAATATAATATCATAAGTTTTCCTGTTTTGCAGACCGGGCATGTTCCAATGGTTCTTTCCTCTATCCTTGCCCTTTTTATTGCTTTGCTTAACTGTTCTCCTATCACTTTTTCATTTTCTTTTAGTTTTTCCACAACAGGCTTAAGGATTTCAACAGCATTTACCAGAATGTTTTCTCGCTTCTCACTATTCAATTGGATTTTGTTCATTCTTTCCTCAAGCTCTCTTGTTAACTTTATAGAAACAACTGCTGGACAATGCTTTTCCAAAACTTCTAGAACTTCAAAGCCTAAATCCGTTACAATCATTCGCTCCTCGCGGATATATTTTCTGTCATATAAGGTTTGTATAATTCCCGCTCTCGTTGCTTTTGTTCCTATTTCAGCTTCTTCCATTCTTTTAAGAAGACTACCAGGATTATATCGCGGTGGTGGTTTAGTAAATTTATCTTCCAAAATAACTCTCTTCACAGTCACTGTTTGGCCTTCTTTTATCGGTGGTAATAAAACTTCTTCTGATCTCACGTAAGGCCCGTAAAAGCGCAGCCACCCCTCTTCTAAGGTTTGTCTTCCTCTAAGGTGGAAACGATGCCCATTTACGTTAATGTATACTTTCATGCTTTGCCTTACGGCTGGTTCGCCAAATACTGCCATAAACCTTCGAATTACCAGGTCCCAGACTTTCTTTTCAGAATCATCCAGTTCTCTCTCTGGAAGGTTTCCAGTAGGGTAAATTGCTGGGTGTGCGGGGTCTTCTTTTTTACCCTCGTTTGGTTTTAGTTCTTTTTTTGCTAGAAGTTCTGCTGTGAGTTTCTTGTATCCAGAAACTTTGCTTAGGTTTTTTAATATCGCCTTATAATTTATGGATGGAGGAAGTTTTTGGCTGCTGGTTCTCGGATAGGAAATTAGGGCTTCAAGGTAGAGGCGTTGGGCAATATTGGAAGTTCGCATGGGTGTGTAGCCGAAAAGACCGTAAGCTTCGCTTTGTAAAGCTCCTAAGTCGAAAGGTGTAGGCGGCATTTGCCGGAACTTTTTGACAGCAATTTTCTCTATCTCACCGTCTTTTCCTTTGCAAGCCTTAATCGTGGCATCCGCTTCTTTTTTAGTTTCTATAATCGGCTTTTCGTATTCCGCTTCAAAAATCGAACCAGCTATCTTCACTTCAGCCTTTATGCTCCAATAAGGCGTTGGCACAAAACATCTAATCGCCTTTTCTCTTGCTACTAAAAACTTGAGGGTTGGACCTTGCACTCTTCCAGTGCTTAATGTAGCGTATTTCCCACTCCAGTCTCTCGCCGATATTGTTAAGGCTCTGGACAGGTTTACTCCATAAAGCCAGTCAACCTCGTGTCTAGCACGTCCAGCTTCTATTAGGGCAAAATCTAAGCGTGGCAAAAGTTTAGCGTATGACTTTTCTAGTTCTCCTTTGGTGAGAGTGGAATATTTCATTCTTTTAGAAGCGTTTTCTTTGTTTCCACAAGCGTATTTTAGTATGCAGTATCCGATGATGCTTCCTTCGATGTCATAATCGCATGCATCAATAAACATGTCAGCATTCTCTGCCAGTTTTGAAATTGTTTCTATCCATGTTCGAATCTGTTTGGCTCCTCTTTCTGCAGCGTATCTTGGAACCCATTTAAAATTGAAAACAGGATAGTAGTTTCTTCCGCTTCTTTCTCCCGCCACAGTATACAAGTGTCCCAAGGCGGGAACAACAACTATTTCCTTATCTCTTTTCGCCACGTAATATGGTACTCCATTCTCTTCCATTTTCTTAGCTTTTCCCTTCGAATCTAAAGCTGAAGCTATCCTTTGAGCGGCATCTGGCTTTTCTGTTACAACCAACGTGTATTTTCCCATGGCAACACGAACCAAGCGAATATATGAGGAATCTTTCCTTTCAATTAAATTTATTCTGAAATTAAAGGCTTCCGTATCAAAGCATAAATGCAAAGTTTAACTAGTAACCAATAAATATATCGCAATTAATTCTATTCAATGTGGTGCATCACTTGCCTCAACGCATTATCTGTCAACAATGTGGTTATATTTTATATGAAGGAGCGGATCTTAAACCTCCAGACGAAATTCTTCACAAACATAACGGAAAATGTCCAAACTGTGGCAAGAAGCTTTCGTTAATTCCTATTGACGTGGAAGTAAAACCGATAAGATAGGTGTTAGGCTTATGGAAAAAACGCGGCGGACACAACTTTACGAAGTGCACAAGAAAACCGCAAAAATGACGATATTTGCTAATTTTGAAATGCCTTTATGGTATAAAGGAGTGATACCCGAACATTTAGCTGTTAGAAAAAGCGTCGGCGTTTTCGACATCTCCCACATGGGAAGAATCATAGTAAGAGGTAAAGACGCGGAGCATTTTCTAAATTATGTAATAACAAACGATGTTTCAAAACTTACACCAAACAGCGCCCAGTATTCGGTTATGTGCAATGAAAACGGCGGTATCATCGATGATTTTGTTATATACCGCCTAGAAGAAGAAAAGTTCATGTTTGTTTCCAACGCAACCAACAGAGAAAAGGATTACAACTGGCTTGTAAAAAACTCTCAAGGATTCTCTGTGAAAATAGAAGAAATCTCAGATAACGTTGCAATGCTAGCGGTTCAAGGTCCCCATGCAGAAAAAACGCTGCAGTCAATTTCCACAGAAGACCTAAGCAAAATAGGGCGCTTCAAATGTGGAACCACACGTATAGGAGACGTTGAAGTTTTCATTTCCAGAACGGGCTATACGGGAGAAGACGGATTTGAAATCTTCGTATGGAACGCCCCATTAACTAAACCAGACAATGCAATAAAAATATGGAACAACATCCTAGAGGCTGGTAAAACTTTTGAAATAGAACCATGCGGCTTAGGTGCAAGAGACACCTTGAGGCTAGAGGCAGGCATGTGTCTTTATGGAAACGACATAGATGAAAACACGACGCCTTTAGAAGCTGCTTTAAGCTTTGTAGTGAAATTTCAAAAAGACAAATTCATAGGAAAAGAAGCCTTGCTGAAACAGAAGGAAGAAGGAATTAAGCGTAAACGCGTTGGAATACAAATGATAGACCCGGGAATACCACGGAAAGGCTTTGAAATCTACACTAATGAAAACGACAAAATCGGATATATAACGAGTGGAACATTTTCGCCACTGCTTAAATGTGGCATAGGCATGGGATATATCCAGCTATCACAAGCACAAGAAGGAAATCTTGTAAATGTCAAAATTAGGGACAGACTAGCGAAGGGAAAAATCGTTAAGTTCCCATTTTACGACTCTGACAAGTATGGTTATAAGCGGAAACTATAAAAGAAAATGTTCTTTAACCACAAGGGAAATAAAAGGCTTCACAATCTGTCTAGGAAGAGATGAACTGGAATGGGGATTAAAGACCGCCTATCAAAAGAAAAGGTTATGACCAGTTTTAAAAAAATGGAAAAGCTTCGAATACAAATCAGCCACAGTTCAATACTCACTTTTTCAGCCCTAATCTTGATACTTTTCATAGCCTTCATGATACGCATCTTCCCACTGCGCTGGGAAATAGAAACTGGTTCTCTACACCTTTCCGAGTTTGACCCATACCATCAATATCGCTTTACGGAGTTCATATTAAAAAACGGGTTTGACTTCTGGAATTGGCAACACAAAAACTGGATTGACTATCGAAGCTGGTATCCTCAAGGAGTCAACGTATTAACGAAATCTTATGTAGGCTTACCGCTTACAGCAGCGTTTCTATATCAAATAATTTCATGGTTAGGCGTTCCGATAACATTAATGAACTTCTGCGCATTATTCCCAGCCATAATGGGCGCATTTGCTTGCCTAGCAATTTTCTTCCTAGGAAAAGATATTGGAGGAACACCCGTTGGACTTTTAAGCGCCCTTTTTCTAGCTTTAAGCCCTTCTTACATTCAGCGAACGTCTGTTGGTTTTTTTGATGACGAAACAATAGGCATAGCAGCTCTCCTTTTCTTTGTAATCTTCCTTTTGCGGTCGATTGAAGACAATAGGCCATTGAATTCAAAAATAAAATATTCTCTTGCAGCTGGCCTGACTTTAGGCTATTTCTGTATAGGATGGGGGGCAGCTTTATACCCAATCGGTATTACTGCCATTTTTGTTTTCGTGCTTATATTGCTAAATAGGTATAATCGACACCTTTTGCTATCTTATAGCTTAATCTTCGGATTAGGGTTATTCATCGCGATAAATGAGCCTAAACTTTCCACATCATACCTTATAACATCCGCTGTGATTCCAATAGCAGCAATCTTCATATTACTTTGTTTTAAAGAAGTTTTTTCAAATTTGGAGTCACCTAAGTGGAGACTTACTTCACTTATTATTCTTTTAGGGATTCTTATTGGCGGTTTTGCTTTGCTTTGGCAGTTTGGATACATGCGAGGCATAGCTGGAAAGTTCATCTCGGTTATTAATCCTTTTGCACGAGAAGCCTCTCCTCTTATAGAGTCTGTCGCCGAGCATAGAATATCGTCTTGGAGCTCAATTTACTTTGACTTAGGGATAGGCATAATATTCTTTATTTCAGGTTTCTTCTTTGTCTTAAGGAATCTTAACAACAAGAATTTATTTCTGTTACTTTGGGGAATCACATCCCTCTACTTTGCTTGTTCTATGGTACGTTTGCTTGTTCTTTTGGCTCCAGCTTTCAGCCTTTTAGCTTCCATAGGCGTTATTGGAATCTTAAAACCCTTTGTTACTTTATTAAAGGAACCACCGAAAATTTTCGCAAAAAAGAAGTATGGCTTAGAGACCGTAGGAAAAGAGTTCAACGGAGGCGCCATCTTTCTTATATTCATCATTTTAATGACAAACTTTGTTATTTCCCCACAGTCAGGCGGCATGCCCAGAGTTTACTCTCAAGCCTATTCCCCAGTAACCATCACTGCAGCAAGCCTTCCAATAATTCCAAGCAAACCAGTAAGCGAATGGTTAGACATGTTGGATTATTTGAAAAGCAACTTTGGTTCTAAGCCCATAAGCGAAAAGGTTGTTTGTAGCTGGTGGGACTATGGGTATTGGCTTTCAATGCTTGGAAATGTTACTTCGCTTGCCGACAACGGTACATGGAATAGCACTCAGATAGAGAATATAGGTTTCATTTTTATGGCTAATGAAACACTTTCTGTGGAGATGTTGAAACGGTATAATGCCAAATATATCCTTGTCTATACGACTATTGACACTGATGGAAACTGGTTTGGTGCAGGAGACGAAGGAAAATGGGCTTGGATGGCAAGAATTTCCGGCAATGACAAAGATCGTTTTGTGAACGTAGAGAAGATAATTGATGCCGATTCGATGTGGGTTGACGAGAAGCCTTTTGGAAATTTGACTCTTGGATGGGATTTTGTAGATGAAAATAATAATGGCCGATATGACAGAAATGAGAAACAAATACCGAACCCTATAGGACAAAATTCTACCATATACAAGCTTATGAACTATGCAAGAGAGCGATGGTTGGAAGTTAACCAAGAGAAACCTAAATCGCAAGTTCTACAGTATTTTGAAGAAGAATTTATTGCTGGTTTGGACAGATCTGCAGGAGACTCTTATGGAGGCGTCATACCATTAGTGTGTCTTTACAAAATTAACTATCCAGATTCTTAGGGAGCGATGCTTTGTTTCCAAAAGTTCCTGACTATCATAAGCCAAACAAACCGTTAATTCCTAATGGTTTAGGCGTAATCTACGTGCTTGCCAGCGCAACATACCTTTTTGCCCTATATTACTTTAATCAACCGCTTGCATCTAACAATGTTTCTTCAGCTTTAACATTGGCTGTTTGCGTCTTGTTCGGAGGTTTCATGGGCTTGTTAGATGATTGGATGGATTTACGGTGGCGTTATAAGGCGTTTCTTCCGCTTGTGGCTTCTGTTCCGTTGATTACTTTGGCCAAGAATCTTGGACTGCGAACATCAATAACTCTTCCCCTTTTGGGGAGCATACAGTTCGGAGATTACTACTATTTTCTAGTTATCCCTCTAATTGTAACAGTAACCACTAATACCATAAATCAATTGGGCGGGCTCAATGGTCTAGAGACTATTTGTCCAGCTATTGTTTTAGTGGGTTTAATGAGCATTTCCGGCGAGAACGCGATACTGCTGTATGTCCCGCTGATTGTGTGGCTTATACTTGCCTTTTTAAATTTTAGAGGTAAAATTTTTGTTGGAAATAGCGGGTCTTTCGCTGTTGGAATGACAATTGCAGCTTTTGCAATAATTTCCGATGTTAAATCGGCTTTGATAATTTCAATACTGCCTTATATTTTCAATTCTTCGCTGATTTTGTTAACTTTTTTCCTTTTCAGGAAGAAGGCGAACGTCTACTTTGATGGTAAAAAGTTGTCTTCTGATCATAGGCGAAGTTTGATCACCTTGATTACTTATTATCGTCCTATGACAGAACGGCAGACTGTTTTGATTATTTCTTTATTGGTAGCTTTTTCAACTCTTGTCGCGGTGTTTGCTCTCTAGTTTATTTTTCATGTGTATGTGTTGCGATGTTACACACAAAAGGCAAAAATCAGTTTTAGCCGAGGCTTAGCATGAAAGATTAGAGAGTGCACTCTAACATGAATGGTTAAAGTGGGGAAAAAGTTATTTGCCAGCTTTGCATCTTCCCAACGTTTCAGTTAAGGTAGAAATCACCAGTTTGTTAGGTGTTCGACTGGATTTTAAAAGCAGTGGTGTTGGAACTGTTAATTTTGACGTGAAGGCAAAGCTGGAAGAGAAAGAACGTAAAAGTCAGAGGGTTGTTGTTGCTTTTAGTTTGTATTTAACCACTAAACCGAACATTGTTAAGTTTGAAGTTGAAGGCACCGCCACATTAAATGGTAAAGAAACTGAAATAAGTAAAATGTTAGAAACAGATCCTGAAACAAAAGTGCCCTATATCTTCCAAAAGATTTACCAACATGCGTTCACAGCCATGTATTTGATGTCAACTTTTCTAAACACACCTCCTCCTCCTCAGGATCTGCTGTTCTCTCAAAGAGAAATTCCGATCGAAGAGGTAAGTGCGAAGATGGAAGCTGAAGAAGAAACAGTAGAACCCGAGGAAACTGTAACTATGCAAGTTGGTGCTGTAGAGGAGGTAGGTGAAGAGAAAGTAAGCACTCCAACCCCGTAATTTTCCGTAATATTTAATAGGTTTAGTTTTTCTTATGGACGTGTTTGGCGGGTGAGTGGCCCTCCACCCGTTCCGCCATAAAAACCCCGGTGTAGGAGGTGTAAAATTGAAGTTTGATAGTAAAGATTTGGCTTTAACCGCTGTTTTTGCAGCTTTGTATGCAGTGATGGTTATTGTTCAAGGTTTAAGTGCAGCGGCAAGTATTCAACTGCGTATTGCTGATTGTTTAATTCCTCTTTCAGCGCTTTTCGGCTTGCCGACAATTATCGGAGTTACCATAGGATGTTTTGTCAGCAACGCTTACACTTCGGCTTCATTATCACACGGAGTTTATGACGTGGCCTTTGGGCCTATTGCGAATTTGATAGCAGCTACTGTGATTTACTTGTTTAGAAACAGACGATTAGTGGGATGTATTTTAGGCTCGGCTATTATCGGCATAATTGTGGGTAGTTATATCTGGATAATCTTTGGACCTCCTTCAGACATTTTTGGCTTCGGTTTTCCTTCAAGCTGCCCTATACTGGTTGCAAGTATAATCAGTATCACCGTAAGTAGTCTGGTGGCAATAGCGGTGATT
>Ga0190306_1000686_pt1 | contig 10680 bp, 10 predicted proteins | sample 48700734_MG_FD_161657 | JGI IMG/M metagenome (GOLD analysis project Ga0190306, IMG submission 161657) | Hydrothermal vent sediment bacterial communities from Southern Trench, Guaymas Basin, Mexico - 4870-07-3-4_MG | ecosystem: Environmental > Aquatic > Marine > Hydrothermal vents > Sediment ...
TCATTGGTCGAAAATCCAATCCTGATTTTGGCCAGTGAATATAGAAAATATCGACATAGTCTGTACAAAGGCGATCCAGACTTATATTTAAATATTTTTCCACACTTTCAGCAGGCAGCCATGTTGATTTTGTGGCTATTAAAACATCTTCCCTATATTTCTTTAACTGCTGACCTGTAATTTGTTCTGACCGGCCATTACCATATGTCCGGGCAGTATCAAAATGCTTAATTCCACCGCGTATAGCAGCCTGGAGTGTTTTTACAGAATCCTTATGATTTTGACTACCCCAATAGTTATCATTTCCAAAAACCCAGCACCCTAAGCCCAAGTTCGCATTTTCCATTTCTTACTATAACATTTTTTACTAAAAAAGTAAGCATTTAACTTTTTAGTCCAAAACTGGCACTTCGAATACTTGATTTTTTTCTCCCATAGTGAATAAATCTCTTTTTTGTATATTAAATTAATTATCAGGGAGGGAAAACCCATCAGAAATTCTATAATACTGGTACTCTTGGTACCTGTCATTCTTACATGTACTCAGTCAGTTTTTAGAGAAAAGACTGCCGCCAAAAACTCAGGGGAAAATAATTCTGTATTAAATATTCCGGATGTTGTCATAAATGAAGGACTTCCTGTTCAGCTTTCAGAAACAGAAGATCTGGGTTTATATCTTTATCGCAATCCCCTTACAAGAGATCATATGATTACTTATCTTGATAAACTGACCGAATCAACCAGAATAACAGATATAATACTTCGGAATGCCAACAAGAATAACATTCCTGTTTCTTTGGCGTTCTCTCTGGCCTTTGCAGAAAGTGCTTACAATCCAATAGCTGTTAATCGCAACAGTAATTCCATTGATAGAGGTCTTTTTCAACTTAATAATAAATCTTTTCCGAATTTAAAGGAATCAGAGTTTTTTAATCCGGAAATTAATGCTCAATATGGCCTTGCATATCTGGCTTCCTGTATAGAAAAGGGAGGAAATGAAATTGTCGGGCTTGCTATGTACAATGCTGGTAGTGGAAGAGTAACAGGAAGGGGTACACCCAAAATGACTCTGGATTATATATCTAAAATTATGGACTACAAAAAAAATATAGATGCTTTTATTATGGATTCAATGGTAACAGAAAGAAGTATTGTGGAAACCGGAAATAAAATCAAAAATGTGCGTTATGTACTCAATACAGAAGGTTTCAAATCCGGAGAATAACTCTCTTGACACTTGGAAGCTTTGTAAATAGCCTGTTCCTATGATTATTATTCTAAAACAAAATATTATTTCTCATGACAAAGAAAACCTTAGAAGTTTTCTGGAAACAAAAGGTTTCAAGGTAAGAGAGATTATCGGTGAAGAAGAAACCGTTTTTGGAGCAGTGGGGAATATTAGTATCGATACTAGACAAGTAGAAATCCTTCCGGGAGTAAGCAGGGTAATTCCAATTTCAAAACCCTACAAGCTTGCTTCAAGAGAACTTAAAAAAGAAAATACAATAGTAAAAATAGGCAGAGTAAAAATAGGCGGCAACAGAGTTGCAATAATCGCTGGTCCATGTGCAGTCGAATCCAAAGAACAGATATTTAAAGCTGCACAAGCAGTTAGAAAATCCGGAGCAGTTATGCTTAGAGGAGGTGCATTTAAACCGAGAACATCACCTTACTCATTCCAGGGTATGGGAGAAGAAGGTTTAAAAATTCTAAAAGAAGCCGGTGATTCTGTGGGTCTTCCTGTTGTTTCAGAAATTGTAGGCACTGACTATGTAGAAATGATGAAGGATTATGTTGATGCATACCAGATTGGTGCAAGGAATATGCAGAATTTTGAACTTCTCAAAGCTGTTGGAAAGATGGGAATGCCTGTCCTTTTAAAAAGAGGCCTATCTGCTACAATTGAAGAATGGCTTATGGCTGCTGAATATTTAATGGCTCACGGATCGGATGATATTATTCTCTGTGAAAGAGGAATAAGGACATTTGAAACTTATACCAGGAATACACTGGATCTTTCAGCTATTCCGGTAGTAAAAAAACTAAGTCACCTTCCTATTATTGTGGATCCCAGCCATGCAACAGGAATAAGGGCGAAAGTTGCTCCAATGGCTCTTGCTGCAATTGCAGCTGGAGCTGACGGTCTTATTGTTGAAGTTCATCCTGATCCGGATCATGCAATGTCTGACGGCCCTCAATCTTTATACCCGGAAGAATTTGAAAAACTAATGAGAGATATTCAGACTTTATCCCCAGTTGTAGGTAAAGAAATTGAACGGATACCTGAAGACAGACCAATAAGTGTACAATCAATTGATAAAGCAATTGATTCTATAACTAAAAATATTTCTTTCCAGGGTGTCAGGGGAGCATACAGTGAAAAAGCTATTCATAGCTATTTTGGAGATGAAGTTACCGCTCTGGCACAACATGAATTCAGGGATGTATTTGAATCTGTACTGCAAGGATCTTCTTTATTTGGTGTAATACCAGTAGAAAACTCTTTGGCAGGAACAATTAATGAAAATATTGATTTATTATTAACATATCCTGATATTGCAGTTGTTGGTGAGTATAAACTAAGAATAACCCACAACCTTATTGGTCTTCCCGGTTCATCTTTAGAGGATATAAAAAAAGTATATTCACATCCTCAAGGTCTGGCTCAGTGTTCGGATTTTATCGGAAAACATAAAAATATGGAAGGAATCCCGTTTTATGACACTGCTGGTGCTGTAGCAAATATAAAAGAATTAAATGATCTTTCATGCGGAGCAATCGCAGGTAAAGAAGCCGCAAGAGTATATGGTATGCACATAATTAAAGAAAGTATAGAAACCAATCCAAGAAACTATACTAAGTTTTTTATAATCTCCAGAACAGATAAAGCAGAATATGAAAATCCAAATAGAGCTGCTATAGTATTTTCAACTCCGGATAAACCAGGGTCCTTGTTTAACTGCTTAAGAGTTTTCGCAGACAGCGGGATTAATATGAATAAGCTTGAATCAAGGCCTATTCCGGGAAAGCCCTGGCAATATATGTTTTTTCTCTCTGTAGATCTGAATGAGACAAGTGAACCATTTGAAGAAACTTTAAACGAATTTAGAAAGTATTCCGAAAACCTAAGAGTGCTTGGAAAATACAGGATAAATTAAGATTATCCTGTTTTTATAAAACCCCAAGCTTTTTAAGTTGTTCCTGTTCCTCCATTTTGGAAATATACTCTTGCCTTTTCTGATTGGCTTTTACAAGTATATTTTTTATAGATGTTACTTCTATTTTTACACCTTTTATATTTTTACGTTGATCCCTGCCTGCTTCACTTTTAAAATAGACATTAACAGGATCAAGTCTATTGTTAATAACAGACAGCTCTTCCAATGTTTTACTTATAAAACCAAGAACAAAATCATCTGTCGCACCTTCAAGCTTACGATAAGTTGAACTAAGCTTGTTTCCAGCAGCTGCAATTAACCTTATTTTCTTTCTTCCGGTATCAAGATAATTTATAAGATCCAATTGAACCGTTTTAGTAGTGGACAACCTTTCATCAAAAATATCTATCTCAATTATTTTTTTTATGCTCTCAGTTTTAGAAAAACTCATAATCCAGAGTCTAAATTTATCACCAAAAGACAGAGTCTTTTCTTTAATAAGGGAATTATTAAATTCCAGCTTGTTAAAAGCATGCTCCAGGGGAATAGAAGCTGTAGAAAGAATTCTCACCGAATCCAATAAGAGCTGTCTATAATTTATTTCCTTTTTCTTTTCATTTTTTACTTCTTCTATTTTAAGCCTTTTTAGTAGATCTGATTTAAGTGATTCGCCCTCGGGTGTAGTTTCTTCGATAAATATTTCTTTTACCAGTTCAGAATAAAATGGGATATCATTCCCCATTATTTTTTTGAAATTTGATTTAATTTTTAACATAGTATTTTTGGAACTGGATCGCATATCATTGGAAGAAATTTTTAACTCTTCAATAATTTTACTACGGATATCAAATTTATATTTTTCTCTTTGATACATAGATAAAGCTTTTAGAAGTAAAATTATTTTTTTACTAGTATCCTTCATTCTATTTAAAGAATCATTCAACAATTTAATTGACATTTGATCATTACCCTGAGTTATCTTTACAACAATCTCTGCAAATATTCTGGTATTGATATCCGTTGAAGCTTCAGATATCTTCTCCCACTTGATCCATCTAATTAATAGAATAATTTTCTTAATTCTGGGCATTGTAATAAAATCAGCACTAAACTGGTAAAAATTATTTAGAAAATCAAGCTGTGAATCATATACAGATAATCTCTGGCTTATAGCATGATTTTTTTCAGAATCCACAACCATATCTGCTGAGGGAGGTGTAACATCAGATATTTTCTGTTCATATTTATATGGATCCTCTGCTATTAACCCTTTTTTTAGAAAAAGATTATAAATTCCTTCAAATGCACTTGTAAAGAGTCTTACCGTTTCCTTTAATGCAGTTAATTCCTTTTTTTCCAGATCTGTTTTCTTTTTTTCAAGTACTGTTTCCAGTTCGACTAAAAAATTGTTATCATCTTTCATTATAGCATCATTATCGTTTAAAATTACGAATCATGCAACAAAGCAAGGAGAACTTATGGGAGAAATTACAAGCTTTACTCCGGAGAAACTTATAATAGCTGTTCTTATCAGCCGGGAAGATTTTATTGAAAAGCTGAATGAACAGTTGGAAGATAACTTTGGTCCAATCGATTACAAGAGTGAAATATTAAATTTTAACTATACAAATTACTACAACCCTGAAATGGGAACAAATATAAAACGATTTTTTTTATCTTTTCAAAACCTGATTTCTCCGGACACTTTATCGGATATTAAAATTCTAACCAATACTATTGAAAATATTTTTAGAGAAGATAATAACAGGCAAATTAACCTTGATCCGGGAATGCTTTCCATGAAAAGCTTTATTCTGGCAACAACTAAAGATAACGGTCACAGAATTCCACTTCAAAAAGGTATATATGGAGAAGTAACCCTATTATTTGTTAATAAAAAATTCCAATCCCTACCATGGACATATGTGGACTATCAATCAGAGGATTATTCCAGGGTTTTAAATAAAATACGTATCATCTACAAAAATAATATAAAACAATATAATAATTAATGTTTTTTCATTATTAGAGCCTTTTGCTGAAGTGAAAAGCCAATTATCATCCTATATAGATGTATGAGTAAATATTTATTGTTGATTAGTTTACTATTGAGTAGTTGTGAAATATTTACTAATTACAGAACAATTACAGTTTCTTTCCCTGTAAATTCTCCTCCATGGTTTATGGATAACCATAAGAAAACAGGAGAAGTCTTATACCCCGGTGCTTCAGGTTTTGTTGAAAAGAGGAATAATAACTGGAATCAGGAGTTCCACATCAGAATAGAAAAAGGCAGCTCCATAATAATTGCATGCTATCCTTCCGGCTCACTAAAACCCGCTGGAGCTGTTATAAATACAAATTCCGAAGCAAAAACTACCATCCTGTTAAAATGGGAAGATGGTTTTCTTGCAGATTTGTTACTGGAACTTAGAGAGATAGGGATACAAACTGATCAGTTAAATATAAGCAGACTAAAAAATGAAATTAAGGAAAAATGTAATGGAAACCCATGGTCGTTAGATAGAGAATTATTAAAAGAAGCAATAATTTATAATGCCCTTTCTGTTTATAAAATAAGAGCAGGATCTCTTCAGGATATTATAATACCGGCAGATGGAACCTGGATCTCCGATAATCCATTTTATCCGGTGACAATGGCCAACTCTGAAGGGAATTTACTTTTAAATGATATATATCCGGGGCTGCACAGATTTCAAAATTCACTTACAAAAGAAAAACTGGACATTTTTGTATGGGAGAATGGTTATGAATATCTTTTTTATTAGCAATATTAAACTACTTAACTACAATATTAACAAGCTTATCCGGGACAACAATTACCTTAACTATAGTCTTCCCTTCCGTATAGGCCTTAATTTTTTCATTTTCAAATGCAGTTTTTTCTGTTTCTTCTTTCGAGGTGCCAACAGGAAGTTCCAACTTTGCTCTAATCTTACCATTAACCTGTATTACAACTTCCAATACGGATTCTTTAATTAATTCCTCATCCCATTCCGGCCATGGTGTATAAGCCAGAGATTCTTTATGCCCTAACTTCTGCCACAATTCTTCACCAAGATGGGGTGCATAGGGAGATAAGAGGAGTACAAATGGTTCCCAGATATCTTTATATAATACAGGACTCTTAAAAACTTCATTTATAAAAATCATCATTTGAGCGATTGCAGTATTAAACTCAAGATTAGCTGTACCATTGGAAACTTTTTTAATAGTCTGATGAAGAATTTTCATAAGATCGTCAGTTGGTTTTTCTGTCGACATTTCACGTTCACTTATTCTCCAGACTCTGTCCAGAAACCTGAAAACCCCGGATGTCCCCTTTGTTGACCATGGTTTGGAAACCTGTAGAGGACCCATGAACATCTCGTACATCCTCATTGTATCTGCACCTAACTCATCAATAATTTTATCAGGATTGATTACATTACCCAGAGATTTGGACATTTTTATCCCACCTTCTCCAAGAATCATCCCCTGATTAATTAACTGCTGAAAAGGTTCATCCTGGCTTACAACTCCCAGATCGAACAGAACCTTATGCCAGAATCTTGCATACAATAAATGCAGAACAGCATGTTCTGCCCCGCCGACATAGAGATCCACAGGCATCCAGTAATCAATTTTTTCTTTGGATGCAAGTTCTTCTGTGTTATGAGGGTCAAGGTAACGCAGGTAATACCAGCAGGATCCTGCCCACTGAGGCATAGTATTAGTTTCCCTTTTTGCAGGTTTTCCACATTTAGGACATGTAGTATTAACCCATTCCTCTATAGCTGCTAAAGGGGATTCACCAGTACCAGTAGGAGTATAGCTTGCGACCTCCGGAAGGGTCAGAGGAAGATTCTTCTCCTTTAAAGGAACTATTCCACAACTATCACAATGAACCAAAGGAATAGGCTCTCCCCAGTACCTCTGCCTGGAAAATACCCAGTCTCTTAACTTATAGTTAACAGCCTTTTCCCCAAAACCATGTTCTTTAAGCCAGTTAATTGCTGTTTCTATTCCTTCCTTTTTACCAAGACCATCAAGAAACCCTGAATTAACATGTTCCCCTTCACCAGTATGTGCTTCTTCCTGTACATTCCCGCCTTTTAAGACTTCGATAATAGGTAAATTAAACTGTTTTGCAAATTCCCAGTCCCGGGTATCATGGGCAGGTACAGCCATAATTGCACCCGAACCATAGGAAATTAAAACATAATCTGCAATCCAGACAGGAATTTTTTCATTATTAATAGGATTAATTGCATAAGCTCCGGTAAAAACACCTGATTTATCCTTTGCAAGATCTGTTCTTTCAAGATCTGATTTTTTACCTGCCTGTTCAATATAGGCATCAACAAAAGAAAGTTGTTCCTGAGTGGTAATTTTATGTACAAGATCATGTTCCGGAGAAAGAACCATATAAGTAGCACCAAAAAGGGTATCCGGTCTGGTAGTATAGACTTCTATAATTTCTCCACTGCCATCTACAGTAAATTTTACATTAGCTCCTTCACTTCTTCCAATCCAGTTTCTCTGCATTGCTTTTATAGCCGGAGACCAGTTAAGCTTATCTATATCAGCAAGCAGCCTGTCCCCGTATTCTGTAATTTTTAATATCCATTGGCGAATATTTTTACGAGTTACTTCAGTATGGCAGCGTTCGCATTTTCCATCTTTTACTTCTTCATTCGCAAGACCCGTCATACAGGAGGGACACCAGTTAATAGGAGCTTTTGATTCATAAGCTAAGCCTTTTTCATATAGTTTAAGAAAAATCCATTGAGTCCACTTGTAATATTCCGGTGTATGTGTGGAAATCTGTCTGTCCCAGTCATAACTGAAACCAATTGATTTAATTTGTTTAAGGAATCTTTTAATATTATCTTCTGTGGATAAACGAGGATGAGTTCCTGTTTTTATAGCATAGTTTTCCGCAGGTAACCCAAAGGAATCAAATCCCATTGGATGCAATACATGATAGCCTGCCATCCTAAGATATCTACAGTGAATGTCTGTAGCTGTATATCCTTCGGGATGCCCTACATGCAGTCCCTGACTCGAAGGGTAAGGGAACATGTCAAGAATGTACTTTCTCTTTTCTTTTGGAACTGATGGATCTTCTGTAACCTTAAAGGTCTTATTTTCTTCCCAATAGTTCTGCCATTTCTTTTCTATTTCTGTAAACGGATATTTGCTCATGGATGGATCATACAGTCAGATTAAAGCTTGGTCAACGGTATTTGATTCTTTAAAAAGAATAACTTTTTGCTTGTATCCGGTTCAAACTCAAAGGCCAATCCTCTATTATCTTCCATCGTAATTGAGAGCTTCAGTCTATTGCTTGAGCCTTTTGTTACTAAATCGCCTGGTTTATCTGGTTGAGAAATGTCCAACACTTTTTACCACTTAATATCTCTGCAAAGTCACGATTCTCATTGCCTCTTCCCGTTTCTTCCTGTGCTCGAATAACACTGTACAATGCTTTCAACAGGAAAGTTTTTCCGGAACTACTGGATCCTATCATGAGGTTAATCCTATCCAGTTTTTGTACATCAATATTGTTAAGAGATCCAAAATTATCAATTAAAAAAGATTTATTCAGCATAGATTCTCCTTGAATTTAATACGATTATAATAATGGGGGAAATAAACCGGAACAAGATACCCCCTTTCATAAATTTTAAGTGTTTCAGGCTTCGCTACAATATAAAATATTTTTCTTTTGATTGGAACTCAACTCTAAACTTATAAATGAATAAAACTTATTCCTTAGCATATTTTATAAATATCAAAATGATACAGGCAGAAAAGTTAAAATATTAAATCTGTGTCAAAAAGATCCGGATATAAGCCGTTTTTTTAAAAAATATATATTTATGACCAGATTACAAACAAAATAACTATACTACACCTCACTACTAATAAATTTCTAATTCTTTTCATTGCAAGCATTTACCTAAACAAATAATACTATTTATAAAGTTGGCACAGTATATGCTTTATATCTATTAAGAATATTTTTTAGGAGGTGCCATTATGGCAATAGTAAAATGGAAAAACCGTGACTTGTATGAACCCTGGGAGGGATTCAGATCTCTTCAGGACGAGATTAATGAACTATTTGATATTGACAGAACTCCTGCACCATCTGGTTTGTTCGACAGGAATCTTTCACCTGCAGTAGATGTAGTTGAGGGAGATCAAAACTTTACCATAAGATGTGAACTGCCGGGGCTTGATCAGAATGATCTGGATTTATCCGTAGTTTCAAATGTTCTTACTATAAAGGGAGAGAAAAAGGACAGAAACAAAGAAAAACAAACAGCATATTTTAAAAAAGAATGCTGGAGCGGAAGCTTTCAAAGAACCATCTCCCTGCCCAATTCAGCAGACACTGAAAAAATTTCAGCAGTGTTAAAGGATGGAATACTTAGTATTGAACTTCCAAAGAAGGAAGAAGCAAAACCAAAACAGATCTCTGTTAAAATTAGTTAGGAGTCAGGAGGCAAAAAAATGGCAAAGAATGAGACTAATGAACGAAGAGTATTACCAGCCCGGTATAATATTTTTAACGAAGATGGGAAAGTGTTCCTGGAAATGGAAATGCCAGGTGTCTCAAAGGATAATCTGGAAATAAAGGTTGATGGTAACCATTTTATGGTAAATGGTAGAAAAACAATTGGTAATATTTCAGGGAAATTCAGACTCCATGAAATAAAAGATGGGGATTATCAACACATTTTTACTCTGGATGACACAATTGACAGGGATAAAATTGAGGCCTCAGTAAAAAACGGAATAGTTACTGTAACTCTTGGTATAAAAGAAAGTGAAAAACCAAGAAAAATTAAAATTACTGCAAAATAAACCTTCCCAACCATTAAATCAGAGAGCGGCGTCAAGCCGCTCTCTGAATTCGAATCAAATTGGTTCAAAGAATTATTACTTCATCCCCTATATCAATTCTTCCGGATTTTAAAACAATACAAAAAGCTCCTTCCTTATGCATAATTAATTACCTCTCTGGCTGTATGAAGAGAGGGACCTTTTACAAATTCCTTACCTATCTGGGTAATTTCCAGTACTGTCCATCCTATCTGAAGTCTCGTACCAATAGGCAGGGTATGAAGCTGAATACCTTCCAAAAACATTTTAGAAATTTTCTATTAAATTTTCATCTAAGATGAGCAATTTCCAGGCCTTTAAAAAAAGGCCTCTATGTGGTGTAATGAGTTAACAAAAACACCCAAGAAGTAAAATAATAATGACCTATAATGCAGCAGAAATCAATAGTAGAATTACTATCATTGACATAACTGATTAAAATCTTACAAGTGGAGCAGATCTTTCTTGAATTCGATCGTTCCTGAATCAATTACATAAATCTCAACATGGCTGCCTGCTGAAAGTGTGGAAAAATATTTAAATATAAGTCTGGATCGCCTTTGTACAGACTATGTCGATATTTTCTATATTCACTGGCCAAAATCAGGATTGGATTTTCGACCAATGA
>Ga0190306_1000687_pt1 | contig 10678 bp, 10 predicted proteins | sample 48700734_MG_FD_161657 | JGI IMG/M metagenome (GOLD analysis project Ga0190306, IMG submission 161657) | Hydrothermal vent sediment bacterial communities from Southern Trench, Guaymas Basin, Mexico - 4870-07-3-4_MG | ecosystem: Environmental > Aquatic > Marine > Hydrothermal vents > Sediment ...
AGGCCGTTGTTCAACTAACCACTCCTTTCGTCCTCCTTTCAGCCGTAAGACCACTTCAAAAAAATGGCCTGTTTTGGCTAAAAGGCAAATATAAGGTCCATGCCAATTAAAAGTAAGTATATTTAATGGCATGCCTTAAAAAATGCAAGATAGATGCCAAAAAATAGGAACAAATCTTGCAGAAAAAAGAGAGATTGTGTCCCAGAGCCTTAAAAGAGTATTGGATTATAAAAAATTTTCTTCAGAAAAACCACGTATTTTAATTATTGATACCCCATACTTTTTGGTCAAGGAGGTAATTTCTGCCTGCCATAAGCTTAATTGGCCAATTTATAGGTTAAGGCTTTCTGATTTAGAAAAAGGAAGCAATGAGTTTATAAAAAGGCTTATTTGGGCCTTGATAAATTTTAAACCTGATTTTTTGCTCACTATAAATCATTTTGGATTTGATGAGGAAGGAAAATTAACTGAGCTTTTGACAGAGTTTAAAATCCCTTTTGCCTCTTGGTTTGTAGACAATCCTTTTTTTATTTTGAGAAATTACCCAAAACAAATTTCTTGTTATCTCTTTATCTTTCTTTGGGATGGAAGCTATAGGAAAATTTTGCAAAAAAATGGCTTTGAAAATATAGCCATACTTCCTTTGGCTACAGATATAAGCCGATTTTACCCGGAAAAATTTTCCTTAAATCCCTTGGCTTCAGAAAAATGCCAGTTATCATTTGTAGGAAATTCCATGATATATGGAATAAAAAAGGAAATGGCCTTTCTGGCCTCAGAGTATAAAGCCATAAAGCAAGCTGAAAATTTAGGTAAAAAGATAGGGATAAAGAAGGCAAAAACAGGTGAAATAGTATTAATCAATTTTGAAAATAGTTTTTCACTCAATGAAGGTCAGAAAATCCACTTTTGGGCACTGACTACATGGAAGGCATCTCAGATTTACAGGATAGAATCTCTGAAGGCCATTTCTAAACTGGGGCTTAGGGTTTATGGAGACCCTGGTTGGAAGAATTTTAAAATTTTTTCCTATTATAGACCACTTAATTATTATACAGAACTTCCTTATTTTTTTAATGTAAGTGAAATAAATATCAATATCACTAGTATCCAAATGCCAGAGGCCATAAACCAAAGGGTATTTGATGTATCTGCCTGTGGTTCATTTATTATTACTGATTATCAAAAACAACTAGAAGAGCTTTTTTGTTTAAAAGAGGAAATAGTGTGTTTTAGAAACAAAGATGAGCTTTTTGAATTATGTAAATTCTATTTGAAGCATCCCGAAAAAAGACAGAAAAAAGCCATAAAGGCCAGGGAAAGGGTGATTAAAGAACACACCTATGAGTTGAGACTTAAAAATATGGTAAAAGAGATGAAAAGGGTATTTGGATGAAACAAGAAATATTAGTAATTCAACTTGCCAGATTGGGAGATTTGGTGCAAAGCATCCCTTTAATAATGGACCTAAAAGACAAAAATAATCATATAACCATACTTTGCCAAAGTAAACTAGCTTCTCTAGCAAGGAAAATTAAAGGAATAGATGAAGTAATTTCCCTTCCTTGGGACGGTGTTCAGAGAAATTTTGACTATACACAATTCTATGAGTTATTTAACAAAAAATACTCCATAGTGTTTAATCTCAACCACTCTCTAATAACTGCCTTGATAGCAAAAGGATTGTGTAATGGGGAAGTAGTGGGAAACTTTTTTGAATCAGGTATGGTAAAAAGGAATTTGTGGTTGGATTTCATCCGTTGCCTTTGTTTAAAAAGGAAATTTAGTCCTTTTAACTTAGTAGATGTATTTCGCTATTTAGTTTCCAAAAAGCAGAAATTGATTTATCCTATGATTGATATTGATTCTTCTCCTTATAATAAGCAATCTCCTCTTATAGTGTTTTTATTAGGGGCAGGGGCGGAAAAAAGAAGGTGGCCTCTAACTAATTTTATTCAACTTTCAGAAATTTTAAAAAAAGATTTTAAGATAGTCCTAGTTGGAAGTAAAGGAGAAAAATTGCTTTCTAAAGTATTTAGCCATCGCTCTAAAGCTGATTTTATGGATTTAGTTGGGAAATTAGACCTACTTGAGCTCTGTAAGGTGTTAAAAAGTGCCAGCCTGGTTATTGGCTCTGACACCGGTCCATTACATCTTGCTGCTGTCTTAGGAGTTAGGACTTTAGGGCTGTTTTTTGGTCCTGCTTGGGTGCATGAGACCGGCCCTTATGGTAATGGTCACTTTGTGTTTCAAGTAGAGATGCCTTGTAGTCCTTGTTTAGACAAAAATCCTTGTAGGCATTATTCTTGCAGAAAGTTAATAACACCTGAATTAGTGGCAAGCAAGGTTTATGAAATTATAGATAAAAAACAAATGACCATAAAGATGCCTGATTTTTTAAATTTTTATGTATCTCACTATGATGGCAAGACCACCCATTATTTGAGTCAAAAGGCTGATAATGAACAGGCTATTAGAATGTTTTATAGAGATGTGGCAAATGCACTATTTGGTATTCTAAATTCTAAAAAAATAAAAATATCAAAATGGTTATTAAAAGAGATAGAAAATCAATTATATTCAGTTACCCATGACTTTCTTTTGCCCTCTAATTCTATGTTTATCCCTCTTTTTCACTTTCTAAATCAGTTTGAGAGGGAAGAGAGAAAAATGCTTTTAAATAAAATCTTTAATCATCTTTGGGAGAAATTATCAAATGAGCCGAAGGCTTTTTCACAAAAATCTTTCTCTTTTTAAAAAAAGAGAAAAAAGACTTTTTGAATTAGCTGTTTCTACCCATTTACCTTCTAATTTTCACATATTTAATGCCAACTCAGGTGAACCTACACTTAAAGTAGGAGAAATTTCCTTTCACAGTCTTAAATCACCATCTAAAACCGAAAAGGAAAACATAAAAGAGTGGGCAAAAAAAATCAACATTTCTCCTAATCAAGACATTTTTGTATTTGGCCTGGGATTGTTTTATCATATAGAACAAATAGTCTCTTTTTTTCCTGAAAACAAAATAGTAGTCTATGAACCTGACCCTAGGTTTTTAAGGGCCATATTAGAATATCGCGATTTAAGCAATATTATTGATAAAATAGAGATTAAGATAGGAAGTCTAATTCCTTTAGATTTAGATTTTCATTATTTCCATCCTCCTTCACTGAGATTTCACTCAAAATTTATGTCCGTTATAAGAAAAAACAAAAAGATAAAAAAAGGTATTCTTCCTCCGCTAAGGCTCAAGATATTAGTTGTGGGGCCTATCTATGGTGGTAGTCTCCCTATCGCATCTTATGTAGCAAATGCCTTTAAAAAAATGAATTATCAGACTGAATTTGTGGATTGCTCTATTTTTAAGCCTCTATATGAAAAAATCCAAGAAAATGTCTTAAAAGAGGAAAATAAGTTGGAGCTTTTGAAACACTTGAATTATTTGCTCTCTCAATATTGTTTGGCTAAGGCAGCTGACTTTTCCCCACATTTGCTTATGGCTGTGGCTCAAGCCCCTCTTTTAAATCAGACCATAGAAGAGATGAAAAAAAATGGCATTGTAACCTGTTTTTGGTTTGTAGAAAATTATAAAATACTCACATATTGGAAGGATACAGCCCCATATTATGATTTCTATTTTACAATCCAAAGAGATAAATTTTTTGAAGAATTGGAGAATGTTGGTGTTAAAAACTACCACTATTTGCCAGTGGCAGCAGACCCTGATATTCACAGACCACTTGAGCTTTCTATAGAAGAAAAAAAGAGGTATGGTTCTCAAATATCATTTTTGGGGGCAGGCTATTATAACCGCAGAAAACTCTTTAGTAGATTTTTAGGAATGGATTTTAAGATATGGGGAACTGAATGGGAAAATAGTGGGCCATTGATTAAACACCTTCAGGAAGGAGGGCGCAGGCTTCCTCCAGAAGAATGTGTAAAGGTTTATAATGCTTCTAAGATTAACTTAAATCTTCATTCTTCTTTTACCGCAAAGGGGATAGAAAAAGATGGTGATTTTTTAAATCCCAGGACATTTGAACTGGCCTCTTGTCAGGCATTTCAATTGGTAGATGCAAGGAAGTATCTTTCAGAACACTTTGCTATTGGTGATGAGATTATCTGTTTTTTTGAGGATGGACAGTTAGTATCTTTGGTAGACTATTATTTAAAAAATCAGCAGGAAATAAAGAGGATTTCAGAAAATGCCTATAAAAGAGTTCAAAAAGAACATACATATGTGCATCGTATGGAAAGGCTCATTGAAACCATTTGGGAAAAACCTCCTTTAAGATGGATAAAAGAGACAGAGGATGAAAAAATTTCTAGAGAAAAATTAATAGCTGTAGCCTCAAAAGATAAAGATTTAATGCATTTTATATCAAGTTTTCCTTTAGATGCTGATTTATCTTTAGATGAAATTGTCTCTCAAATAGATATAGGAAAATATGAGTTAAAGGAATATGAAATCATTTTCCTCTTAATGAAGGAGTTTAAAAAAGAATTTTCAAAAGTACTATGAAGATACTGGTCATAAACCTTATGAGATTGGGGGATATTATTCAATCAGAGCCTCTTTTAAGAGGACTTAAAAAAAGATACCCCAATGCCGAGATACACTTATTGGTATACAGTAATTTTGCCCATACCACCGAGATTATTTCTCATTTTGACAAATTACATATTATAGATACTAAAAGAATATATGACATAGTAAATCTTGAAAAAAGGGTTTTGCCTGTCATTTTTACATACCTTAGAGATTTTTTCCACAAACTGAAAGATGAACGGTTTGATTTAATAGTAAATATAACTCCCTCTAATATCGGCGGCTTAACTGCCACTCTTTGTCATGGAAAGGAGATTTATGGAGGTTATATCAATCAAAAAGGGCTTCGGGTGATTAATAATCCCTGGGCACGGTATTTTCACATAGTAAGTGAGGTCAGGAATTGTAATAACATCAATGTGGTAGATTTATTTATGAAGGAAGCAATGTTAACCCCTTGTTTTAAATCGCTTAAAGTTAAGATTGAGAAACCTTATAGGATGGTGGGTAAAAATGCCCAGTATCTAGTGGCCTTGCATCTGGGTGCTTCAAAAAAAAACCGTTCCTGGCCTCCTGAGAATTTTGCCGAGGTTGCCAGGATACTTAAGAGGGAATTGGATATCCAATTTATATTATTAGGAACACCTCAGGAAAAGGTGCTGGCAGAGAGATTTCTCAAGTATTTTTCCCTAGACTGCCTCAATCTTGTGGGAAAGACGGATTTGAAAGCCTTAGCCGCAATCTTATCCCAAGTTAATCTCTTAATCTGTAATGATACTGGTCCCATGCATGTTGCCTGTGGAGTAGGCACAAAAGTAATATCAATCTTTCTGGCCACTGCTAATCCCCATGAAACGGGGCCTTATGGAGAAGGTCACTTGGTCATTGAGCCTGAAATCCCCTGCCATCCTTGTGATTATGAGGTAGAATGTAAACATCACTATTGTCATCGGGTGATAACACCTGATGTAGTAGCAAAATTGGCAAAGCATATTCTTATAGGTGAATCACTTTCTACTGATTTTAAAGGGATTAGGGTCTTTTATTCTGGATTTTCAAATGATGGTATGCTTGAGCTTTTTCCCTTAAAACCACTTGATTGGAGTATAGATAGATTTGTTATGTTGCTTTGGAGGGCATTTTTCCCTGCCTATCTTGAAGGAAAGAGTATAGATATAAAAGATATGCTGGATAAAATTGAGCAATATTTTGGGAAGGAGGTAACAAGAAAAAAATATTTAGAAATCAAAAGACAAATTGATATATTAGATGAACTAATTTTTTTTGCCAAAAATGGCGAATATTATAGTAAAAAGATAATAGAACATCTAGAAATGGGGAATTTTTTGTTTGTCTCAAACTGGTTAAACTTGTTAAATGAGACAGATGATTATATTAGGGCCTGGGGCCATCGGAACCCTGCTTGGAAGGGACTTACTGAGTTTTTCTTTCTGGAAAAACTTTCTGAAGAAGAAGGTGATATAAAAGAGATGGCTGTAAAAAACAAACAATGCTATCTCAGGCTTATGGAACAAACTAGGGGATTTATGGAGTTGATAAAAAATTGTTTAAAGGAGGTATATCATGATTGCTACAGTGAATGGAAGGGAAATGTCTGTTTCTCCTGCCTTGGAAAATCTTGAAGAATTGCTTCTCTATATGATGGAGACCCAAAAAGATGAAGAGATTGTGGAAGTAAGAGTAAATGGAGAGAGATTTTCAGAGGCATACCAACATCAGGCACGTTCTGTAATGCTTAAGGAGATAAATTCTATAGAAATCATTACTGAGAAGAGAAGGGTTTTGGCTGCTGAATTTTTAAAGGATGTTTCATCATATATAGAAATGTTAAAAAAGGGATTTTTTGAGTCAGTCATACTTCTTAGGAACTTTGAAAAGGAACATCAAGGCTATAAGCTTTTAGCCCAAAGTCTTGATATGCTTAAGGCATTTTTAGAGCACCTAAATAATGTATTGCCACACCTAAAAAATGGGGAAAAAATAAAAATGGAAAAAAATTATAAAAGATTTTTAAAAACATTTGCTCCACTCACTGAAGAAATTATACTTTCTCAGGAAGTAGCGGATTCCATGCTTTTGGCTGATTTAATAGAATATGAATTTATTCCCCTTTTAGATAAATGGAAAGAAGCGCTATAGAAACACTTTTAGAACTAAGCTCTAAGCAATTACAAGCCGCAGAGGAAGAGGATTGGGTAAGGTTTGAGTGGTTTTTAACTGAGAAAGAAAAGATTTATAGTTGTTTGTCAAAAAACCCCTTTTTTTTGAGTGAAAAAGATAAAAAAATATTAGAGGTTTTGAAAATAAAGGAAAAGATAATTAAAGATATTTTAAGAAACAAAAGAAAAGAAATTATTGATAATCTCAATTATGTAAAAGGCATCAGGAGGGCAATTAAAGGATACAAGCCCTCCTGTCTTAAAATAAAACTGCCCCGATTTTTAAGCAGAAGGGCTTAATTTTGGCTTTCTTATAGCTACCCACGCCTCTTTAAGCCTTTTAAGCATTTCTATCAGTCTCTCCAATTTTTTTTCGTTGTTTTGAAAGCTACATTCAAGCAGATACCTATTCATAAAAAGATAAAGTCTCCTTAAATTTTGGGCGATTTCTCCCCCTGCTTTCATATTAAGGCTATCATTTAGGGCCAATATGATATCCTGAGCTTTAGATACATACAGGTTTTTTGCAGGAATGTCCTTATTTTTTATACAATCTTGTGCCTTTTTTATAAATTCTATTGCCCCTTCATAAAGCAGAATCACAATCTGTAGTCTATCTGCAGTTTCTATTTGAACATTTCTATAAACTTTAAGCATAACCCACCTCCTTAATATTGTTGATTATTAGTAGCTTGCGAGGCAAGCTGGGTAAGATATGAACTAAGTGTGTCCATACGAGAAAGGAATGCCTCAAGTCTGCTAAAAGACTCTCTAAGCCTGTTTTCATATTGTTCTAAATATTCCTCTTGTCTTTCTATTTTTTGTTCAAAATTTTCAATAATTTCATTATAGTGTTCATCTATAATATTAAATGGACCAGAAGAGGCAGAAGTTAAATCTTTCAGTTCTCTAGAAAGCTCAGTTGCCACCCCATTTTTTAATCTAATCTGTGCAGTATGACTACCTGAGGAATAAGTAATATGAAGTGCCAAACCTTCTTCTTTATAGCCTGACTCCCCGGTTAGGTAATAGTCTCCAGAGCTACCTTCTAATGCTACCCAAGGGTGCCAGTCTTCTCCTTGCGGTTTAAAACGTCCCCGAGCATTGTCTATATCTATTTCTACTTCATAAATACCAGGTTTGGTATTTGTAGTATGGCTATAATAAGTTATTTGATTGTCATTTGTCACTGCCTTAAAATTTGCAGAAAAAACTTCAGCTAATGCTTCAGGATGGTCATTTAAGGCATCATTAAATACAGATTCATCTAAAAGCAAAAGGCCTTGAGTTTCTGAGCCTTCTTGGGTATCAGTATAAAAACCTAATTGTGAGAGATTTATATAAGTTTCTTCTGTATCCAAAAACCCTGGTGGGTTTTCAACCACAATCCTATCAAGCCTGCTTTTAACAATCTGAGTAGCATAATTTCCATTTAATACACCAGCTTCACCGCTATCAGGGTCATAATATGTATATTGTTTAATAACACTTCTGACTTCATTAAAGGCATCTAGCCATTCATTTACTTTTTCTGTAATACTATCTTTATCTATAGAAATGGTAATTGAGGCTGTTCCCGTATTTTTTAGGGAAAGCGTGACCCCTTCAATTACATCATCTATCTCATTAGTAGTTCTCTCAATCCAGGAAGAAGGCGGATAGCCATCTACCCGAATCTGGGCATTAGATGCAGTTTGACTCTCTGTAAAACTACCATTTTGGTAGTTTGTAAGAGTGGCTGTGCTGTCAGGGTCAATTACAATGGTATTGTTTGCCCCCATGTCATTTCCTGTTAATACTAAATGATAATTTGTCCCATCATAAAGAATAGAGGCAGTAACTCCTGGATTATTTGGGTCATTGTTTATAAGGTCTTTTAATCCACTTAATGTAGTTTGGTCAGGCACAGTAACAGTTATGATTGAACCTCCTGCATATTGATATTTAAAGGTCAAGTCTCCTCCACTATTATTCACTACTGTGTCTTGACTTGCCTCTCCATTGGTGTGGACTTCTTTTTCTACCTTTGCCAATTGATTTACCACTATACTATGATTTCCTACTTGTGCTTCACTAGTGGCAGAGGCAGTTAGGATAGTTTCATCTGAAGAAGTGGCATTTTTTATCAAAAACTCAGCTTCAGTATCCATTGATTGGCAAATGCTGTAAAAAGAGAGAAGTTTACTATTAATCTCCTGAACTGCGGATAACTTTTGTTCCCAATTAGATATTTGGTTTTCAATGGGAGTTATCCGGTTTTGGCGCTCTGCCTCTATAAGCGCATTGACCATGGCATCAAAATCAATCCCACTTGCTATTCCAGAAAAGGTAATAGTAGCCATTTTTTAATAAAAATTTATTGGGGGGAATTACTCCCCCCAATTTTTTAAATACTAAGAAGTGTCAGTGCCATCTGGGGCAGGGCATTAGCCTGAGCCAACATAGCCACACCTGCCTGTGCCATGACCTGATTCCTGACAAATTCTGTCATTTCAGTAGCCACATCCACATCAGATATTTGTGATTCTGCTGCCTGCAAGTTTTCCGCCTGAATGGAAAGGTTGCTTATGGTGTTCTCCAGCCGATTCTGCATGGCACCCAGATTAGCCCGGATCTCATCCTTGCTAGATATAGCAGAGTCAATCATTGTCAGCGCGGATTGTGCCAAAGCCTGAGTGCTGATGGCTACATTATTGAGACCGAGGGCAGAAGATGTTGCCTCGTTAATAGAGACATAATAGTAATCCTCGGCTGCGTCATTTCCTGTGCCAAAGTGGATTTTCAAACCGCCACTCTGGTCTCCATTAAGTAAGTGAATTCCATTAAAGTCTGTGGCATTGGCAATTCTGTCAATTTCACTTGCCATTTGCTGAAATTCGCTGTCCATGATTGCCCTTTGGGCATTGGTGTATGTTCCGGTTGCTGCCTGCTCTGCCAGTTCCTTCATCCTTATTAATTTTTCATCAATTACTGAAAGTGCACCATCAGCCGTTTGAATCATAGAAATCCCATCATTGGCATTCCGGATGCCTTGTCTTAATACTGCAATATCAGCACGCATTTGTTCTCTTACAGCCAATCCTGCAGCATCATCAGCAGCAGAGTTAATCCTTAAACCGGATGAAAGCCTTTGGGTAGACTTGGCTAATCGGCCATAAGTTGTCCCCAAATTCCTGGCAGCATTCATGGCCATCATGTTGTGGTTAATTACTAGTGACATAATTTCCACCTCCTTTTTTTATTTTTTATCGGCACTTGAATTTAAAACTTTAATCTCATAATCTCATCACCTCCTTTTATTTTTTTCAGTTTATCGGCATTCGATTAAAAAAACTTAAAGTTTTTTTAAAAACCTACGATAAATAAAATGAGTTATGGATATAATTCAATTATTAGATAAAAAAATAGCGTTTTATAAGAAACTTTATGCATTGAATATGGAGCTTAAAAGTAAATTTTTGGATAATGCTATAGAAGTAATAGATATTATTGAAAAAATGGAAAAATATATTGAGAAAATTGAAAATATCAATAAAAAACTCAACTATTACAAAAAATCTTTAAAATCAGATGAAAATATCAAATCTCGTATCAAAAAGATAGAAGAATTAATCTATAAAAATTATAAACTAAATCAATCCTGTAAAGAAATGGCTTTAAACAAAAAAGAACAAATCAAAAAAAAATTAACTATCTTACAAAGTAATTCTCATAGCAATAAGACGTATCACTAAAACCTATAGGGCTAAAGTCAGGCCATAAGTAATTTAACAAAAATAAAAAATCCAAATGGCTTGATTTGACGTTTGGGCTTTGTCATTTTAATTCATCCCTGCCTGCCTGCCGGCAGGCAGACAGGGATGTTTTTAAAAATTAACGCCTAATTTTTGGGGAATGTCCAAATTTTGAGACTATTGACATAATTTGTGTTGTCAGAAGGCAACAGACA
>Ga0190306_1000691_pt1 | contig 10646 bp, 9 predicted proteins | sample 48700734_MG_FD_161657 | JGI IMG/M metagenome (GOLD analysis project Ga0190306, IMG submission 161657) | Hydrothermal vent sediment bacterial communities from Southern Trench, Guaymas Basin, Mexico - 4870-07-3-4_MG | ecosystem: Environmental > Aquatic > Marine > Hydrothermal vents > Sediment ...
TGCTCTGAAATCTCTTACCCAATCAGCGTAAGGACCTGAGGAACCGTCGTTGCCATTAACAAACATGTGAGGAACATACCCCATGGAATAATATGAGCTATAATAGCTGTATCTTTGGGCATTGCCTGGAACCTGTAGGGGGTCAGTTGAACCAGTATGCATGTAGATAAGCACTGTGCTATCCTCCCATTCAGAGCGGTGAGTCAGTAGATATTCGTGAGCACGCCTGCAATATGCGCATGTTATTCTGCCAAAAATTTCTCCCACTGCCATACGAGGCGCTGAATAAATAGTTGAGATAAGCATTAATACCACGAGCACGGCGAGAATTTTACCTCTCATAACACCCCCTTGCTATTTTCAAACCTAACTATTTTAGGTTATATACTACAGAATAAATGTGTTTTTTACAACAGAAAATCCGCTATTTTACAAGGATTATTTTCTTTCTCATTATGCTTTTTTCGTCGCTTATTCTCACCAAGTAAACTCCTGATGAATTGTCCTTTGCATCCCATATCATCGTTCCTCTACCCTCGACATTCTTTCTAAGCACGATTCTTCCAGTTATATCGGTTATCTCTATCACCGCTTTCTTGGGGGCGTAGAATGAGATTCTGCACATGCTGTTGAATGGATTTGGGCTTGCATTAATATATACCGTCTTCGGTCGAGGATTAACCTCGGCGACGCTTGCGCTATCCCTAAGCCAGTTTATTATCCGCTGCATAACAGTTAACCTGTGATTAAAGCTATCTATAGCCTCGAATCCAAAACCGAGATATACAAGACCGTAGTGTTCGTGCCATCCTGAACCGTATCTTAACCCTGCGCACTCACGCGTGCCAGGACCGTAGTAGAATATAGGCTTTGCGCCTGCTATGGGAGTTATAACATCAGCGTATCTTGAGTTGTCGGCTCCGTCACCATCGTCTATGCTGAATTGCAGACCATCCGAAATGGGGTCACCAGGCACACCGTGAACATCATGACTTGATGCTGAATCAAAAAGCGCAGACCTGTCGGAACTTGCGCGAAGGTAGCTTTCGAAGAATTCGTAGTCGGTGTATCGGCCGTCAAGAACGAGGTCGTAGCCTATTTCAGTGCCTGAGATGAACAGTTTCCCGCCTCGGTCGAGGTAGTATTTCAGCGCTGACCTGTCGTTTGATTGTAAGGTTCTGTTGCGGCTGTAATTACCCGTAAACCATATGACTATATTAAATTTCTCTATTATTTGACCATCAAGAGGACCATTTCGCCGATTGTAATAGAAGTATTGGAGACCAAGAGAATCCAAGACCTCTGTGTAGTAATGCTCATAATCGTATCTATAGTCATCGTCAACGAGAAGTATGTCTCCGCCTGTTGTGGCTATATAGCGGAATTCGAAAGAGTCAGGTGCGTTTAAAGCTGAGTAACTCACATTTATTTCTGCCGTCGCCTTTACTGTCGGGTCCGATATTACAACGATTTTAAGACTATCGATAGATGCAGAGTCGAGGAAGATTGTTGTATCACCGCTCACAATTGTTCCATTGTAGTAGATGGCAACATCCCAAGAAATGGGAGCATCAATAGTGAAATCCATGTTTATCGAGTCCCCATTTGCGCCGAGGTTCTTGATGACATTGGTTATTGTTGCTGTGTCACCGAGGTTGAGGATGTTGTATGTAGGGCTCAGACTGGTTACGAAATACATGTATGCTGGCAAGGGAAGCACTGTTTTTACTGATTGAAGCACCTCATTGCTTATCGGGTCATCTATAATGAAAACAACCTCACAATTTGAGGTGTTCCAAAAGTAGCTTCTCTCAAAATCTAATGCTATATCTAATGTATCGCCTACTGACGGAGCGGTGAACATATACCCAAGGTAAACTGGGAAAACTCCTCTTACGACCCAATTATATTCGCTTGCAGTGCCCGATGGTGGATGAAGATGATTTTCGGTGACGAATGCGTAAATCCTGAAGAAGTTGCCTGAATTGGCAGGGTCAATGTTAACTACGCTTACATACATTGTGTCACGGGTAATGTTTCTGACTATGATGTCGAAGTCTGAGGAATCTCTGCCTATAGCAGCATGGAGGCTGTCTATTATTTCCTGTGCAGGGAAAACCTCGGTTAGTCTGAGAAAATCACCCCAAGGGGTGCTAACTATCGTATCACTTGGATGGAACAATCTGTAAGCAAAAAGTTGGTATTCCTTCGCGCTCGAGGATAAATAGTTCTCATTGTTGAGAAACACTATTAGCACCGCTGAATCCTCTATAGCAGGGTAGTTTGCAAGAACATATCGCATACAGCTATCCGAATAAGTGCCCCCTGCTGTTATCCCCATCTCCGCGAACGGCTGCCTTATAAAGGCAAATGAGGAACTGGCGAGTATTAAGATAGCAATGATAAAGGCTGCCTTTTTCATTTTACCCCTCCATTTTTAATGACATAATTATTACTACTTTAGTAAAGTTATTTTTCTTGTTATTTCATTATTTCTGCTCATAAGTTTTATAAGATAAACCCCTGATGGCAGATCAGCGGCGTTCCACCTTACTTGTCCGCTGCCACCTACCTCTCGGTTGAAAACCTTTTTGCCAGAAAGGTCGTATATACTTAGTTCGCCCACACCTACAAGGGAATATTTAATAAGGCATATCGGATTGAACGGATTGGGCGTTGCCGTTATAGACATTGATTTTGGCATAATGGTTTTTTCTTCACCAATGCCAGACTCAAGGAAGTGAAGTATTCTTCTCATAAGGCTCAGGCGGGCATCGTGGTTGTCTATAGCCTCGAATGGGAATCCGAGATAAACCACCCTGTATGCGCCATCGAAGCAAAGTCCCGCGCAGTGGATGCTATCGCCGCGATACCGTAGTATCGGCAGTGCGCCGTAAACTGGTGTTAAAACATCTGAGTATCGCCCATTATTTGCACCATCACCGCCACTTATTGAGAAGTGTAATCCCCAGCCAAGAAGATTGCCGCGAACTCCATCGATATCGAAACTAGGTGGTGCATCGAAAAGCTCGCCTGAATCTGCGCTCGCGTGAAGATATCTTTCGAAGAATGTGGTGTCCGTGTATCTTCCGTCAAGTATAAGGTCCCAGCCTATCTCCGCGCCCGTTATGAATAATTTCCCGCCAGAGTTCAAGTAGTGCTTTATAGCGTATTTGTCGCTCTCAAGAAGTGTTCGCGAGGAATAATCGCTGGTGTACCATATAACCTGACTAAACCTTTGAAGCTGTTCTGGTGTTACGAATTTGATTGACCTATCGTGTCTTAAATATTGAACCCCCAGTTCGTTAAGCACATCTTCGTAGTAATAGGCAAAATTTATTCTGCCGTCATTCACAAGAAGCAACTCACCGCCAGTTCCCGCCATAAGATGTGCGGTGTACATCCTGCCGTTTGCTCTTGATGTTGAGACCACATTTATTCGGATTATATCAAGGTCTATTGTATCCGATATGATAACAAGGTTGACAGTTTCTGTGGTGAGTGTGTCAATAAAAATCCAGCCTCTGTCCCCGAAGCAGCTGTCTCCAATGCACCACTGAACAGTCCATGTTGGTGGCGCATCGGTGGTAAGCCTTATATCGATGGTGTCAGGGTTTGCGCCAAGGTTGGAAAAGCGGAACATGAATTTTGCCGTATCCCCTGGATTAAGCAACATAGATGTTGATATCGGAGTAATCATTGCATAATAATAATCTGGCACTGGGAGAGGCGCATGGGCAGCCTGAAGTATCTCGTGCGTGGCTGAATCATCGATAAAAATTGCGAGCTCAAGGTTTCTGGGATTCCATGCTGGTGACCTATAATACGGTATTGCAAAATTGGTGGTTGCGCTCGTTGGCGTGAATGTCGTTCCAAAGGCTGTGGGGAAAATTTCACGCGCTATCCATTTATATCCGTCCGATGGTCCACCCCAGAAACGGATGTAATTTTCCAACACAAAAACGAAAAGTCTAAAAGGACCTGGACCGACCGACGATAAGTCCGTGTTGACATTAATGTATATTGTGTCCTCTGTGGCGTGGTCGAATACTATTTCAAAAGGCGATGTGTCCCTTCCTATGGCTGCAAGAAGACTATCCATCAGTTCGCTTTCGCCTGTAGAGCGGTCAAACGGGTCGACGGGTATGTTGCCGTTGAAATCGGACCATGGTGTTCTTCTCGTGCTATCTCCTGGATGAAGTATTTCGAGATAAACATAATTCAAATATTCCCCTATTCTTGGTGTCTCGTAACTGGATGTCCTAACGAATGATACCATTACTGCTGAATCGTATATGGCTGCGTAGGCGGTATCAAGGTGTCTTGCTGCTGGCCTCGATGTTGAACCCCATGGATAAAATTCGAATTCTGCGGCGGGTGTGCGTAAGTAACCCAATGCAAGCGATACGAGAAGCGCAAGCATGATTGGAACCGCTAACTTTTTCATCTTAACCCCCCTTTTGGTTTTTATAGCCTGCGGGCCCAAAACCCGCTTCTTAAATATTATTATTTACAAAGAACCAATTTACTTTATTAGGGCGATTTTACTACTATGTGTGAAGCCATCCCCGCTGAGACGGATAATGTAGATTCCCGAGGATTTATCGGCGGCATCCCATATGTATGTCCCGGAACCTTTGACCGTGGCGCTTTCGACCAGTTTGCCGTTTATGTCGACAATTTCCAGATTTGCTTTTCCGGGAATTTTATAGTTTATCGCGCATCGTGAGTTGAAAGGATTTGGCGAGATGCTCAAGCTTAGTTCCTTGGGTTTTGCGGCTTCGCTTTCTTTTATTCCGGTTGCGGTGTCGAACCAGCTTATTATTCGTTGCATTAAAAGTTTTCTTATGGAAAATGTGTCTATGGCTTCGTAGCCGAACGCAAGATACACGAGACCGTATGTTCCTTTGTATCGCAGTCCTGCGCAATCTCTTGTGGAAGAGCCGTAAAATAGTATAGGTTGAGCGCCGCCAACAGGCGTTATAACATCGGCATATCGGGCGTTGTTCGCACCATCTCCATCGTCGATGCTGAAAAGCAGGGCGTCGCCTATGGGGTCAGCTGGCATGCCGAATACCCTGTGGCTCGCAGCGGAATCGCGAAGCTCGGATCGTCGAGAGCTGGCATGGAGAAAGTTTGTGAAAAAGCCCGGATCCGTGTCACGCATATCCAAAACCAAGTCCCAGCCTATGTCGTTGCCGGTGATAAACAGGTTGCCACCGTTGTTAAGATACATTCTTAGCACCGCTCTGTCGTCGCGGTCGAGAGTGTTTTGGGAGTGGTGTCCGGTGAACCATATTGCGATGTCGAACTTTGATAGTGTGTCATATCCTAAAGGTCCCCAGTTTCGGTTGTAGTAGTAAAATTGTTCCCCAATGCTTTCGAGAGCAGTAATGTAGTATCGCTCAAATTCATATCTGACATCGTCATCGATAAGTATAACATGGTCGCCAGTCGTTACAGACAGGTTGAACTCGAAGGAGTCGTCTGTAAATACCGATGTAAGGTTTATAATGCCTTTTCCGGTGCCTTTCTGCGTGGAATTCGTTCTGAAGATGACCCAGACCGTATCTGCGGAACTCGTGTCCAGAAACACCGATTGGGAATCATCAAAGCATCCTATTCGAGTGCACGCGCGTATGTCCCAGCCTGCGGGGGCCTCGCTTGAGAATTTTAACTTCAGCGTATCAGGATATCGACCATAGTTTATGCCATAAACTATCAATGTTTCTGTATTACCAAGGTCGGTTATTTTTGAGCTTGTGCCTGCTATTTTTGCGGCGAACATGTGTGACGGCAACGGCAGCGGCGCGTGAGCTGCCTGAATAACTTCTCGTGTGGTCAGTGCTACCGTGTCTACCACTATCGCGAGCTCACAATTCCAGGGCAACCAATCGTAGCTGCGGGTATAGGAATATGCCAGCCGCAGGGTATCTCCAACAGAACTTGGCATTATAAGGTCGCCAATGTAGTGTGGCAGAACATCGCGAACTACCCAGTTGTATTCCGGTGAGGTGGCTCCTTCCGCTGAAATGTGGTTCTCCAGTATGAAGATGAACAGTCTAATAAATCGTCCAATGAACATCGGGTTGTCTATGGTGAAACCGATGTAGAGCGAGTCGTCATCCGAGTCGATAAGCCACACTTTAACCGGTGTCGAGTCGTGGCGCGCTATGGAAGCACGAAGGCTGTCGAAAAGCCCTGTAGTCGGGAATACCGAGTAGTAGCCCTGAAAACGACCCCAAGGTGCATTCTGCCATGTCGAGTCGCCGAAAAGGACCAACTGTAGGTATTGGTATACATCCGGAGAACCATACATTGGCCAAATAATAAAGTTAAGCAGCACGCTCGAGTCATAAAGAGCGGGGTATTCTCTGTTAACGAAGTTGTTAACTATGCCGGAGGATGTTCCCGACATTTTTACCCCCACCTCTGCCAACGGCACTTTTTCGAAGGCGAATGCTGCCCCAACCAGAGCAAGAATAAACAATGCTGTAGCAATCTTTCTCATGTTCTCCTCCATGGTTCTATTGGCTGATGTCGATAGCTTTAGCGGCCAAAACGATTTTATCCATGTTCTGCATTATAACTAATACCGTATAAGAACTGGTTTGGCAACCTATTATTTCGTCAGGCAAGGGAAAAAAGTAACGAAAGTTATGGGTTTTATTTTTCCGGATGGCAACGAATTCGCCAGCTTCAGCAGGCATTATCGATACCGCCACGAAGTGGAACTCCTTCTGACCACTTATCCCCGGGGCTTCGTCAAATTTTGCCACCCTCCGCGTTAGCATTGCGTAAAGTTGCCCCTGTAGGCTGCTGTCAGCGGTGATAGTGCCCGATACCATAATGCTGTCCTGGGTTAACTGATATTCGATATCTATTGACGCGGGCTTTGTTAGCAATTTTTGTTCTTTTATTTCCGTTATCATTGCTTCCGAGTTTTTGAATACAGCACTATCAAGTTGATGTCCGTCCAGGAAGACTTGGGGCAGTTCGCCAACGACACCGTAAAAAGATTGGCGTGCTTGCTGTATTTCAGGGTTTTTGCGGTAAAATGGGTCGTCCGCGGGAATGGCGGGGTGATACTCTATGATTATCGGGCGTTTGCCATCGTCGTGATTGTCGAAATATTCTTGGACTGAATCCATAACGCATGCTACCTCGGCGCAGAGTGAGCACTGAACATTGGAGAAAAATTCTATTATAACATCGAAATAATCGCTCTGTGGCTTCTGTGGCGCGACATTCTCCTTCTCACACCCTGATAAGAGTATAATTACTAAAGTAAGGAGCAGAATTATTTTAGATAATTGCCTTTTCATATTTTATCGCTTAATGCTGGTTTGGGGCTTTTCACTGGTGCAAACACGGTCGTGAATTTCACCGCATTTTCAGGGCATGTTGTGCACAGTCCGCATCTTATGCAATCCGTTGAGTTGGGATTTCGGAATACCTCTATATCGACGGGACAAACCAATTTGCAATAACCGCAAAGGGTGCACTTGTGATGATCGACCGTAAGCCTTAGTATGCTCACGCTGTTGAAAAGCGAAAGAAGCGCTCCGACCGGGCATACATACCTGCAAAAGGGCCTTTTCGTGAATATGAAAGCCGCGATGAAAAATGCGAGTATGGTTATTTTGGTCCAGTATAGAGTGTGAGCGAGCGGTCTTAATTCGGGATTAAGCAACATTTGAGGGATGCCAGCCTCGAGAGCTCCCTGAGGGCAGATTTTGCAGAAAACCGTGTCCGAAATTATCATGGGCAGAAGCAGAACGCCAAGAACAAGGAAAATGTATTTAGTGAAAGTGTATTTGCTGGGTAATTTTACTTTCGGAGTTTTTATTTTGTAAAGCAGGTCTTGGAGGAATCCGAACGGGCAAACCCAACCGCAGAATAGTCTTCCCACTGCTGCGCCGAAAATCGCTATAACGCCGAAAATGTAGAAAGGAATGGTTTTTATTACTGAAAAGTGTTGCAGGGCGCCAGCGGGGCAGCTCGTTAAAGCCGAAGGACAGGCATAGCAATTGAGAATCGGTAAAATTGCTGCTTTCGCTTTTCCGCTGTAAAGATGGGGCTTGTTAAAAAAACCTCTTAAATATGCGTTAGGCAAAATTACGCCTAAAATCTGTGAAAAAACTCTAAATCTTAATATGCCTCTAAGACGCATCAGCTACCCTTCTTCGATACATACGATAGCTGTATTCTCCTGTGCATCACCTCCTTTTTGTTAATTCTTCTTTTTCACTATAATTTATTTGGCTAAGATCGTTTTTACAACAATTTTTTTGGTTTTAATCTCTCGAGTTTTCTATCATATCATTTTATATTAACACGAGATTAGGAGAATAAATTTAAATCCCCTCTACCTATTAAAAGTGATAGTGTGAAAGGACTGAACGATAGAGGGGATGATTACCGTTGCAATAAAAGGTATTTTATTTGCTGATCAAATGCTTTAGCTCAGCTATAGCTCTTTGTGCAAGAATTATTCCAAATTTTTCTGGGTCCTCGAAAAGCTCATCGTCTTTGTCTTCAGAGTCAGGGAAATACTCCCTTTTAAATTCCTCAAAAGACTTAAACTCCTTTTCCTTCTTTTTCTTCTTCGGCATAATTTTCCTCCCCTTCAGTTAAGAATTCTGAAAGAAGCCTAATGAAATATGAAGGATTTTTATCAGCTTCAAAGTAATGTTTTCTCTTTATCCAAATGAAACCGTCTCCTTTTGATATAACGACGACATCTATTGGTCCTCCTACACTTTCAGTTTGCCCAGCTGTAACTTTTCTTTTTAGCGATGTCAAATGCACCAGTGATTCTGCTAATGCAGCAAGGTCTTCTTTTGGAAGTGAGCTAACCGCAGCCATAATAGGCTGAACATTATATGTTTGACGATGTAATTTTAGTTCATTTTTAAATTTTGGAATTGTAGATTCAAGAAAATCATTAAGTTTTTTCGCAAATTCAATATCAGGGATATTGTCTTTTAAGACAACAGCGAATTCGCTTAAAAATTTACTTAATAAGTTTTCGATAGCAACTTGATATCTCGGATCAACTCCTTCCATAAAAGTTTGAATCATTTCACTTTGAGCGAAAGGGACAATAATCGCGTTTTTTCTGAAATCAATTTTTGCTTTGCGACCAATAGAATATTTAAGCTTATTTCCTAAGACATGGTGTATTCGATACTCTATCAGTGATGGGAAAATATCATCTTTTCCAAAACCCGCGATTACAACACCAGAAATATTTTTTGGGAATATATCTTTGCAGCATAAATTTACTGCAATTTCTATTAATTTATTTTTCAGTATTTCACTGATGGGTAATTTCCGGAAAACATCATTTATGCATTTATTTATAATTTCGATATATTTTTTTCTAATAAGATCTCTGTAAGCATCAGAATCTATTGGGAGTGAAGGTCTGTCTTGAAATTCTTTATAAAATTCATCGATTATTTTGCTAACAATCTCCTTTACTAATGTTTCTTTGATGCTTCCTTTATTTTCAATTTCTTCTTTGATTTTGTTTATGATATTCTTTAGAACTCGTTCTTTATAAAAGTTACGTAAATCCCTCTCAAAGTATTTCGATTGCACTTCCTGTGGAAATATCCCTGCAACGAATTCAAAAAAATTATCTGCACATTCCTCAAGTGTTTTAAAACTTTTATGACCAATTGAAAAACGATACTCTTTAATTATTGTCTCCCAAGGAACTCCCATCAATTGTGATGCACCATATACCATAATTCCAATAGGATTAGCTCTCGAGAGTTCAAAAAGCTTGTTGGCCGTGTTGTATATTTTCCCGCCAACGGTTGTAACAGCGCTGTCTGCAGCAAGAGCAATCGCCATTGTGTTCATTACAGCAACTTCAGCAGTCATTATAACTCCTTTTAGTTAATTTCAAGTGAATCATATGGTTAACTAAATTGTAATTGTTTTTATTAATACTTTTTTACCCAAATGTCTAACCCATTGTGTTTCATAATTTATCTATTTCTTATTTCTTCTCTCATTTAGAAGAAAATATATGCAGGATAAATAAGTTGGATGAAAGTGCATATTAAAGAGCTTGAAATTATATATTCCTACCAATCAACCTATACCAATACACCCAAGACACAATATTGAACCATTGTTTATAACCTCAACCACATCCCCAAGCATGAAACCCGCCACAACAAGCACTATTCCGAGCACCACAAGCAGTATTACCGTGGTCGGACTACCTTTCTTTGATGGACTTTTCTTTTCTCTTGAGCTCATCCGGGGTGATCCTGATCATCTTTTTGAACTCGTTTGAGGGCTTGAATGTGGGCACTACTCTTTCCCCAATTCTTACGGTAGCACCAGAACGCGGATTCCGTGCCACTCGAGCACGCCTTACCTTTAGCTTGAATGTGCCAAACCTACGAATCTCTATATTATTACCCTCAGACATCACCTCCTTTATGGTGTCCAGCAGAGTGTCACATATTACATGAACATCTGACTTTGTAAAACCCGTCCGTTCTGCAACTATTTCTACAAGGTCTGCTTTGGTCATAGATACTCCTCTGCATTAAGATTTCCTCTATTGATGACTCCTTTAAATGAAAAAAGCAACCTATCTTATTGAATGTCAAGTAATTTCT
>Ga0190306_1000693_pt1 | contig 10621 bp, 9 predicted proteins | sample 48700734_MG_FD_161657 | JGI IMG/M metagenome (GOLD analysis project Ga0190306, IMG submission 161657) | Hydrothermal vent sediment bacterial communities from Southern Trench, Guaymas Basin, Mexico - 4870-07-3-4_MG | ecosystem: Environmental > Aquatic > Marine > Hydrothermal vents > Sediment ...
TACTTATCTAATACAACTTTAAATTGTTCTTCTGTTAACTCACTAATTGTTGCTATAATAAATTTATTTTCGTTGAAAAAACAAATTCACGGTTTAACTCGAAAAATACTAAGTTTTTACTTCGCATTTTATTACTTACTTTATTTTACTCTAATCTTCTTCTAAATCGCTTGCCCATACATCATCATCTGTATCTAATGGAGGATCATCATCTATTCCGCCTTTTATAACTAACATACTTTGTGTACTTAATTGTTCGTTAAAATTTAATATGCTTCCTGAATTGTTTTCTTGATTGAATAAATTTCTTAAAATTTTCATAGCTTTTTTTTTTAATAATTAAGTTCTTACTTCGCATTTTATTACTTGCTTTATTTTACTCTAATCTTCTTCTAAATCACTTACCCAAAAATCATCATCATCACCTAATGGAGGATCATCATCTGTTCCGCCTTTTATAACTAACATACTTTGTGCACTTAATTGTTCGTTAAAATTTAATATACTTCCTGAATTGTTTACTTGATTGAATAAATTTCTTAAAATTTTCATAGCTTCTTATTTTAATTAATAATTGATTTTAGTTTTATGGGTTTAAAAAATAACACCCTCTATATATAGGTTCTTTTTTTGGGCAAAAGGTTACCCGTTTTTTGAAACTATTTTTAATTTATTTTTTTCATTCATCATATTTCCTTGATTTTCTGAGTATTATAAAATGCAAAAAAGCTAAGATTTTTCTTAACTTTATATCTAAAATTCCGTAATTATTAAATACATAAAACACAATACATTAGCGAATACACAAAAAAAATATTATAATATAAATGCTATATTGTATTAAATAGGATAAACAATAGCAAATTGCGAATGTTACTTAATTCTACTTTGACATATTAAACAGAATTAAGATTTTTTAGTTTTTTTTGCCCCTAAGCCTAAAGGGAGAAAGCTAAAAAATCAATCTGTTCTCTTTAGGGAGCAAGGGTTAAAACAGGTTGATTTTGTGTTAAAGCATAATGTGTTAAAGTAGAATTAATTATTATTATGTTAGTTACTTAATTTTTAGCAAATGTTTTTTTTTAAATATATCTTTCTTTTTATAAGCTTTACTACTTTTTGTTTTAGCAATACTTATTCGCAAAACAATAAGAGCGATAGTATTACAATAAAATTACGCGACAGTGCAATATTTTATAACGAAAAAGGAATTAACTATGGAAGAGAAGGGAAATTAGATTCAGCAAAAATTTGTATTACAAAATCGTTAAACTTAAAAAAACAATATCTTAAACCTTACGATACAAAACTGGGGAACTCGTATATTAACAACGGAATAATAAATAAACTTCAAGGAAATTATTCGGCTGCTATAAAAAATTACAATAATGCAGAGAAAATATTCGAATATAATAATAATACTCGCGGGCAGGCTTATTTGTATATGAATAAAGCAAATATTTATAAAATATTTGGCGATTACGAAAAAGCAAAAAAATATTATTTTCAAGGAGAAAACATACTATTGTTAACCAAAAAAAAGTATCCTGTGCAATTAGGAAACATTTATAATAATCTGGGAAACTTATACCGTATTATAGGAAAAGACAGTATGTCTATAGAATATTTGCTTAAGAGTATAGATATTAAAAAAGAATCTAAATCGTCGCGAATAAATAATACATATAGCAATCTTGCATCATCGTATTATAATATTAACAATTATTCTTTAGCAAAAGAATACCATAAAAAGGCTATAAATTATTCGAAGAAAAATTATGGAGACAAAAGCATTTGGTATGCCGACGACATTTTAAACTATGCAACATTTTGTGCTAAAACAAAACAAAGCAATCCGTTAGAACTATACAAAAAAGCATTAAATATTTACATAAGTAATTATAGCAAAATAAATCCTAAAGTATCGAATTGTTATAATAGTATTGGCAACTATTACGAAAATATTACAAACTATTCCGAGGCATTAAAGTATTATCAAAAATCGTTAATATCGATAACAAATAATTTTAACAATATAAACATATCGGAAAATCCGGAGATAAACGATGCCTTATCGAAAACACATTTACTTCGAACACTTAATAATAAAGCCAATACATTGCACAAATTTTCTGTCGAAGCCGATAACAAAATAATATTACTACAACAAAGTTTAGAAACATATAATCTTGCTCAAGCTATTATTAAGCAATTACGAACATCGTATCAGAACAGAGAGAGTAAATTAATTTTAACAGAAAACAAATACAAGGTATTACAAAATGCATTTTTAGTATCGGCAGAATTATTTAAATATACAAACGATATTAAATACATAGAACAAGCATATATTTTTTCCGAAAGTTCTAAAGCATCGAATTTGCTCGAAGCATCGAAAGAAACGGAAGCCATGAAATATGGCAATATTCCCGACAGCATAACACAACTGGAACGAAAACTAAAACAAAACAAATGGATATTCGAAGAGCTTATATATGAAGAAAAACAAAAAGTAAATCCTAACTCTAATAAATTAGAATTTTGGAACAATAAACTTTTCTCAACAACAGAAAATTACAATAAATTAAAAATAAAACTAGAAACAGATTACCCTAATTATCATAAATTAAAATATAGCAATAATATTGTTCCACTAAAAAACATTCAAGCAAGTATTGGTAAAGATGAAATAATTGTAGAATATATGCTTGTAGAAAACAAATTATTTATTTTACAAATATCGTCAGATAATTGTAAAATAAACGAACAAGAAATCGACAGTTCTTTTTATTCTAATTTTAATATCGTTTATAATAATATTAAAAAAATTAATTTCTCGAAACATAATTTCGAAAGTTTTAATAATTTTAAGAATGCCTCAGAGAATTTATATTCAGTATTAATTCATCCAATTGCGAAAGATATTACAAATAAAAAACTAATTATTATCCCCGATGGAATTCTGGCATATTTACCATTTGATGTATTACTGTACGAAAAAACTAATTATAAAAAAATTAACTATCGGAATCTCCCTTACTTCCTTTATAAACATCCTATAAGTTATAGTTATTCTAGCAGCTTGTATGCAAATAATTTAAAAAACAGGAAAAAAGCATCGAAAAAACTTGCAGTTTTTGCTCCCGAATATAATTCTGCAATTACTAAAGAACAAATAAATAAAACACGACAAAAATACAGAGAGCAACTATTACCTCTCGAAGGAATTCTTGAAGAAGCAAAAGCAATTTCGCAAATAACCGGAGGCTACACATTTCTAAACAAAAATGCAAGCGAGAGTACATTTAAGAATATATCGGACAAATACGACATTCTCCATTTTGCAATGCATTCGGTTATTAACGATGAAAACCCTATGTATTCGAAAATGATTTTTAGCATGGAAGAAAATTCTGAAAATGATGGTTTTTTAAATACTTTCGAGATATATAATTTGCAATTAAATTGCAGAATGGCAGTATTAAGCTCGTGTAATAGTGGTAGCGGAAAACTTAGAAACGGAGAAGGTGTAATGAGTCTTGCCCGAGCATTTATGTACGCAGGTTGCCCGTCGATTGTTATGACACTATGGACAGTAAACGATAATTCCGGCGAAAAACTTATGACACGATTTTATTACTATCTGAAAAAACACAAGTCGAAAGCAGAATCCTTACAGAAAGCAAAAATCGATATATTACATAATTCCGATCAACTACATTCTCATCCGTATTTTTGGGCTAACTATATTGTTATTGGAAATAAAAAACCTGTTTTTGTTAATTACTATAAATACTTAGCCGGTTTCTTTGGTTTAATAAGTATTCTTGCAATAATTATTATTCGTAAAAAAAATCGCAAATAAATCTAATCCCTTTTAATAATATCGAGAATTTCTTTTGATTTATTTTTATATTTAAAACTGTTTTCTTGTAAATCCAACAACACAACAACTGCACTATCTGTTTTATTTTGAATTATATACAACAAAGCCAAATACCAAAATGCTTGTTCTTCGAAAAGATTCTCTCCGTTATCTACTACAAAATGCAAATTAGTTTCGGCCTCGGAATAATTCTCAAGTTTCATGTTAACAATACCCGAGTAAAAATTTAATAAGATATTATCTTTATCAATAATTAAAGCCTTATTAAAATATATTAACGATGAATCATACTCATCATTAATATAAAATTCAAATGCACTATTTTGATATTTTCTTAACGAATCGTCTATATAAACAAGCGTTCGTGCATATGATACAGAATTATAAACAGTAAAATAATTACTATATAATTCTTGATTAGTTAATTGATTATTTTGCAAAAATAAAGTCTTAACAATAACTATAAAAACAATTATCGATGCAGCAGCAAGTACCCTTATAAAATTTCTATTAATACCGGTTTTGTAAGTACGTTCTTCAGATGTAACAATTTTTTCTATTTTATTCCTCAAATCAATTACATCGTCTTCAACAATAGATTTATTTATATCAATAGATAAATAAAACAGCTCTTTTAAGCGAGAATCTGTTTCAATAGCTTTTTCAAAGTCTTTCTGTTCCTCAGCAGAAAGCTCCCCATCTAAATACATCTCTATTAACTTAAAACGCTTATCCATTACTTGTCTTTATGCTATAATTATAACTATTCGATGCTACTCTGAAAATATTAAATACCAATTTTCACTTTTCTCTCTTTTCGAAACGTTTTTATTTTTAATATTTCGGATCGTTTTTAATATTTTCTATTAACATTTCTTTACATAGAAACTTTCGTTTCTTAACATAATTATCCGATTTATATTTAAGTTTACGGGCAATATCTTTAAAAGATACTCCATCGAGAAACATTTTTAAAATTTTCTTACAATCGTCTCCTAAATTATTAAAATGATATTGATATAATTTATATCTTTTATTTAACTCTATTTCGTATTGTATATCATTATTAATATAATTCTCGTCTAAAAAAATATTTATTTTTTCATTCTCATTTACCTTATTCTCGCAATGTTTAAACCACATCATCTTACATATTACAAACAAGTAATTAGCAAAGGAATGTTGAATTACAAACTTTTTATCTTTAGTTTTTCGAAATAGTACAATAACAGCTTCCTGAAAAATATCTTTGGCATCTTCCTCGTTCCCATTCGTCTTTAGAATAAAATCTCTAATTCCTGGAAAGTATGCAACATAAACATATCTTAAAATATTTTTATCCTGTTTACGGATACCTTCAATAAGTATGTCGTTGCTATATTGTTTCAAAATTTAATATTTTCTTGCAGTATAAATCTTAAGCGTCTAAACTAAGCTTTTTATTAAAAATAAAAAAATATAATAACTCTTACTTTCATATGATATTACTAATTTACACATATTCAGTTTATTATTTTCAGGAGACATACAAACATTACTAATTATCGTAAATTAAAGTAAAAATACAGAAAAAAGATTATAGATATTATCATTGTACGAAAGTGTACAAAAAATGTATCAATAACGAACATCTATATAAATAAACAAGCAAGAAAAGGCATACTAATATTCTAATAATCAATACTGAGCAAATAATGGCACGATGCTTGGTTTCAATCAAGCAGAAAATATAATATACAAACTATGATAGATTTAAATAATATACACAAATCGTACGTAATGGGTAGCAATAAGCTACATGTATTAAAAGGAATTGACTTAAAAATTAAAGAAGGCGAATTTGTATCGATAATGGGTTCTTCCGGCTCCGGGAAATCGACCTTATTAAATATCTTAGGCATATTAGACGCATACGACTCTGGAATTTACAAACTAGGCAATATGCCAATAAATAATCTTAACGAGAAAAAAGCTGCTAAATATAGAAACGAACTTATTGGTTTTGTATTTCAATCGTTTAATCTTATATCGTTTAAGAATGCATTAGAGAATATTGCCTTGCCATTATATTATCAGAAAGTACCTCGAAAAAAACGAAATAAAATTGCAATGGAATATCTCGATAAAGTTGGATTAAGAGATTGGGCAGAACACATGCCTAACGAACTATCGGGTGGACAAAAACAAAGAGTCGCAATTGCACGTGCTTTAATATCGAACCCAAAAATAATTCTTGCCGATGAACCAACAGGAGCTCTCGACTCAAAAACATCATACGAAGTAATGGAGTTATTTAAAGAAATCAACGACAGTGGGAAAACAGTTATTATTGTTACTCACGAACATGATATTTCAGAAAAAACCGATAGAATAATCAAACTTAACGATGGAATTATTGAAACTAGCATCTTAAACTAAAAAAAATATGTTTGATTTAGATAAATGGCAAGAAATATTATTTACAATAAAAAAGAATAAACTTCGAACATTCTTAACAGGATTTAGTGTTGCTTGGGGAATATTCATGCTTATTTTTTTACTTGGTTCGGGAAAAGGATTGCAAAATGGTATTGAGCATCAATTTCGCGATGATGCTACAAATAGTATTTTTATCCGTCGAGGACAAACAACAATGGCATACAATGGTCTTCAACCGGGTAGAAAAATAAAATTTTCTAACGAAGATTATGACATAATAAAAAATACAATTCCAAAAATTGAATATCTTTCATCGAGATATTATATCCCGGGTAGCGATCAGATTTCGTATAATAACGAATATGGTAATTTTTCTATTCTTACAGTACACCCCGACCATAAATATATTGAACGTACTAATACTATAGAAGGTAGATTTATAAATGGTAAAGATATTACAGAGTATAGAAAAGTTGCTTCTATTGGCAAACTTGTTAAAGAAGCTTTATTTAAAGACGAAGATGCTCTGGGGAAATATATTAAAATAAACAATATACTATTTAAAGTTGTTGGAGTATTTAAAGATGCCGGTGGAGAAGATCAAATGCGTACAGTTTTTCTTCCAATATCTACAGCTCAGAAAATTTTTAGTGGAGAAAATACTGTACATACAATATTACTTACAGCTAAAAATGCAAGTGTCGAAGAAAGTAAAAATATGGTTGATCTTATACGTAAGAAATTTGCAAAAAAACACAATTTCGATGTAGAAGATATTAGTGCAATAAATATTAGAAATAATGTTGAACAATTTAAGCAATTTAAAGATATGTTCTCAGCCATAAATCTCTTTATATGGATTATTGGCATTGGCACACTTATAGCAGGTATTGTTGGTGTAAGTAATATTATGATAATAGTTGTTAAAGAACGTACCAAAGAAATAGGGATAAGAAAAGCCCTTGGTGCTACACCGGCTTCAATAATAAGCTTAATCCTTCTCGAATCGGTTTTAATTACTGCTTTTGCGGGATATATTGGATTAGTACTTGGTGTTGGCTTACTAGAATTAATTTCGTCGGCAATGCCTGATGGAGAATTCTTTATGAATCCGAATGTTGATTTTAATACAGCTATTAGCGCAACATTACTATTAATTTTTAGTGGTGCATTAGCAGGATATTTCCCTGCTCGAAAAGCCGCAAAAATAAAACCTATTGTTGCATTACGAGACGAATAAATAATAAATATCTGATGTACAAAAAATTACAATAATTATGTTTGATTTAGACAAATGGCAACAAATATATAGTGTTCTTAAAAACAATAAGCTACGAACATTCTTAACAGCTTTTGGTGTTTTTTGGGGAATATTTATGTTAATGATAATGGTTGGGGCCGGTACCGGACTAAGAAATGGAATTACTCAGGGCTTTGGCGATTTTGCAACAAATAGTTTCTTTATGTGGACACAAAGAACTACTGTTTCGTATAAAGGATTTCCGAAAGGCAGGTATTACAACTTCGAGACTTCAGACATAAATGCTTTAAAAGAAAATATATCAGGTATTAAATATATTGCTCCTAAACTTCAGGCAGGAAGTTATAACAGTGCCAACAATAATGTTGTTAGAGGATTAAAAACCGGAGCTTTTAATATTAATGGCGACTATCCGGAATTCAATAAAATTGATCCTTGCATAATATTAAAAGGACGATTCATAAATAAATTAGACATTAACAAAAAAAGAAAAGTTGCAGTTATTGGAGAAAGAGTATTAGAAGAATTGTTCGATAAAGACGAAAACCCAATTGGCGAATATGTTAAAATTAATGGCGTATATTTTCAGGTTATTGGAGTTACTAAACCTTTAAATCCAAATATTAATTTTGGTGGCGACAAACAGCGTTCTATTGTTGTACCATTCTCAACTTTTCAACAAGTATATAATTATGGCGATGTAGTTGGGTTCTTTGCCATAACTGCTAAAGAAGGCATCTCGGTTACCAAAATAGAAGAACAGGCCATGCAGTTAATGAAACGCAAACATTCTATTTCTCCGGACGACGAAAGAGCAGTAGGTCATATTAATATCGAAAAAGAATATAAAAAAATGAAAGGCCTTTTTACCGGAATTGGAATATTAATATGGATTGTTGGAATTGGCACCTTACTAGCCGGGGTTATTGGAGTTAGTAATATTATGCTTATTGTTGTTCGCGAACGCACAAAAGAAATTGGAATACAGAGAGCTCTTGGTGCTACTCCTATGGACATTATAAAACAAATATTAAACGAATCGGTTGTAATTACATTAATCTCAGGATATGTAGGACTAATTTTCAGCGTTGGAGTAATAGAACTTCTAAATTATATTTTAATTAATTCCGAGAGCAAGAACGAGATGTTTAAAAATCCGGAAATTGATTTTAATATAGCTATGGCTGCAATTATTATTTTAATATTTTTTGGAGCTTTGGCAGGATTATTACCTGCAAAAAGAGCTGTAAGTATTAAACCTATAGAAGCATTAAGAGACGAATAAAACAAGATTAATAATAAATAATTAGAAATAAATAACAAGAAATGTACAGTAAACAGTCAACAGTAGGCAATTGATAGACTATAGAATTTTATAGCTAACAGATTTCTCGACTTCGCTCGAAATGACAATTATATATAGTCGACAGTTGACAGGTAAAAACTAAATATTATTTTAAAAAATAATTAAGCAAACAAAAGAAAATAATAATGATTGTCCGCTTTTTGACATACACATTGCTAACCAAACTGAAAATCAATTATTTTACCCCAACTCTAAAGGGAGTAATTGATTTTCTTCACACCCTTTAGGGATGGGGCAATGAAGAAAATCAAACGGCAAGTTCTGTCAAAAAGCGGATATACAAAAGAAAATAATTAAAATAAAACATACAAAAACTTTAAACAATGAAAAAAATATTAAAAACTACTCTCGTAATTTCAATAATTGTGATTTTTGTGGGCACAATTGCTTATTTATATAAGAAATCGCAGGACAAACCGGTTATTTATCAAACAAAAACACCATTTATAAGCAATATTGTTAAAAAGACTGTTGCTACAGGTTCTGTAGTACCTCGTAAAGAAATAGAAATTAAACCGCAGGTATCAGGAATTATAAAAGAGATTTTTGTTGAACCCGGACAAAAAGTTAAAGAAGGCGATTTAATAGCAAAAGTTAAGATAATACCAAATATGATAAATCTTAATAATGCCGAATCGAGAGTAAAAAAAGCAGAATTACAACTCAAAGATGCTGAACTTATATTCAAAAGACAAAAGAAAATTTTTGACGAAGGAGTAATTCCAAAAGCAGAGTTTCAGAAATATCAAATAGAATTCGAAAATGCCAAAGAAGAACTTAATGCTGCAAATAACAACCTTCAATTAATAAAAGAAGGTGCAACAAAAAATGCAGGTCAAACATCAAATACTCTTATTCGCTCTACCATTGACGGTATGATTTTAGATGTCCCTGTTGAAGAAGGCAACTCGGTTATTGAAGCCAATAATTTTAACGATGGTACAACAATAGCAAGTATTGCCGATATGAGCGATATGATTTTCAAAGGTAAGGTTGACGAATCGGAAGTTGGTAAAATTCACGAAAACATGAAGCTTGTTCTTTCAATTGGTGCTATTGAAGGAGAATCGTATGACGCCATTCTAGAATATATTGCTCCTAAAGGTGTAGAAGAAAACGGAGCTGTTCAATTCGAGATAAAAGCAAAAGTAAAAGTAGATAAAAACAATTTTATACGTGCCGGATATAGCGCAAACGCAAATATTGTGCTCGAGAAAAAAGATAGTATTATGGTTATTCCCGAAGGATTAATAAAATTCGACGGAGACACTGCTTATGTTGAAATTGAAACCGAAAATCAAGTATTCGAAAGAAAAGAAATTGAACTTGGAATATCTGATGGTATAAATATTGAAGTTCTTAAGGGACTGAAAATTGAAGATAAAATTAAAGATGAAAATGCTATTGTTGAAACACCAGTGAAAAAAGAAACCAAATAGTCTGATATATTTGATTTGAGCTGTTTTAGTGTTCGGCTGTCTTACTTGTTAAGACAGCCGTTTTTTTTGTATATGAACTAATTAATTGAAACTATGGACAAATCTTACATAGAATTTAGGTTAATACAAATAGTGTACTATAAAAGAATTATTTTACATTATCTATTGTGCATACACAATTATATTACTACTTTTATTTTTGTAATAATTTAAATAAACTAATTAAATTAGGCATTTAGACAATAATCTGT
>Ga0190306_1000694_pt1 | contig 10618 bp, 9 predicted proteins | sample 48700734_MG_FD_161657 | JGI IMG/M metagenome (GOLD analysis project Ga0190306, IMG submission 161657) | Hydrothermal vent sediment bacterial communities from Southern Trench, Guaymas Basin, Mexico - 4870-07-3-4_MG | ecosystem: Environmental > Aquatic > Marine > Hydrothermal vents > Sediment ...
TGGCTCCCTAGCTGCACTTATGATCTTTACTATACCCTCGGCTATCTCTGGGGACTCCAGTGCAAATAGGGCCACCAAAAAGGCAGGGTGGGTCCTGCTGAGGATAATCTGAGGGTCATTTGGCTGTTTCCTTACATCCAGGATGTAGGCCCTTAGCCTATCTCCCCTCTTAAAATTATCTTTATTGGCAATGAGCTCATTCCATGGCAATAAGGACTCTGTCTTCCCCAAATTGACAATTACCCCTGCTTTTTCGATCCTTTGTACAATTCCATTCACTATCTGGCCCTTTCGACTTTTAAATTCCTCATAGATGGCCTCCCCCTCTGCCTGTTTCATCCGTTGCAAGATTACCTGTTTTGCTGCCTGGGCTGCTATGCGGCCAAACTCGGCCGTATCTAGTTTAATTCCAACACTATCACCTACTTCTAACTGTTTATCAAATTTATGGGCCTCCTCCAAGGTAATCTCTACCCCGGGATCTGAGAGTTCTTTTACCACCTTTTTAAATAGATATACCTCTATTTCCCCTGTCTCTTCATTATAGGCTGCCTCTACATCTGCCTTCATCCCATATTTTTTGCGCGCAGCAGAGCATATGGCCTCCTCAATGGACTTTATCAGAAAGGCCTTGTCTATTCCTTTGTCCTTGCTAACTTCGTCTACTATTTTCTTTAGTTCTGTCCTCATTTATGGCTCAAAAATCGACTTCCAAATGGGCACTTGCAATCAACCCATAAGGAATTTCATATACTTTTTTATCAATTTTTATATTTACTATCCCCTCTTTAAGCCCTAAAAGCTCTCCTATAAATACCTTTTTACCGTAAATTTCTTTATATGTCTTTATTTTGACTAAACGTCCTATATATCTTTGATAATCTTTAGTCCCTTTTAGTGGTCGAGTAAGTCCAGGTGATGAGACCTCCAGGATATATGGTGTATCAATGGGGTCTTCTACATCCAATACATCACCTAACTGCTGACTCACCAATGTACAATCATTTAGACTCACCCCACCTTCTTTATCAATATATATACGCAGCACCCAACCACGTGCCTCCCTTTTGAATTCTATATCTACTAACTCCAGGGCCTCCCTCTCTAAGATGGGAATGGCCAATTCCTTCACAATCTTAATAACCTTTTCTGTATATAAGCTCAATCTCCCCCCAACAAAAAAGTGGGCTTAAGCCCACTTCCTTTATTGCAAAACTAATTATAGTTTTGCCTCTCAGAGCGGGCAACGGGATTCGAACCCGCGACTTCGAGCTTGGGAAGCTCGCACTCTACCACTGAGTTATGCCCGCTGATTAAAATATAATAGATTTAGGGAGACTTGTCAATTCTTGGGCAAATTTAAGGCATTTTAATTATCTCTATCCCCTTTGGTGGGGTGAAGTGAAATAATGAATTGGGTAGGCCAAGATTATATGAGATTTTTATAAATACAATGGTTGTGGCATTTCCATATAAATCCACAGTATATACCTTAATTATTTGATAATTATCTTCTTTTAACCAAATGTCTAAGGACTTTAAGTTTGGCTGAGCTACCTTTGGGATGAGTGTCAATCTAATTTGTCCATCCTTTCTCTTAATGGTTATATCAAATTCCTCTTTTATTTCCTTTGTATTCATAAAAAAAGATGATAAAAGGCGTTTGTCTAAGACAGATTTGGCATTTCCTACCATTACCTGCCTATCCTCTTTAAGGTATACCCAGATTTTTTTCCCATCGCTTACAATAAGCTGTTTTTGTGGTCTTTCATACTCCCACCGCATCATATTTGGCCTCTTTAGATAAAAGATGCCCCTTGCTTTAACCTCATGTCTATTTGATGCCCCAAGTGTCTGAAAAATAGTAGATTGATAAAAATTTGCCTTTAGATCCTCTAAGGAGGCATATCTTTTTTGCAGTTGATGTAATAATTGATCAACTGTAATTGGATATGCTATAGTAGGTAAGAGAAGAAACAGAAATATGGCAATTTTTAAATTTTTCATTTTAGATTTCTTTTATATCCTTTATTAGCACCTTCCTTGGTTTGATCCCATCTTGAGGGCTTATGATCCCCTCTTGCTCCATGCGTTCAATAAGGCGGGCTGCCCTGTTGTAACCAATACGTAGGTGCCTTTGTATCATAGAGATAGATGCCTTGCCTGTCTTTACTACTAATTTTACAGCCTCCATGTATTTCTCATCATCGTAGGCATCTACCTCCATCTCTTTGTCCTCTGTTTCAATTACAAAATCGTCTAGATAATTTGGAGAACCCTGGGATTTCCAAAAATCTACTATCCTACCTATCTCCTCTTCTGATACATATGCACCGTGCAGGCGCTTTAGTTTTGCCGTCCCAGGGGGTAAAAAGAGCATATCCCCCATACCCAAGAGGCGTTCTGCGCCAATTGTATCTAAAATTGTGCGCGAGTCTACCTTTGAAGATACTTGAAATGAAATCCGGGCAGGAAAATTTACCTTTATAACCCCGGTCAGTACATCTACTGAGGGCCTCTGGGTGGCCAAGATGAGGTGAATGCCTGCTGCCCTAGACATCTGGGCCAATCTCACTAGAGATGTCTCTACCTCTTTAGAGGCCATTATCATCAAATCTGCCAGCTCATCTATAAGGATGACCAAATAGCTGAGGTGCGGAAAATCCTCATTTCCCTCAATGGTCTTCAATTTACTGACCTTTTTATTGTATGCATCAATATTTCTGGCCCCTACCCTTGCCAATAGCTCATAGCGCCTTTCCATCTCCTTTACCGCCCATTTAAGGGCCTTATTAGCCAATTCCATTTCGGTAATTACCGGATATAAGAGATGTGGCACATCATTATAATGGGATAGTTCAATCCTTTTGGGGTCAACAATTAAAAGCCTTAGTTCATCGGGTGTGCACCTTGATAAAAGGCTACAGATGATACTATTCAGACAGACACTCTTTCCTGTTCCAGTAGCACCAGCAATTAACAGGTGTGGCATTTGTTCTAGGTTAGCTACTACAGGTGCACCAAAGATATCTTTACCTAGGGCCATAAGCAGTTTTTCTTCTTTGTTAAATGCATCGGCCTCCAATATTTCTCGTAGATGCACAATTTCCCTCTTTTTATTAGGTACTTCAATACCTACAACAGATTTGCCAGAAATAGGGGCTACCACCCTGATGCTGCCTGCCTTAAGGCTTAAGGCCAAATCGTCTGCCAATGACACGATTTGACTAATCTTTACCCCAGGTGCTGGTTCAAACTCATACATAGTTACCACTGGCCCTGGGTTTACTTGCACTATCCGACCTTCTACCCCAAAATCTCTCAATTTTTCCTCTAATAGTCTCGCAGTGGCCATCTTTTGGTGTAAGAGACTATTCTTTCCAGACCTTCTCTCTGGCAATTGGAATATAGAGAGTGGGGGTAATTGCCAATTTGATTTTTCAGAAACCATTTGCTTTTCTTTTTCCCTCTTTTTTGGAACCAAGGGGGTCTTTGTGTGACTTATAGATGGCCTTGTAGTTGGATGAAAGATAATGCCTATTATCAATAGGCCCAAACCAAATAAGACAACAGACATACTAATTAACCAGGCAATTGCAGGATTTAGGTGGAGCAACAAAAATTGATGGAGGAGATACCCTATCTTCCCACCCCCAAAATTGGGCAGGATTGTGTTTAAAATTGGTCCCCATCCCAAAATGAGGAATAAAAGACCTAAAATTCCTAACCACAATCTTTGCCCCCTCCATATCCTAAGACCCAACCAAGCAAAAAAGACAGGAAACCAAAAGGCATTTATGCCAAAAGGGATCTTTAAATACCTTACAATAGGCCAATTTTGGATAAGGCCCATTGTCAAAAAAATGGTCATAAAAAACCAAAAAAGGCCAATACCAAAATCTTTTCCCTTTAGTCCGATTTTTAATCTTTCAATTTGCATTTTAGTTTTTTATTCATATCTGATCCTTACCTGATACTCAAACTCATTTTTGTCATTGGCTGGAACATTTATGGCAAACTGTAGGGTGTGAACATTTATCCTCCTATAAGGGAGGGAAGTTGAGATCACCTCCCAATCCCCCTCTATTGGCTCTTTAATAATTACCTCTATCGGTTTTTCTCTATGGTTTTCTAAAGATATCTCCCAACCTATTTCATATAACAATGTGGTTAGCCTTCTATATACTGTTTGTCTGCGAGAGATCATTACATCAAACGCTGGGCCTAAGTTTAGGATTATTTTCTCACCCTCTGGCGTATATTTGATGTCATCTTTGCCAATAAACCTAAGACCCCCGTTTTTGTCTTCCCGATAGATATCTACTTTACCATTTGGCAATGCAATACCAAAATCATTTTCTATCTCCAAATATGCCTCAATATTTTCATGGGAGATGGGCATACCATAATAGGAACGAAAATAACTGCTGTCTCCACGATAGACCAATTTTTCTGCGATATTTATATCCTTATCAAAAAAATTGATCTGTTTTTTTTGATTATCTTTAATTGTGGTAACACGGTCTAATTTATAAACATAGTATTCAAGGGGCCTCTTCTCAGATTGTGTTATCATTTTAGGCTCATATTTTTCAATATTTTTTTGGTACTCCTCCATACTTATTAATTTTATCTGTGCATTGTTATAATCAATACCACTTTTATTATCTATAGTGGCCCACCCCCTCAGTTCTCCCCTCTTTTGGTTTTTGCCTATGATGAGGACATAATCTGCAGACCAATTGATATCAGAGGTAATATAAGATACCTCTATTAGATTTTCTTCTTGGCTGTTTTCTAATAACCACACTAAAGTAGGCCTAAAGAATAGGCCTTCGGGGATCTGCGGTAAGATTATCTTATTGGGTCTGCCTATATAAATTTCATTTCCTATCTTAAATACATCATTATTTAATAATGTGGCCTCCACTGCCTTTTCTTGATAGGTCTCTGGGTCTTTGATGTAGATTTTGATATTTTTTCCTATGTATTTATGTAATAGATTTTTGGATGTGGCCTCATCGTATGCATAATGTTGCTCCAAGACAGAAAGACCTTTTGGATTTGAGAGAGACCTTGCATATACGGTCTTGGGATTGATCTTTCTTGCAACATCCTCAAAGTAAAGGATGCATATACCTAAAGGTAAGTGTATTTTTCTAACATCCCTTATTAAGGCCATGTTTTGATTGTAAATGTTGACCTCTAGAGAGATCCTATCTTGGGCAGTGCTTTTGTAAATCTCATTTGCCAAGGCAAAATTATTTAAATATAACAAAAGGTATATAACCAATATAATCAATTTCATCTAAAATACCCCCTTTACTTGCCCTTTTTTTTCACCCCTATACGTCTTTTTAGTTCCTCAATCTTTTCTAAGAACTCTTTATGCACGGCCTCTGCCTCCTTTCTTGTCCTTATTACGTGTGGGGTAAGGGCAATTAATAGCTCGGTTTTAGTAGTCTCCCAGGTTTTATGCCCAAAAAGGAGACCTAGCAGAGGGATATCTTTTAATAAAGGAATACCACTTGTGGTTCTTGTCTTTTCTGTCTTAAAGAGGCCACCCAAGACCACTGTCTGACCATTTTGCACTACTAATGAGGTCTTTGCCTGCCTCTTTAGAAAGGCAGGATTTCCTGCAACCGCAGCCTCTTTTAAAACCGAACTAATTTCTTGTGTGAGTTCCATCTTAACTAGGCCAGTAGAGCTTATATGAGGTTTTACAGTAAGTAGAATGCCTATTTCTTTATACTCTACAGAGATTGTAGTAACACCTGCTGGTGTAGTAGTTTCTTTAGCAATAGGCCATTCTTCACCTACCTTAATGGAGGATTCAGTATTGTCAGTAACCAAAATAAGCGGAGTAGAAAGGATATTTACTTCAGAGATACTGGCTAGGGTACTGATCAGGGCCCTCAATTGTCCTGGGGTAGTAAATAGGCTGTAACTAAAACCAGTAGGTAGTCCTTCTGCTGCTACCCCTTCAGGCATAGAAAATCTTACACCTTCACTTAAGCTTACATTTCCAATATATTTTTGGCCCCGGTGTTTAATAAACCACTCCACCCCATATGCTATGGATTTGGTTAAGGTTATCTCTGCAAGCACAGTCTCAATAGACACCTGCCTTGGGATAATATCCAATTCCTTTATTACCCTTTCAATTATATGATAATCTGGTGGGGTGGCCTTAATAATCAGAAAGTTGTTTATCTTATCTGGTATAATTTTTACCTCTGCTATCAACTCCTCTGTAGGTGCAGTTGGTGCTGCCTTCTTTGCAGGTACAATGACCTTCCCTGGTCTTTTCTCTACCTTTTTGCCAAACAACTGTTTAAGTAAATTGGCAATCTCCTCTGCATCGCCATTTTCTATTGGGTAGACATAGACATGCATTGCCGCCTCTTCAGGTTTTACATCCAGCTCCTTAATCCACCCCTCAACCTGATTTAACAAGTCCTCTTTTATAGTAAGTACTAACAGTGCATTCATAGACTTAAATGGGATAAATGTGATAACTGGTCTTATCTCTGGTTTTGGTCCCTCTTTGAAAATCTGTTTTAATACCGAATACACCTCATCTACCTTTATGTATTGTAAGATAAACATCTTAAATTTTACTTGAGTAAACAGGTCTATATCTATGGCCTTGATCAAGGTCTTAATCTTTTCAACATCCTTTGGGTAGCCTACTACTATTAGGGTATTGCTGTATGACTCAGGGATAATTTGTGTGGTTGGACCAAGAAGGGGCTTGATTGTAGAGGCCGCCTTATCGGTACGGATATGTTCAAGGGGAAATAGATAAATGCCGACACCCTCTCCTATACCTATCTCTGTTAAACCAGGTGCCTCTTGTTGAGGTACAATATAATAAATATGGTCTTTTTTAACTATACTAAGATTATTTAATCTTAAAATGGCCTCTATCAAGGGGAGGAGTTGATCCTTTTTTATCTCTCCAATACTATGGATAGTAATGCGGCCACTGACCCTAGGTGAGAGTACATAAGATGCATGGAGGCCCTCCTTAATCAATACCTTTAAGGCCTCATTTAGGTCTACCTGGTCAAAGTCTATAATAATACCATTACCTTTATCCCCTTGGGCATAAATGGATGAGCAGGTTGTCAAGACAAGGCAAACAATTAAAATAAGTGAGTATTTAAATGCCTTACACATAGGGCCTCCTTTTGATCCTACATTATTTCTTGTTCTTTGAGAGGATCAACCCTTCTATTGTTAAATTTGCCCTCAAAAGATTACTTCTCATTTGAGACCTAATAGACAAATCCCTAATCCTTAGGTTTTGACGTTGTGTCTCTAAGGCATTGAGAATTTTTACAAGGCCATTAATGTCTCCTTGTAAAATAGTACGTACACGTAGTTGCGGATAATCATGCCATTTTGTCTCTTGGGCTTGATATCGCACAACGGTAATTCTATCCTTTTCTACCAATTGATTTAGAAATTTTTGTATCTCTGTAGCCAAGGCATAGGGATTGGGATAGGAAAAAGAACGCAATAACTTTTGTTTTTCTGTCTTTAATTTTTCTAATTCCCTTTGGACAGCATTACTTGAATCCTTTAACTCTCGCCTTTTTTCTCTGAGCAAAGATGTCTTTTTAATGATCAAACGCTGATTTTCTATCTTTGTTTGATAAAGCTGATAAAGATAAATACCTAAACTTAGATTTAATAGAAGGTAGACACCTAAAAAAGTATAACGTGAGTATCTCTTTAATAGATCTATATTTAAAAAATCCAAGTTAAAGGTCATAAAGTAGGCCCTAAGGAGTACATACTTTATAAAATGAGCCCCGTCAAGTAAAAAACTTCACTGGGCAAGTTCTAAACTTAAATAAAATCTCTCTTTTCCTGTAACCTTATTTTTAGTTATGGCTGAATTTAAACGCACATTTTTGAATATTGGGGACTTCTCTAGGATATCCACCAATTTTAGGGCAGAATTTGCCTCCCCCCTTAGGTCTATCCTTTTATTTCTGATATTTATATAATTTACCCAGGCATCATCAGGCAAAAGACGGGTTAACTCTAAGAGGATATCTAGGCGGGATTGTCCATATTCTCTTTTGTAACTCTTGACCAAAGTGATAAATTGAGAAAATTTTTCTTTCTCTTTAAGTAAATTTTGATAAGATTGATATCCATTTTTTACCTGCTGGATTTGTCTTCCCAAATCATTTAGGATAGCCTTTTGGTTGTGTATAATATGGTAGTTAAAAAAAATAAAGATAGATAAAGAAATGGGTAAAATCAAACTTAATATGACATATCCTGGAATTCTAATAGATTTCTTTAGCGGTAGTCCTTTAAATGAAGGCAGGGCCTGTTCACCCTGGTCAGCAACTATACCCCCAATAGCAAATATGTCATGATATTTAATATCTTCATCCATTTTGGCATCAATAGAGATTAGATTTGAATAATTGTCAGCAATGGAATCAAAAAATTGAGGTTTAATAGGCAAAATGTCTCTAAATTCCTTATTCTCATCTACTACAACACTCTCAACCCAATCCTCATCATTCTGCTTTTCAGTATAAAAATATACCCCTGCATCAGTAATTAAACCCATGTGTTTAATCCCCTTATAAAACCCCCAAAAGCCAGGATAAACTGCCTCAACCCTTAGCCCTAGCCTAGATAATCTTTCTAAGATAGGGTCTAAGAATGCCTTTACTACGTAGGCTATAATAACTATTACCTTTTCTTTTTCTCTCCTAAAGGTATACCCATAATAAATTTGGTTTAAACTATGAGGAATTTCTTCTTTTAAATCAAAGGTAATAATTTTATCCAACTGCCTTTTTGCTGCAGCAGGGTATATGAGATGATTCCTACCTAGGCAATTATCGGCAATAACAACATAGGTAGTAATGTTTTTTAGGGATATCCCAAAAGATACCCCCATTTCTTCTAGTTGATCTCCACAAAATACCTTAAGAATTTCTAGCTTATAAGGATTCAAGATTCCCTGTTTTACCAAAACGGCATTAAAGCCTGTTTTATGGATATATATACCCAATTTCAATCTAGACTTTAAAAAAATATCCACCATCCTATATCCTTATTAATAAAAGCGCTCTTCCAGCATTTGCCACTTATTTCCTCCCCAGCGTTGCCAACTAATATAGAATATATACACATTTTTAACAATGCCCTTTACAATAAAGCGATAAGTAACACCGTTTTTTAATTTAATAAATTCCTCCTTCTCACCTTTCTCTATCTTTCCCTCTGGGTTGTAGATAGTAAAATAACGCCACAGCCCTGGTCTCTCCCAGAATAGCTCATAGCTTATCCCACGCACAAGGAGCAATTCTTCTAAAGACCTAAATGGCCCATTGGCAGGTGTATAGTTGCAACCTGCTTCTTGATAATATTCATCCTCTGCTCCATTTAGACGAACAATCTTATCTTCGTCTCGCCAATCCATAATAGAGTCTGCAATGACACTTGCTATATCTTCTGGGATATCTAATGCCAATAACAGATTTAATATTTGGTCAGAAGTAGCGGCGTTTAGATCAAGCTTTTCAGTCTCTGCTTCAACCCCTACCTTCAGTGTGGTACCATTTCCTAGGTCTACTGGGTGAAATACCCCATCTGGTTGCCATAGATCAAATTCTTCTGTGGGTTCTGTTAGCTCTTGGCTGATGCCAAGAGCCTTTTGTGCATATAGGACTGCTGATTGGGCCATATAATATCCTAGAATCTTTCCCTTCAAGTTAATGCCAAGTTTGGCCTGTTGCCTAACGCTTTTACTATATTGAATGGTCAAAAAGGAGATGAGAAATAAAAGCCAAAGGACAATCATAAGGATAACGCCCTGATGAGAGATTGAAAATTTTTTCATAAGGCCTCAGGGGTTAATATTGGCACCCAAACTATTGTATTATAATGCCCCCTTTTGATTTTTACCTTAATAGCCAAAGGTAATTTATTCTCAAACCTGCTTTCCCAATCAAGTCTGTTCCATAGCCCCTCTATATTGACTAAATAGTTTATCTCAAATGTATCTACATCCTCTAATAAACAAATAGGTTCAATATCCTCTAAATTCCCAATATCTTCATTTCTGGTAAATGGCCTTTGTTTAGTGAATATCTTTCCGTCTTCATACCAAAATTTTACAATCCCAATACCCCCAGGCACTAACCCTTGTAAGGGGGTATAGGTAAGGAAGCTTATGCTTCTTTCATCGCCTTTAAAGAATCTCCCTTTATTCCCTTTATATATATTGAGCAATTCATGCCATAGGATATTTTTTACCCCTAAAAGTTCAGCCATGGCCTCGCCTTTGGCCTTGCCCTTACCTACAGCCCGCAGGGATTGGTTTAGGCTTAATGACAAAATAAGGAATAATGCACTGGCCAAACTAATTGCTACCAAAACCTCTATCAGCGTAAGGCCCTTGTCTTTGAACATAACCTACCATTTCTTTACATTATTTACTGGGAAAAGACAACGTTAAGGCCCCTGTTGCCTCACTTAAATATCTATATGAAATATTATTCATTGCCTCATTTAAATTCTATACCAAGATGTTTTGCACTTGCCTCCATCATTAATCTATTTTTAAGCTTAGTGAGCT
>Ga0190306_1000695_pt1 | contig 10611 bp, 10 predicted proteins | sample 48700734_MG_FD_161657 | JGI IMG/M metagenome (GOLD analysis project Ga0190306, IMG submission 161657) | Hydrothermal vent sediment bacterial communities from Southern Trench, Guaymas Basin, Mexico - 4870-07-3-4_MG | ecosystem: Environmental > Aquatic > Marine > Hydrothermal vents > Sediment ...
CACTTCATGATTATATGCTCAACGCCTTTCGATTTCGGGTTGATTTCAGACGGGGGAACTGGCTGTTCGCTTATTATCGAAAAAGAAATCCCGGCAACATCCTCGCCTTCAAACGGCAACTTACCTACCACAAGCTCATAAAATACGATACCGAGCTGATAAATGTCGGTTCTTTCGTCTGTCTTCCCAAATTTTGACTTAGAGAGATGCTCCGGTGCTGCATATAGTGGCGAGAAAGCGATAATGGAGGAGCTTTTACTGCCCGCTTTCAATTTACTCAGACCCCAATCAGAAATCTTAACTTTTCTGTGCTTGAAAAGTATGTTTGAGGGTTTCAGGTCGCGATGGATTATTCCTTTGCCGTGTGCGTGCTTCAACCCCTTAGCGAGATCAAAAATTATTGAAGCTGCTTCTTCCACTTCCATCGGTTTGGGCACTTCCTCCAGGCTACTGTCACAGAGCTCCATCTCAAGATATGGTATCGGAAGTATGTTCACATCGTATAGCTCGACGATGTTCTCATGCCCGAGCAAATTCCAGTTGGATATTTCTTTTGTGAACGCTTTGCCTGTTTCTGGGTCTAAACTTATCGGTATTTTCACTGCCACTTCCTTACCATCCTTAATACGAACAGCTTTGAATATCCTCGCAAATCCGCCTTCGCCTATGTATTCTATATCGCGGTAAAAAGCCCCAAGTTCGGCAGGGAAGAAAGCATGTGCTTTCCTCTCTTTTTCTCTCCTTCGCTCTTCTTCCTTTTTCGCCTCCGCTGGCTTATCAGTAACATTCAGCATGAAGAGATTCTCTGCACTGTATTCTTTACCATCAGCGTCTTTATAAGTTGTCTTTATCTCTAAAGGGACATCACCCAGTTCATTTGGCTTCAATATGATGCTTAATTTCTCTTCCTCTCCAGAATTAATGTTTAATTCCTTCAAACCCTTTACCTCAACCTCTTTTGAGAATTCTATTTTTACTGCTTTTGCATGTGCGTTACCTTTGTTCCTCACGATTAAATTCAGTCTCTTCCAGTAATTGGGCTTAAATGTCTTTTCGGGTAGGACCACTTCCATTTCTGGCTTTGATTCTTCCTTTATTTCCCTTGCGATTTCTTCACTCTTACGAGCATCAGAAATAGCTTGAGCGTAATTCCCATCCTCAAATTCTGTTCTCGCTCTGTTTAATAGTTCTTCAGCTTCGGAAGTATCGCAATAACCAAACTCCTTTGCTTGCTGTAATAAGGATTGTGCTTCATTGATTGCTATTTTACCGAGTGCATGAGCAGCTCCCCCTCGCACATACTCATTGCTATCTTTAAGCGCTTCAATAAGTGGCTCTACCGCCCTTTTATCTCCTATTTTACCGAGTGCATGAGCAGCTCCCCCTCGCACATACTCATCACTATCTTTAAGCGCTTCAATAAGTGGTTCTACTGCTCTTTCATCTCCTATTTCGCCAAGTGCTTCGGCAGCTCTCCATCGCACATACTCATCACTATCTTTAAGTGCTTCAATAAGTGGTTCTACTGCTCTTTCATCTCCTATTTCGCCGAGTGCATGAGCAGCTTTCCATCGCACATCTGCATCGCTATCTTCAAGCGCTCCAATTAATCCTTCAACATCTCCCCTCGCTTTTAGCTCCTTTATATTCGGTCTAACCATTTTTCCCTCACCTTGATTTCATTTCATATCTTTTCGCATGTTCTAAGCCCCTTATCCCACCTCATTCCTGCTACATCGCGCAGTCCTCAGGGTCAATCTCAAGCGCCTTATCGTAACATCTTATCGCTTCCTCGTATCTTCCTAAATCATAAAGGCAAATCCTTTGTTGTTCCATGCAACTGCATCCTTCGGGTCTAATTCCAGGCATTTTGAATAATACTCTATTTTCTTCTTCGGGTCTTTCTCTTCTAATCCTAACTCAAACCAATCTTCTGCCGTTTTTCCCTTCTTCTTTCCAAACAACCCCATCATCTCATCAATCCACTTCTCTCAATCACATATTTCACTTCGTTCTTCAAAAATTGTAAACGTTACTCTTTCCGCATCTTCATTTTCATTCTCTTTCTCTTCACCCTTTCAAGAATTCACTTATCCATACATCTACCAGATTAGTGCAGAACCTTCTTACCCTCACTTTGTATTCTTCATCCAGATATTCCAACTGCTCTTGCTTCATGAACCTCGCAAATTCTTCCACCTGCGTTGTGAATTTATCACTGAATCCCTCTGTGTAATTTCTGAGCACTGAAAGCCTATCTAAGTATTCCTCTGTTTTCGCGCCCGTGTTGCACATCCTGTCAATCTCTTGAAGGATTTTAAATGATAATGCAAGCCTTGCAGCATCTTTTTCCGAAAATGTCTTCTTCAATTCTGCTTTTACCGCTTCCGGCGATACGCCCGCATCACACAGATATTTGAACTCCTTTGCTCGTATTGGCACATCGCCAGTAACTTCGCTCTTGAAAACGCCCCTTATCTCATACGTTGTTTTCGGCTTGTCAGCATGCAATTTGAAATAAACTCGCTGCGCACCGCCTTTCGGGATTACAATGCCGTATTCTTTTGGCACTGAGATTTTGAATGAATTTAGATGTGCTTCATAAGGGATTTCAATTTCTATGCCTTCAATCTTTGCTTCTTTTATTTTTAATGCCGCTGATGTTTCTAACTCAACACCCCATTCTTCTATTGTTTTATTAGTATTGTTCTGGATTGATATAACGAACCAGTAAGCACCCGGGTCATAGCGATTTATCCATTCTTTCATTCGTGGCAATCGCCTCTCAACAAAATCGCGTTTGCACGGGTCGTAAATGGCTCTTTCGATAGATAAATGAAAAATTGACGTAGGAGTTGGCGTTTGTTTAGCTGTGATTGTTTTAGACGGTGTCAGTGTCGCAATTTTCTTTTCTCGTTTGCTTGCTACATACTTAGCCATCCCTGTAGTAATTAATAAAACTACCATTATTGTAAGTGTATACATGATGTCATTAAGTATCACAACTGAGGAGGCACCAGCCATATAATCAGATAACACTACAGCAAAACATCCAAAACATACAATTCCCATTATTACAGTACCTATCACCTCTGCTGATTTTGGATCCATTCGTATATCACCTATTTTCCTGCCCTCTTTTTTAGAATATAAGGAACGACTTCAAAAATCAATATAACCATGGGTACTAATACTAAAAAGACAATCATTATTTTCCTAAATATAGGCCTCGACACTATCAGTTTAAATGGCATATATCGAGATGATACTAAAGGTATCCAAATAGAAAACCCTGTTTTATAACCCCCAATTTCAGTACATGATGGAGCTATATAAAAGGATATATCTCCCTCCTCTTGCACTACGACTTTATGAATTATAGTGTGCGATTCCCCTGTCTCTATTTCTCCCTTCCACCAGATGTACCCGTTATTGTAGTCTGTTGCTCCATCTACATCTGTTACATAGATGCTTGACGGCATTTCCTCATACAAATTCGCCTCTACTCCCCAATCTTCATCTGTATTCAAAAGTATAACTTTTATTATCACTTCATCGCCAACTTTTGGCTGTGCCTTTAGAGAAGTATACTTCAAGTCATGGTAATAATTTCCAGTGAGGGGTAAGTTAATAATAACAGTTACTGTGTTAGAATCTGAGTTTAAACGCTCATTTAGTGCTGTAGTCCTATGCGGGTTTTTCTTAAGGTAAGTGTTATCTTCCATTTTATTTAATTTCTCAATATCTTGCCCTCCACGCAACCATATTTTAGTGCCGTCTTCAAATTTATTGTTTGTAATTTCGTTATAAATGGAATGCAAAAGGTAAATCCCTCGGAATCCGCTAATGGTACTTCTATTAGAGCTTATAATATTATTCGTAAGAGTGTTATTATGCGAAAAAGAGAGATATACTGCATAATAATTATTTAGTAGGAAGTTATGAGAGATAGTCCAGTAATGTGCGTTACTAATTTTTATACCCGCTTTTTTCTCTCCACAAGCATTTTTAATTGTAAACCCACTAAGTTCTCCTTTATCTACATCTATTTCAAAGACATGGTCATTTGGATTTTTAGCCTCAATTATTGTTCTCTCATATCCTCCTTCAGACCTAATTATTAAGCTCTTGTTTACCTTTACATTCTCAATATAAGTCCCATCTTTTACAATAATCGTATCTCCTTTGTTTGCGGCATTCACAGCATCTTGGATACTTGTAAAATCCGCACCTCCAGAATCATCTACATACCATGTTTTAGCAGAAGCGGTTCCAATAAAGAAGAAGAGAAATATAAGAATTAGAAATAGGATATATTTGTTATATTTTTTGGTAAATCCGGTAAAATTTACTCTGTGGTGCATACAACCCCTTGCATCTCCAGGATTGTCCTTTCCACATTTCGGACAATACATTTTATCACCCCTTCAAAAACTCCGCAACCCAAACATCAATCGCGTTCGAGCAAACTCTTCTTATCTCGCTCTTTTGCCCTCGAACAATCTCATTTGGCGAAATTTCAGCGTTTATACGCAAAATAACGTTTTCTAAATCTTTTGTTAGTTCCTTATCAAATTCTTTTACATAGTTTTTCAATAGACTTAGCTGCTCCACATATTCTGTAATTGTATGGTCTTCATTTGTCATGTCCTTTATTCTTTGAACGATTCTGAACGATTCTAAAATTCTTAACAGGTCTTCTTTCTTATATTTCGCCTCTAATTTCCTTAAATCTCCACTTTCAACTGCTGAAATCCTTTCAATCTCGTTTTCAAGCATTCTAATTCCTTCTAAGACTTCAGCATCTTTTATTTCTGGCTTTGAACCCGATTCAAGCGTTATAACGGGTGAGACGTTCACATGCGGAGCAAAATCAACCTTTGCTTCTTCACCTGACGCTGTAATCGTTGGCGATACATTTATATCTGGCGATACTGCAACCTTCTCAGAGCTTTTTGCATTCTTCAAACTAAACCCACATTTGGGGCAGAATTTTGCTTCTTCCGGTATTTCCGAATGGCAGTTTGGGCAGTGCATACTACGACCTTTGCTATTTTTTCATTGAATAGTAGATACATATAAGCCCTGGGCCCATGATAATAAGTAATACAACTAATGCTCGGCCTATCTGAGCTAAATCCTTATCGAGTATTGCCTTTATAAGAAAACTAATTGGTAATAAACTAAGTGCAAGAAAAACGCATGCACATCTAAGATACCCCTGGCGCTCCTCTTCTTCCTCTCTTTTTCTCTCTTCTTCTCGTTGTCTCCGTTTACGTTCCTCTTCTTGTCTTAGATATTCTTTTCTATCTTCCTCTTCTTTTTTAGTTTTACATCTTTCACAAAGCTTTAAACCATTGTAATGAAATCCACACGTATCACAGACCTTTTTACCACAGATTTGACATGAGAATAGCTTGTTTCTATCAGTTAATACATTTCCACAGTTTGGGCATCGTGGATATTCCGCCTTTGCAGAAACCGATATCTTAGGACTTACATCAATCTTCGGCGAAACCTCCACCTTGTATCCACTCAAATCTGCTCCGCAATGCATGCAAAACCTACTTCCTTCCGGTATTTCCTTTCCGCATTTCGGGCAATACATCTTTATCACCTCAACCTCCTCACAAACTCATCCAGATGGGACTCAACAAATATCTTGCCTGCATTCAATGTGCTTCTCGCATCAGTGCCCCAGACATAACCTACCAATTGTCCTTCAATTTCCTTTATTCCAATCGCAGTTGCATATTTCTCCATCCCAAATCTCTCTGCAATTCCATTTGAGAGAGAATTCGATATCGGGCCACCAACACTAATTACAGAAGACTTATCATATCCAAATTTATTTTTAGCTTCCCACCAATACTTATCAGTCATAACCAAACTGCTAATCTCCCTTTTCTCAAGCTCGTTTGATATTTTATACGCCACTAACCTGTCAAACAACTCGCATCCTTCCCATGCTCCCACGATTATGAACACGCCTTTTCTTAATATTGCCGGGAGGATGCTCTCGTCTGCCCAGACTTTTGCCTCCACTCCCAGTATTGACTTCTGCAATTGCGATAAATGGAGTTCAACCGTGTAAAAATCCTTGTCCACTTTAATTTCTGCTTCTGGTATCCTCTTTATCCTTTGAACATCGGGAACATCCAAAAATCTTGCATTCATCTTCTCCGTGAGCTTTTTACAGAAATGCTCAAGTTCTTCTACATCCTCTCTCGACAATGATTCGTTCTCTCCCCTGAAGCCAAAGCTTATTCTCTTCAAAAAATTGTCTATCTCGTTTGTGAATTCCCTTTTATCCTTCAGATATTCTCTTAGAATTTCTAACTCTTTGTTTATCTCTTTTAATCTCGTATTCGTGTTGCAGTAGTTACTCTGAATATCTAATATAATCCTGAACGCATTCGCAAATCTCTGCGCATCTTTTTCTGGATATATTCCCCTTAGTTTCTCCTCTACGTTCTCTATTTTATATTCCAGCCCCTTTTGCATATTAAAATCCTCCTTTTATTCTATTCCAGTTTGAAATCCCCCTCCTTCAACTCCCGCGTCCTCAACTTATACTCCCTTATCCTCTCGTAAGGCTCCTCCGCAAGCTTCTCCAAGCCCGGATTCATCTCATCCAGCATCCTCCATATCGCCTCCGTGCACATAAACTTTATATCCCGACCGCTCATCTCGTGCTCAACACAATACCTCGCCAGTTTATCATAAAGCGAATCATCCTCCAGCCCAACACCTTTACGCTCAGTATGTATCCTCAATATCTCCTTACACGCTTCGTAATCCGGCAACGGTATCTCAATCTTCTTACCGAACCTGCTCATTATCGCCTCATCTATCGCATCAGGCGTGTTCGTTGCCGCAATCACCAGCACGAACTCCTTATCGCTCGCTTTTGAACCGAGCCCATCCAGTTCCGCAAGCAATGTAGATAACCCTCTCCTCGATTCCTCATCTATATCCGCACCTCTGCTGAGCGCAATCGAATCGAACTCATCTATAAATACGACCGAAGGCGCTTCTTCCCTCGCCACCTCGAACAATGCGGACATTATCTTTGGCGATTCGCCATAATATTTCGACAGCAATTGACTCACCTTCACGTCAAAGAACGTTGCATCTATGTTCTTCGCCACTGCCGCCGCCATTAACGTCTTTCCCGTTCCCGGTGGTCCGTAGAACAGAATCGTGTTCCACGCTTCTATCGCCTTCGGCTTGTTCTCTATTATACCAATCACAACCGACTTCTTTATCACGTCCTTCACATCCTCTAAGCCGCCAATATCATCCCACGATGGCAAATTCTCCTTCTCTTTTCGCATGACTGTTTCCCTGATATACTGCTCGAATCCCGCTCTCTCTTTCTTACCTCGTTTTGCTCCTCTCTCTTCTGTCACACCGGAAATGGGAACATGAGTCGGCGGAGCAGAAGGGGTTACTTCAATCTCTCCACTTGCATGCGCCCTGCACCATCTCGCACGTTCTAATCTGATCTCTTTCGCTACACCCTCAGAAAACTCCGCCGCATTCTCGAACTTCTCCGCCGCCATTAACAGAAGCCTCCTCCCCTCTTCCGCTTTTCCTTCCCCTATTAACTTTATTCCCCTCTCCCTTAACTCCTCCGCTTGCTTATGCAGTTCCATTCTACCACTCCATATTCTATATTATATTATCGCCAGCCCATACGGTCTCGAATACTCTAACTTCCCGGTCGTCGGATCAACTTTTAGACCCAGCCCCTCAAGTGTAGAAACGCCGAGCAAAGGTTCTGGAACTTCCATTATCGCCACTTGAAAGATACCTTCCCTATCCAGCGCTTTTATATAAGCAAGGGACGTATCAACTTCTTTAACTCTTTTGTCTCCAAGTACAACCTCTATCTTTGCTATCGGCTTTATATCCATCTCTTCTGCAATTCCCCGAGATAAAGTTGTATAAAAAGCGCCAGTATCGGCTAAAAAACCGATTTCTTTCACTTTTTTCTTATCCGCCGACCCTATTGTGACTCTAACCCTTACATATCCCATTTCACCCTTTCATCTCCTTATACCTCTCCTCCACTTCTTCCACTTCTTCCATGTATCTCTTCACTTCTTCGCTCACATCCCCTGTTTCCGCAACTAACCGTTTCAACGTCTTCTTTTCCCCTTCGTTCAGTGTGCCACTCAGTATCCCCGACTCGGACATGCTCAGAACACTCCCTAACTCATTCTGAAGTTCATTCATATCACCCGCAACAGATTCTACCTTGCCTCTCAAGTTCCTCACCTCCTCAAAGTCCAGCTTTTTTATATTTATACTTCGCAACGTATTCAACACATCTATCTTCGTTATGAGCCCGCTCAATCTCCCAACTACCTTGCTCAGCACATTCACGAACCCCCCAAGCAATTTCTCGTTCTCCTCCAGTGCCGTTATCTCCGGGACATAAATCTCCGCATCCTCTACCCTGCCCTCCTTTATCAACGCCTTCGCCTTCGCTTCCAGTGGCATCCGCTTTGACCTCACATCCTCCTTCTTATTCTTTATCACTTCCATCTTGCCTGAAAGCAGCTCTTTTACCGATTCCAGCCGCCTCATGAGTCCCAAAGAACCGCTCCTCATCATCTCCTCGTATCTCTTCCTCACGGTATTCAAAGACGCCTCCAGCTCTTTCTCCACTTCTTTCTCACCCTTACCCAATATCCTGTTCCTCTCTTTTACCGCTGTTCTCAATGAAAGCACGAGGTCATCGTTCATCTTCTTCACTTCGTCCGTTGGATTCTCCGCATACAGCTCGTCCACCTTCCTCAACATCTCACGGTAGTCCTCCACAACTTCTCTCATTCCCATTCTCATTCCACCCCCTTCAATACCTCCAGCGCCTGACTCAATTTATACGACGCTTCTTCAAGTCGCTTCTCTGTCGCCAGCGCAACGGCATCGCAGAAATATTCCCGCGCTGTCCTTATCTTCGGCATCTCCTTCTTACCTCGCTCCCTCACCACTTCTATCTTCTCCACAATCCTCCTGTTCACTTCCTCTATCCTTCTCTCCATCTCTTCCGCTTTCATTCTTTTTCCCTCCCATATTCGAACTTTCAAACATCTAAACATTCAAACATAATACAAAAACTTCTTCAAATTGAGATTCGCTCTGTTATAATACTTCCCGGCTCCTTCGTTTCTCAAATCCACAAGAATCACCGGATACTGTGCCCTCTGCTCTACATACTCTATCGCTTCTGCACTCCACCCGGTCAACGAAGCCAGAGCGAGAACATGCCCGTCTTTACCCCTTAGTTCGTCTATATAAGGCATCACTTCCCTCAACGATGTCTTCCTCCTGTCCAGCCCGTTCAAGAACAGCTCCTTATAGTGACTTAAAATCCTGACTTCAAACACTTCCCTCTTCCAGAACCCCCTCTCCGCTCTTATCCGAAGCCCGTTCGGTATTTCTCGCAGCGAATCATAAGAAAATCCCGCTCTCAGCACTCTTAATTCATCGTATATCTTACCCCGCTCATCCAGAACTTCCACTTTCCGCCACTTCCCTCCATCTATCGGCTTCTCCTTTAATCTACCCTCCACTCTCTTCACATAATCCATCTCCCTCAATCTCGCATCCTCCTTCGTTATTCCATCAAAGAAAACGTCCTCTTCTCTGAAACTATCTATCAGTGCATCCATTTCCTCTTTCCTCCTCCGTAAATCGGCGTTCTCGCTCCTCAACTCCTCAACCTCTTCTCTTACGCGCTCTGAAAGCCCGCTTAGCTTGCTAAGTTCCTCTTCCACTCGCATCTTCTCCTCTTCACTTCTCACCCTCGCATTCTGTAATTCCTCTTTCGCTTCTTCAAGCCTTCTCAACTCCTCATTAAGCCTCCCCAGAATCGAGACATGTTCGTTTATCTTCTCCTCATAATCTCGCCTCACGCTGGCTCTCTCTTCTTCTAACCGCTTTAAAGCATCAGAACTCAAAGAGAGTTCCTTCTCTAAATCCAGAACCTTCCTCTCAAGCCTCACTTTGTCCGCTTCCAGAAAAGAGACTGCATCTTCAAACTCATTCAATCTCCTTTCAATCTCTTCACTTATCCTACCCTCAACTTCTTTCCTCTCTTTTTCCGCTCTCTCTAAAACAGAGTTTATGTTCGCATACAGATCTTCAATGCCCCACTTCGTTATCATCATCTGTAAAGCCTCTTGTATCTTCTGTATCTGAGTTCCATAAACTCTGTCGAACGCTTTTGCTAAGTTATCTGGAATATCACTTCTCCCGATAATCTCGTCTATAACATTGCTCCTCTTCCGAACGGCATCAAATACCAAGCCAACAAAACCACCTAATTCCCCCCTCAGTCCTTTATTGTGATAGTATTCGGCGAGTCTCTCAGTTGAAAGCCTTCTCACCTGTGGCAGTTCATTCTCAAGATTACGCATAAACGCCATCTCATCGCCCTTAAACCCATGTTCTGGACTGCGTTCACCATTATCCAGGAAGCTCACCACCAGCTTCAACTTCGACATCGCTATATTCGCTTCCAAATACTCGTTTGTCTCACCATCAATGTAATATCTCCCGTAATATTCTTCTTCCACCCGCGAAACCTCATCCCACCAC
>Ga0190306_1000697_pt1 | contig 10590 bp, 8 predicted proteins | sample 48700734_MG_FD_161657 | JGI IMG/M metagenome (GOLD analysis project Ga0190306, IMG submission 161657) | Hydrothermal vent sediment bacterial communities from Southern Trench, Guaymas Basin, Mexico - 4870-07-3-4_MG | ecosystem: Environmental > Aquatic > Marine > Hydrothermal vents > Sediment ...
ATTTATCTCGGCCACCGCCAGCCGCCCCGGTTAAAGAAACTAAATAATCTGGTTTAAGAATCTCTTTGATAGTTTTTAGGGCTGATTTAAGAGAATCAGGGGTATGGGCGTAATCAATGATAATTTGGAGATGATTTTTCTTAATAATTTCAAATCTACCAACTGGCGGAGATAAGTTCTTTAATCTTTCTTTGATTTCTTCCTTTTCTTTGCCTAAAGTTAAAGCCACAGCTATAGCAGCTAAAGCATTATAAAGATTAAATTCACCGATAAGCGGAGAACAAAATTCACCTTCTTCCTGGCCATTGACTACCAAAACAAATTTTGTCCCTTTTTCAGAAAATTGATAATCTTTGGCTAAAAGAAAAATATCTACTTTGTCTTTTAAAGGATTATTTTCAAAGAGAGAAAAACCGACAATTTTTCTGGCTTTGAAAGAAAGAAAATATTCGGCTTCTTGGTCATCTAAATTGATGATATGAAAATTGTCATTTCTTCCCTGAAAAAATTTACCTTTAGTTTTTTTATAATTAGAAAAACCTTGGTGTCTTTCCAAGTGCTCAAAAGAGAGATTTAAAAAAACTTTAATCTCAAAATCAATAAATTTTTCTCTGGCTTGAAGAATACCTTCAGAAGTGACTTCAATAATAACTATTTGAGATTTTTCTTTTTTTGCTTTGGCTAAAAATTTTTGAAGAAAACCCCGGCCGGGCATTGTCATTTTGAAATTGTTGGGGATAATTTCTTTGCCAATTCTAAATTCTAAAGAAGAAGATAAAGCAACTTTTTCATCTTCGTCTTGGCAGAGGGAGTAAATTAATTCAGCAGTAGTAGTTTTTCCTTTAGTGCCAGTGATGCCAATAATGTGAGGAATTTTTTTTCCGGGAAAGCGATAGAAGAGAGCTGAAAAAAATGACCAAAGGAAATGATAGAAAAAAAAGAATTTTGCCGGGATAATTTTTTTGAGAATTGACTTTATTTTATTTATCATCTTTTTTCAAATATTTTTCAATTTCCTTTTTTCGCCAAAGAGAAATTTTTTGGTGATTGCCAGAGAGAAGAACTTTTGGGACCGACCAGCAAATTTTTTTGTTTTTAGGAAAAGGATAAAATTTTTCTGGCCTAGTGTAAACAGGATAGGAGAGAATTTTTTCTTTTCCCTGAGAAAGAAAATTTTCTCCAAAGAGTTCTTTTAATCTTTCTTCTTCAATTGATTCTTTTTTGCCAATAGCCGAAGGAATTAATCTGGTTAAACCTTCAATTAAAACTAAAGCTGGCAATTCTCCGCCACTGAGAATAAAGTTTCCTAAAGAAATTTCTTTGTCAGCAATGTATTTAGCCACCCTTTCATCAACGCCTTCGTATCGGCCACAGATTAAAATTAAATGTTCAAATTTTAGTAATTGCCGGAGAAGTTTTTGGTTAAGAATTTCTCCTTTTAGAGAAAAGAGAATAACTTTTCTTTTTTTCTTTTTTATTTTTTTTGCTTCTTGAACTGCTTTGAAAATTGGTTCGACTTTCATTACCATTCCTGGTCCGCCGCCATAAGGAGTATCGTCAACAGTTTTGTGTTTGTCTTGAGTAAAATCTCTTGGATTGAAAAATCTTACTTTAATTAATCCTTTTTTTTGAGAGGAAAAAAGAAGACCTTTTTGGAAATATGGTTTAATCAGTTCTGGAAAAATTGAAATGATATCAAAAATCATATTTTCATTTTAGCAAAGATTATTAGAAAAGCAAAGTTTTGAGTAATTTCCTCCCCCGCCGTAATTTTGCCATACAAATGAGGGCAAGGCAGTTCATTAAATGAACTGCCTTGCAAGAGAAAACAGAATTTATTCTCAATAATTAGAATAACTCTGATTTTCTGAAGCAAAATTACGGCGGGGGAGGATATAGAAGGGGGATGGGAATAGAAATTAAGGTCCCTCCCCCACCTTAGTCCTCCCCCTCCGACTTGTGTCGGAGGGGGAGGAACTTACTGTATATCCTCCCCCGCCTAAGTTTTCACGAAGTGAAAATTTTGGCGGGGGAGGTGTAGGAGGGGGAGGGGAATCTTTTATCTCCCATCCCCCCTCTTAATCTCCCCCCTTCCCAAAGGGAAGGGGGGAGAAAAAAGAAGAATCCTCCCCCTCCCTCTGGGAGGGGGAGGAAATAAGGAAGTCCTACCTATTATTTCCTCCCCCTCCTTTGGAGGGGGAGGTGTAGGAGGGGGAGGGTACCTTCTTTTTTATTTAGGAAAAATTTGTTATAATTAAAGAGCAAAGTCGTGATAGGTGGTAAAAATGAAAATAAAAGTAAAATGATTCAAATTGGAGATTATCAGTTTAAAAACAATTTTTATCAGTCGGCTTTTGGCCAAGGTTTTGGCTGGCAAGGAAGAGGAAGGTTTGGAAGAAGAGGAGGAGGAGGTAGAGGGCCATCTGGCTATTGTGTTTGTCCAAAGTGTGGCTATAAAACTGAACATAAAAGAGGAGTTCCTTGTAGGAGTTTGACTTGTCCAAATTGTCATATTCCTTTGCAACGAGAATAAAATTTAGAAATGAAAATAGCTAACCCTGCCAAAGTTAAAAAAGTTGAATTACTAGTTGGTATTCCTTCTTATAACGAAGAAAAAACTATCCGAAAAGTTACTGAGATTATTTCTCAAGGATTAGAGAAATTTTTTCCCAAAATTCCTTCAGCAATTGCTAATCTTGATAACTGTTCGCCGGATGGAACAAGAAGAGAATTTTTCAGAGCTAAGACAAAAGTTCCTTTGATTTATCTTTCAACTCCGGCTAATAAGAGAGGAAAAGGTTATAATCTTTATAACCTCTTTTTATTTAGTCGGCAACTCCAAGCAAGTAAAATAGCCACTTTTGATGCTGATTTAAATAGTATTACTCCTATTTGGCTTAAATCTCTTTTTTCTCCTTTGTTTCGAGGATGGGATTATGTTACTCCTTGGTATGCTCGGCAGAAAATCGATGGGACAATTACCAACCTTCTTTGTTATCCTTTGGTTTATGGACTTTTAGGTAAAAATATTCGTCAGCCAATTGGTGGTGAGTTTGCTTTTAATAAAAAGTTAGTTAATTATTGGTTGAAACAAAAATGGACTAAAGAAATAAATCAGTATGGCATTGATATTTTTATGACTTTAGAAGCAATTTTTTCTGGGGCTAAAATTTGCCAAGCAAGATTAGGAAAGAAAATTCACCGGTCAAGCAAGCCTCATCTTTCGCCAATGTTTGTTCAAGTTTCTAAAACATTGTTTAGAATAGTCATTTCTCATCTTTCTCAAATTCTCAAAATAGAAAAGATTTATCAACCGCCAATTTTGGGAAGTAATTTATTTTCTTTACCTCCTTCAAAAGAATTATCTAAATCAGATTATCAGAGAATGGGAGAAATTTTCTTTAAAGGAATTACGGCTAACCGATTTTTAATTGAAAAGGTTTTTTCAGAAAAGATGATTAGAAAATTGGCAAAGATGGAAAAAGAGAAAAAGATTGAAATAAAAGATTCTTTATGGGCAAAGATAGTTTATCGAATCTTAGCCGCTTCTAAAGACAAGATAAATTCCTCGCATCGCTTTTATAACAAAAACAGTGCGGAGCTTGTTGATTTATTGAGGATTTTCTATTTTGGTCGGATAGTTAGTTTTTGTCAGAAGATAAATGATTTGGATTATCAGAAATTTGAGAGAAAAGTTTATTGTCAAGCAAGAGGTTTTTGGAAACTTCGCCATTACTTTTTTTCTCTGCTTAAAAGTTGACTTTAGAAATTATTTTTTTTAAAATAAATACAAGCTAATTAGAATATAGGAGAGGAAAGAAAACAGAAATTTCCTTCCTCGCTAATTTAAGCCGGAGAGGGAGGAATTCACTGTATATCTTCCTTCTTCTTTGGAGGAGGAGGAGTAATAAGGAGGGGAGGCACCTCTCGTTTCCTCCCCCTCCCTCTGGGAGGGGGAGGTGTAGGAGGGGGAGGGTATAAAGGATTTTCCCATTCCCCCTCTTAATCCCCCCCTTCCCAGAGGGAAGGGGGGGAAAAACAGGTTTTTTCTCTTCTTAAAAAAAGAGATTGGCTGATATAGTTTAAATTATTGGGCACGTAGTTCAGTGGTAGAACGCTTCTCTGATAAAGAAGAGGTGGAAGGTTCGATTCCTTCCGTGCCCACCAATTTATTAATTATCTGAGAAATTGAATAAGTTTTATTTTAGATGAAGGAAAAAGTTATTTATATAAAAAAACAAGAAGATTTAGCTTCAGTAGTAGAGAAAATTATTTTAAGTTTATCAGATGAATTAATTTTAGTGATCCCAAAAAATTCTAATTTAGCTGAACGCCGTCTAAATTTTAAAATTTTAAAAAGAGAAGCAGATTTTTCAAAGAAGAAAATTTATTTAGATACTGAAGATGAAAAAGTAAAAAGGTTTGCTCAAGAAGAAAATATTCCTTTAGTTGATGATTATAGTCAGTTTTTTGGGTCAGAAGAAGCTGGAACAGAAGGAAAAAAGATGGCTGATATTTTTGTTAGAAAAGGAAGAGGGAAAACAAGAAAGAGAAGTAGAAGTGGTCCTAAAGAAGATTTTTCTTCAATAGAAGAAAAAACGCTTGAAAAGAAAGAATCTTTCAAAGATAAAGAAAAAGAGGAGCTACTTAATAAAATAGAAGAATTACCTAAAGGGAAAGAAGGAATAGATTTTTGGCAAAGATTGATGGAAAAAAATAGAAGAGAGAAAGAAATAGAGAATGGAGGAGGTGCTTTAGAAGAAAAAAAACTTTCCCAAATTTTCTCTAAAGAGAAGAGGAGTAAGAAAAAGATTGCTTTTTTTCTTTCTTTGCCAGTATTTTTTGTTTTATTCTATTTTATTTTTTTTATTCTACCTAAAGCAGAGATAGCTCTTAATAGCCAGCAGGATAAGAAAGAAATAAATGTTTCAGCAACGATTGATTTGGAAGCAAAGAAGATTGATTTAGAGAATAATCTTTTACCAGGCAAGTTATTAGTTTTCCAAAGAGAGGTTGATAAGAAATTTCCGGCTAGTGGTAGTAAGCAGATAGAAGAAAGAGCCCATGGTATTATTAGGATTTTTAATGCTTATAGTTCTAGTCCTCAAGTTTTAATAGGTCATCCAACTGATAAAAAATATCAAACTCGTTTTTTGAGTTCTGATGGAAAAATTTTTCGTCTTCACAAAAGAATAGTTATTCCTGGAGCAAAGATTGTTGGAGGAAAGATTGTACCTTCACATATTGATGTTGAGGTTTTTGCTGATGAGCCGGGCGAGGAATACAATATTGGTCCTTCTAAATTTGTTATTGCTGCTTGGTGTGAGAAGAACAGTCCAAAATGTAAAGGTTTTTATGCTCAATCATTTCAGCCAATGAAAGGAGGGGCTAAAAAGAAAGTAAAAGTAGTTAGTCAAGAAGATATTGATAAAGCCAAAGATTTAGTTAGAAAAAATATAGAGTTTATTTTAGAAAGAGAATTTAAAGAAAAAATTCCCGAAGGTTATCTTTCTCTGGAAAATGGTTGGCAAATTGAAGAGGAATCTTTAGATTCAGAAGTTAAAGCTGGCGAAATAAAAAATGAGTTTAATCTTAAAGGCAAGTTTGTTTTGAAAGGAATAGTTATTCCCAAAGATGAATTTTTAAATTTTGCCAAAGGTATTTTTAGTCAAAAAGAAGAAAGCGAGAAATGGAAAATTGTTGAAGTTGAAGGAAAGGTGAATAATCTTTCTTTTGAAAAAGAGAAAGAAGGAGAAAAAGAAATAGTTAAAGCTGATTTGACAATTGAGATTTCCTTAAAAAGGAAGATAGATGAAAATGAAATTGAGAAAGAAATTCTTGGCAAAAGCGTTGCTGAAGCAAGAGAGATCCTTAGCAAAAAAGAAGGAATTAATTCGGCAGAGATTTCTCTTAGGCCTTTTTGGTTAAGAAAAATTCCTAAAAAAAGAGAAAAAGTTGAAATAATTATTCGTTGATTTCAAATTCTCTCTTTATAGATTTTGAAAATTAATAAAAATCTTTCTAAAAAAATTGCCGGGTCGTCTAATGGTAGGACAGCGGACTCTGGATCCGTTAATCTAGGTTCGTCCCGTCATTCGACGGGACGCCCTATCGAATGATAGGGCGAGTCCAGGCCCCGCAGCAAAAAGCAATTTAAATTATAAGTCAAATAATTCAGATTTACCTTGTCATTCTTGTCCTGTCGAATGACAGGACGATGGGACGAATCCTAATTAAATTAAAATTTGATATTTCTGTTAGTGAAAAGAAAATGAAATATGTTTATATCCTGTTATTAAAAAATGGACAGTTATATACAGGAGTAACAAAGAATTTAAAGCGTCGCTTTAAAGAACATCAAAATAAAAAAGTTAGGTTTACATCAAAGAGACTTCCTGTTAGACTTATTCACTATGAGGTTTATTTGTTAGATTCTGATGCAGATCGTCGAGAGAAATTTTTGAAAACTACTGAAGGAAAACGGCTTCTTCGGCAACAATTAAGAGATGTTCTTAGACAATTTAAAGTGGTAATTTAAAGTAATTTAAATTGCCGGGTCGTCTAATGGTAGGACAGCGGACTCTGGATCCGTTAATCTAGGTTCGAATCCTAGCCCGGCAGCCAAGAAATTCAGAAGTTAATTTAGGTTCGCCCTGTACCAGAGATTACCTTTGGTAATCACGGTACAGGGCGCCCAGAACCGTGCTTTGCACTGGTTCTGGGCGAATCCAGGCCCCTCAGCCAGAAAATTTTTAAACTTCTAAAAGATACTTTTTGAAAACTCTCTAATTTTTAAAAATCTCTGAAGAGTTTATTCTCAAATTCTTAAGAACTTGAGAATAAACTCTTTTTCATCTTTATCTTTTTAATTCTTTTAATCTTTTTAATTCTCCATTTATTACAGCGGAGAATTTGCTTGGACTGCGACAATATAAAACAAAAAAATTACTGAATTAATTACTGAATTAATTACTGAATTAATTACTGAATTAATTCAGTAATTTTTTAAAAATTTTTTAAATTTTAATATTCCAACATTCTGCAGAATGTTAGAATATTTTTATTCTTTATAAAAGTTAATTAATTTGTTCTTTAAGTTTGTTGTAAATTTTTATTATTTCTTTTTTTGCTTTAAGGTCTGTTTCCATAATTGGGGTTAGATTGGAAATTGCTTTAAAAATATTTTTATCATAAGAAATGCTGCCTAAAAATTTTGCCCCGGTCCATTTTTTTATTTTTGTTGCCAATTTTTTATTTAACTCATATTTGTTTATAACTACAGCCCATGGAACTTTAAAGTGATTTACAACTTCTAAAACCCTTTTTAAATCAGAAAATCCTGAAGGAGTTGGTTCGGTAATTAATAAAACAAAATCTGAATCTTGCAAAGAAGCAATTACCGGACAACCTGTTCCTGGGGGAGCATCAATAAGCATTATCTCTTTGTTAAATTCTTCTGCTTTCTGTTTAATTTCAGTAACTATTTTTCCTGAACCGGTTTCTCCTGGATAAAGATGGCCTGAGATTATTGGAAATCCATATTTTGTGGTTTTTATTCTTATCTCCCCATTTATTACTGATTTAAATTTTATTGTTCCTTGGGGGCAAAAATACTCACAAGCGCCGCAACCCTCACATAAAAAATAATTCAATTTTAATTTTCCTTTTACTACATTTAAAGCATTGAACTTGCATTTTTGGGCGCATATTTCTGCTTCTTTTTTTGTTAATTTTTTACTATTAATTATCGGCTTTTCTGAAACACTTATTTCTTTTACTTTTTTCCATTTGTTTGTTTCTCCAAGCCAAACTGATAAATTAGGAGCATCCACATCACAATCTAGGGCAAGAATTTTCTTTTTGTCTTTACTAAAAAGAATTGCTAAAGAAGAAGTTAGCATTGATTTTCCTACACCTCCTTTTCCACTAGCAATTGCTAATTTTTTCATAATTTTATTTTTCTTTTAATTGTAATTACTGAAGCCCATCCCCCCTCTCAATCTCCCCCCTTCCCAAAGGGAAGGGGGGAGAAACTAAAGGAAATCTTCTTTTCCGACACAAGTCGGAGGGGAAGAAACTGCCATATATCCTCCCCCTCCCTCTGGGAGGGGGAGGATTAAGGAGGGGGAGGGGAAACCTATTTTATATTCAGCCCTTAATTTATTTTACTAAAAAATTTGAAAAGAATTTTTATATTTTTAATAATTGGCCGGTTGAATAAAGTTTTGCTATTTTTTCAGAGTAGGGAATTTCTCGTTCAATTTTTGTTTTGAATTTTTTAGCAATATTTTCAATTGCTTTTTTATTGCCTAAATTTGCTTGATTTAGAATTATCTTTGCTTTAATTTTAATTTTTTTAGCCAATTCTAAAATCAAATTTAAATCATTTGCTCCCATTGGAGTTGGTTCAGTAACACAATAAGCAAAATCACATCCCAAAAGAGCAGAAATCACCGGACAATGAGTTCCTGAAGCAGTATCAAAAATAATGTAATCTGTCTTATTGTTTTTGGCAAAATCTAAAGCAAATTTTTTTGTTTCTGTTACTATCGGTCCTGTTTCTTCAAGTCCGGCATTAGCCAATCCGGTAATTAGCCAAAAATTTCTTTTTATTTCTTTTGTTTTATTTGAAGGAGAGTATTTAATTTGATTAATATAAATTTCTCCGGTTTTCTCTTTTTTTGTTTTAATCGCTTCAAATGGACAAACAAATGAACATACTCCGCAACCGCTGCAAAGATCTTTAATAAACACCGGATAATCTAAATTCCCATTTTTATCTCTGGGTTGAAATATAGCATTTTGCCGGCAGGACTTAACACAAAGTCCGCATTTTTTACATTTTTTCTTAATTAGAACCGGAAATTCTGCAAAAACATTTTTAACTGGCTTGGTTAATTTTTTGCCTAAAATAAGATAATCATTTGGACATTCCACATCGCAATCACATAAAACCACATTTTTTCCTTTTTTAATTAATTCTAAAGATAATAAAATGGCAAAGGTGCTTTTTCCAGTGCCTCCTTTGCCACCGGTAATTCCTATTTTTTTAATTTTTCTTGACATATTCTTTTTGGATTTTTTCTAAAACATCATTAAGAGTTTCTTTAAAAGAAATATTTTCAACTTCAATGCCAAAATTCTCTAAACTTTTCTTGGCATTTTCTCCAATTTTTCGAACCAAAACTTTATCTGCTCTTATTGCTTTAGCAAATCTTGTGCCATGAGGAGAGTTTTTATCAAAATATGGATTTTTAAATTTCTCTTTTAAAACAATCTTGCCATTTTTAACATCAACAACTAAGTAACAACTTGCTCCAAAATCATCTTTAATTTCATTATCTTTAACAGGTATTATTATTCGCTTGCCTTTCTTTTTAGGTCCTATTCGTTCAAAACCTTTAAATTCTCCTATTTTTCTGCCAAGTTTTGGCAAAATAACACTGCGTGTCATTTCATATGCCTTGATTGAAATAACTATCTGTTTTAATTCAGGAATATTTTTAAGCAATCTTTCTTCCAAAGTATCGGTTATTTTTTGAACCTCTTCAACTTTTAAATTTTTAGGGAGTTTAATTTTTATTTCAGCAAAATTAGCGGGGCCAATTTTTCTTGTCTTTAAATCAGATATTTCAATTTTATGGCTTTGACAAATCTTTCTTATTCTATTTTCAACATCTTTGTTAGAAACATCTAAAAGAGAATCAGTAATTTCTCTGCCTAATTTAAATGACTCAAAAAGAATGTATATTCCAATTAAAGAAGCAATTATTCCATCAATTGGTGGAAAATATTTAGAGAGAGAAAGGGAAACCAAAACTCCGATAGAAGACAAGGCATCGGCTCTTGAATGCTCGGCATCGGCTACCAAAGATAAACTTTTGCCTTTTTTGCCATAATAAAATTTCAAGCGAGCCATTAATTCGTTAATAATAATTGTAGCAATAACTAAAATTATCGCCCCTTTGCTGAACATTTCTTGTGTTTCTCTAGAAAATAACTTTATAATTGCCTCATAAATAATCCATAATCCAGAGGTGGCTAAAATAATTGTGACAAAAAGCCCAGCCAAACTTTCTGCTCTATAATGACCATAAGGATGCTTTTCATCAACCGGTCTTTTAGCAATTTTAATTCCAATATAAGTTCCAAAAGAAGAAATCACATCCATTCCAGAATGAATTCCATCAGCAACCAAAGATGTATTTCCAACTATAAAACCAAAAAACAGTTTAAAAACTGCCAAAGCAAAATTAACTAGAGTACTTAAAATAGAAACTTTTTCTTGATTCATAATAATAAACCAATTATGTTATCTAACCATAGCGATAAGATATTTTTCCGCTCCTTCTTATCTCCCCCATTCGTAAAGGGGGGAGAGCCCCTTCTTACTCTCTCCTCTCGGAGAGAGAATGCGCTTTCCAAGAAGAAAGCTTTCACCTTTTAAAAATTGTCACAATCCCTCCCCCCTCTATCTCCCCCCTCCCTATGGGAGGGGGGAGATTAAGAGGGGGGAGGGAGTTATGTTAGAAATTGTTTAGATATTCTTCAAAAACTTTTTCTTCCGCGTCCAAATCCGCGTCCGAATCC
>Ga0190306_1000698_pt1 | contig 10564 bp, 10 predicted proteins | sample 48700734_MG_FD_161657 | JGI IMG/M metagenome (GOLD analysis project Ga0190306, IMG submission 161657) | Hydrothermal vent sediment bacterial communities from Southern Trench, Guaymas Basin, Mexico - 4870-07-3-4_MG | ecosystem: Environmental > Aquatic > Marine > Hydrothermal vents > Sediment ...
AGTACAGTATTTAAATTGCTCCCGTCTTCAAGGAGTGTTTCTTCTTTTCTTGCAGGAGAAGGCCTTTTTATTTCTTTAGAGTTTAGCTTTAAAATGACTGTTTCAAAAATTAACTTATAAATATTACATAAAATATCTTGTAAGAGTTTTTCTTCTCTTTTTAGAGAAGGGAATGATTCTAAAGAAGGAAATAATTTTGGTGGTAACTCATAAAAAGGTAAATTAACAATTATACTCTCAAATTCACGCTTAATTACATTAAAAATACTTTTGGTAGGATGTTTTTCTATCTGCCTAATAAGTTTATTTTTCCTTGATACATCTATAGATTTCCTGCTTATAGTTATTGCAGCAAACGCCCCCCACTTTTTTGCTAAAACTTTTTCCTCCTTTATTTCTTCCCACAATTTATCAACATATTCCCTTTCACGCTTAATTGTAAGATGTTCTCCCTCCTTTTCCAAGGTCAGAATCCCATCTATTTTTAGGGATTCTCTTACAATTTCAAATCTTCCACCTACTCCTGTAAATACAGTACTAAAAGAACCTGTATAAGTCTTTTTATTAATTTTAGTTTCAAAATAAAATTCAAATATTATTGGCAGTTCTTCTTTCCCTTTCCAAACAGCATTATTATAACCCCACCAGTAACTGAATGGGTTAATATCGTGCTCTACATATATCTTTTTAAGCAGTATAAAGGCATCTACAAGATTTGTTTTACCAGTGGCATTTTCTCCCACAATTGCATTAAACTGCCCCAAATCTATCTTTGCATCCCTTAAGCTCTTAAAATTCCCAATCTTTATCTGTTTAACCTGCATTTTGAAAAATCTAATCTATTTCCTTTCACTTGTCAAACTAAAAAAGGGCTTTCAGGCCAATCCTGAAAGCCCTTAGTAGCGGGGGAGGGATTTGAACCCTCGACCTTCGGGTTATGAGCCCGACGAGCTACCAGACTGCTCCACCCCGCGCTATATTAATATTAAATTATGAATGTACAAATGTCAATACATGAATTATTTTGTTTGTAATCCCTAAAGAATCTGGGAAAGCCACTCCTTTACTGCCTGGTTTAAAAATTGGTAAAATTGCTCTGATCCACCTAATCCCCTTCTTCCAAAGTAATAGTTGATCTCTAAAAAGAGTGGTCCATCCCCTGAATAGAGGATATCCATCGCTGCCAGATTGATGCCCGTAGCCCTTAAAAATCTTTCAAGTAGATTATCTATCTCATCCTTAACAGATTCAGGCACATCATAATCAATGATGGCACCCCTTCCAACATTTGTCCTCCACTCAGTTTTGTCTTTTTGTATCCTCCAATAATAAAAGTGCCTACTTCCTATAATAACTACCCGCAAATCACGGTCTATTGGGATATATTTTTGTAAGACAAAACCCTCTTTTTTCCCTAGAAGTGAGATTTTTTCTCTTAAATCAGCCTCATTTTTTATCAAAAAGACCATGCTTCCTTCACCGCCCCTATCGCCTTTTAATATGAATGGATAAGAAAGGGGGATACCCTTTAATTTTGGATGTCTCTTATAAAAGTCCTCTGTATTGATGTAGATATAAGTAGGAGGATGGGGCATTCCAAATAGCTTAAAAAGAAAGGCATCTCCTACCTTTCCCTCTCCAGGGAACCTATAGTCATAATTGGGGAAGACATATTTGCAATGTAATCGACAAAACCAGTAAGTCTCTCCCTTACAGCCCTGAGACAATATTACTACCTTTGCCTTTCTAACCAAATCCCTTTGTCTCTTAGACAGAGGCCTCCCTGCTAAAAGGATATTGATGTCCCCTTTAATGAAGGGATGAAAGGAGAGGACAAGCCCTCTAGATTCAACCATTTTTTAAGATCGCTAAATATGGCCTCCATTTTTGGAATTTTTTGTTAGAAATCCCCTTTATTTTCAAAATTTCTTCTATATCCTGAAATGGACCATGCCTTTTTCTATACATGATGATCTTTTGGGCCGTCTTATAGCCCATATCAGGCAGTGTCATTAGGTTCTCTATATTTGCCTTATTTAAATCAATAAGGGTGGCATTTATTGAAAATGGGCTATGTGAAAAAACCCTTATCAATAGAGAAAAGAAAAATACACTACCTATCAAAACTAAAAGCCTTCTTTCTCTAACATCCCTCATGATCCATCACATAGGCCTTCGATATTATCCTTAAACAATTTATAGATAATGCTATCTACCAGTGCTTGAAGACTGGCCTCTAGGATATCATGAGAGACCCCTACTGTCCGCCAACTACACTGTTTATCCTTAGATTCTATCAATACCCTTATCTTTGCCTCTGTCCCTGAGGTACCTGGCAATACCCTTACCCTATAATCTATTAAACTCATCTCTTTAAGACTTGGGTAAAACCCCTCTATGGCCTTACGAAGTGCCCTATCCAGTGCATTTACTGGCCCTTGCCCCAAAGCCATGGCATGCCTTGCCTCACCCTTTACCTCAACCCATATCTCTGCCTCGGCAATGGGTCTTCCCTCTAGTGTATTGTAATCACGAACCCTGTAGGTCAGAAGCTTAAAGTAGTGAGGTAAGAGACCACAGGTACGGTGCATCATAAGTTTAAAAGATGCCTCAGCTACATCAAATTGAAATCCTTGGTTTTCCAGTTCCTTTAGGTGTTGCAAAATATTTTTTATATCTACATCGTTTAGGCTCAGACCATATTCCTTTGCCTTGCTTAAAATAGTCCCCTTTCCTGAAAGTTCAGAGACCAAAATACGCCTGCTATTTCCTACCTTTTCTGGGGGAATGTGCTCATAGGTATTGGGATTTCTCTTTACGGCACTTGCATGTACACCACCCTTATGGGCAAATGCACTCCTTCCAACATATGGTAGATACTTTGGATGCGGGATATTTAACAGTTCTGTAACAAAACGTGAGAGGGGTGTGAGCTTAGATAATTGTTCATCACTTACACAATCAATCCCCATCTTTAGCTTTAAGGCAGGTATGACAGAACATAGGTTTGCATTGCCACACCTTTCCCCTACACCATTTATTGTACCCTGGACTTGATCTGCCCCCAGTTTTACAGCAATGAGGGTATTGGCTACGGCCGATTCTGCATCGTTGTGGGCATGGATGCCCCAACTGATGCCTTTGAATCTATCCTTAATGACACTTATAATCTCTGGAATCTCATGTGGGAGTGTCCCACCATTTGTATCACACAAGATGATGCAGTCTGCCCCAGCCTCTATAGCCCTTTTTATTGTAGCAAGTGCATATTCTGGGTTTCTTTTAAAACCATCAAAAAAGTGCTCTGCATCATAAAAGAGCTCCTTTACATGAGGCCTTAGATAGGACAAAGAGTCATAAATTATCTCTAAGTTTCTCTCTAGGGATATGTTCAGGGCATCTTTTACATGGAGGTCCCAACTCTTTCCAAAAATAGTGATTACCTCTGCCCTTGCCTCTAAAAGTGCATTTAGATTCCTATCATTTTGGGGCAAATTTCTTGGGTGGTGGGTACTGCCAAAGGCCGCAATCCTTGCATTCTTTAAATGAAAATTTCTAATTCTTTCAAAAAATTGTATGTCCTTTGGATTTGAGCCTGGCCAACCGCCTTCTATATAATGAACGCCCAATTCATCCAATTTTTGGGCAATCTTTAGTTTGTCTTCAAGTTGTAAATTAAAGTCCTCAGCCTGGGTCCCATCCCTTAAGGTTGTATCATAAATCTTTACAGTCATAACAATTAGGCCTTATTTAAAATAAATGCATCATGGAGTACCTTTGTTGCCCTTTCTGCCACCTTTTCATCCACAACGCAGGAGATCTTTATCTCTGAGGTACTGATCATAAGGATGTTTATGCCTTCTTTTGCAAGGGTAGAAAACATCTTGGCTGCTACCCCAGAGTGGCTCTTCATCCCTACCCCTACAATGGATACCTTTGCAATGTGTTCATCCCCCAAAACCCTTTCAGCCCCGATTTTACTTGCTACACTGCGGCTAATCTCCATAGCCTGATGGAAGTCTGCCTTGGGCACTGTAAAGGTAACATCTGTCAGGCCCTCTGCGCTAGTATTTTGGATGATCATATCCACGACAATGCCTACCTCACCAATAGGCTTAAAGATTTGGGCGGCTATACCAGGGCGGTCTGGTACCCTAGTAATGGTAATGCGTGCCTCATTTTTATCGCAGGTTACGGCTGCCACTATTACCCTCTCCATCTCAGGCTCTTCTTTTACCACCATAGTTCCCTCCACCTCACTAAAGGATGACCGGACATGCACCGGTACATTATACTTTTTTGCAAATTCTACACACCTGATCTGTAAGACCTTTGCCCCTAGACTCGCCATCTCCATCATCTCATCATAAGAGATGCGAGGTATCTTGATGGCATCTGGACAGATTTTGGGATCGGCTGTAAATACCCCCTCTACATCGGTATATATCTCACATAGATCTGCCTTAAGGGCTGCGGCTAGGGCAACAGCGGTGGTATCGGAGCCACCACGGCCCAGTGTAGTTATATTACCATGACTGTCTATACCCTGAAATCCAGCTACCACAACAATATTTCCCCTCTCAATCTCCTCTTGCAAAATGGGTGAATCTATTTTGTCAATCCTGGCCCTGCCAAATGCATTGTCTGTAATTATCCTTGCCTGAAATGCAAGGAGGGAGGTGGCATTATATCCCATATCTTTAAGGGCCATAGTAAGTAGGGCCGCAGAGGCCTGTTCTCCAGTGGCCAATAGGGCATCAAGCTCCCTAGGATCGGGTACCTTACTTACCTTGTGAGCAAGCTCAATAAGCCTATCGGTCTGACCCGTCATGGCAGAGACCACTACTACAACCCTGTGTCCTTGGTCATAGGTATTTGCTATGCGACGGGCAACCCTCTTAATCCTCTCAGTATCCCCTACAGAGGTTCCACCATATTTTTGAACAATGAGCATGTGTCTTCTTATATCACAATTATTTTTGATGTAAATACCCAAACTATGCAATAATTATTCCTTATTTAAAAAGTGACTTTGGTATTTGGCAAGATGGGGTCTGGGGCGGAGCCCCAGTGTAAAACAGCGCTATAATTTGCATAAATCTGGATTATCTCTTTCTCCTTAAAATAAGCCTTATAGGCACATGATGAAAACTAAGGCCAGCCCTAATTCTGTTTATCAAAAATCGCTTATAGCTATCAGGTATATTATCTGGATAATTGGTAAAGATGATAAAAGTTGGTGGTTTGATCTGGGCCTGGGTAGTATAATAAAACTTTGCCCTCTTATTATTAGATAAAGGGGGTTGATATTCCTCAGTAATCTCCTCTATAAACCTATTTATCTTAGCTGTAGGGATACGCCTTGTATATGCCTTATAAAGCTTATTAACCAGTGGAAAGATTTCATCTATTCCCATACCGGTCAGTGCAGAGATTGTAAGAATGGGGATAAAGGAGGCAAAGATTAATCTGTTTTGAACAGCCTTAATATATTCCCTCTTAAATTGATTTCCCTTTGGCATGAGGTCCCATTTATTGATTGCCAATATAATGCATTTTCCTTGTTTTTCTGCATGGCTTATGATCTGACAATCTTGATGGGTAATGCCTTCCTGTGCAGAAATAAGTAAAATTACTACATCACTTTGATTGATGTCCTTTAGCGCACGTACTATGCTGTATCTTTCCAATTTAGATTTAATCCTTGCCTTCCTCCTCAATCCTGCTGTATCAATAAGGAGATAGTCCTTTCCCTCAAAATGAAATAGTGTATCGATGGAGTCCCTGGTAGTACCTGGTATCTCACTTACTATACTGCGCCTATAACCAAGGATATAGTTATATAAGGAGGACTTCCCTACATTGGGCCGTCCTATTATAGAGATCTTAATAGTCTCTTTTTCTTCTTCTAAGGGCAACTTCTGGGGCAATAGGCCTATTACTTTAGACATAAGTTTGTCTATCCCCCTACCGTGCAGTGCAGAAATGGGGAGGGCCTCTTCTATACCAAGCCCATAAAAGTCATAGATTTTGGATAGGTGTTTTTCATCGTCTATTTTATTTATGGCAAACAAGACCGGTTTTTTTGCCTTACGCAACAAATCTACCAATTCCACATCTAAGGGTGTTGGCCCTATACGACTATCCCCTAAAAAGATGATTACATCTGCCTCCTCTATGGCCTCTTTGGTCTGGGACAATACTTGATTTAAAATGGCATCCCCTTCCTCAGATAGAAAACCGCCTGTGTCTACCAATGTGATGGGTGTGCTGTCCCACTCAATATTGGCACAGATACGGTCTCTGGTCACCCCAGGGGTACTATCAACAATGGCCTTTCTCCTCCCTACTAAACGATTAAATAGGGTAGATTTCCCTACATTTGGGCAACCCACTATTGCAACTATTGGCCTTTCCATAATCTTTATATCATACATTATTTCCCCTTTTCTGTCAGGATGTTTCAATCTTCTAAAAAATATGATATTAAAGAAAAAAATGGCATCAAAATACAAAAGGGGAATTGGCTATAGATATCTTATTGAGACAAAATATTATTTGGATAGGCCACTAGAGGATGACCTTGGAGAGATCCCCTTTGTCCCTTTATACAAGACATATTTAGAGGCCCCTAAGCTTTCCTTACCAAGGGAGGACCTTCCCCTAGAAGATTTTGCAAGGGTTATAAGTAAACGCCGTTCTCGACGCTATTACAAAAAGGAATACTTAAGTTTAAAAGAAATCTCCTGTCTACTTTGGGCATCTCAGGGAATTACATCAGAAGAGGGCCTCCGTGCCGCCCCCTCAGCCGGTGCACTTTACCCTATAGAGACATATCTTTTTATCTTTAGGGTAGAGGGTGTACCATCAGGCATCTACCACTTTAATGTCCGTGATTTCTTGTTAGAGAGACTGGCCGAGGGTGATTTTTCACAAGGCCTTACAGCGGCTGCCCTAGGACAGGGGACAATAAGGAGGGCAGCGGTGGCATTTGTCTGGACGGCAGTTATCTTACGCACTATGGCAAAGTATCGTGACAGGGCTATTAGGTATATATTTTTGGATGCTGGGCATATCTGCCAAAACCTCTTGCTAGCGGCTACTGCCCTTAACCTAGGTGCATGCCCTATTGGTGCATTCTTTGATGATGAGATAAACAAACTACTAAAGGTCGATGGTGAGCAAGAGACTACTATTTATCTGGCTACTGTGGGAAAGTTATAACTAAATCTCCATTTTATATATTCTATAGACCTTTGTGAGGGTAGGATTTAGAAGTCTTGTTGAACGAAGTACCGGGAGATTATTCTCTAAGGCCCAGGACAGTTCTACATATTTGTATTGACCCCTTTTTAATACCTTTTGCCAGCTTTTATAGAAGAGGAAGGAGACAAGGCCTGTCCCTTGATATTTGTGTTTTACACCAAGCAGTAGCCCCCTAATACGGTCAATCTTTCTTGTATACCAAAGGAATTTTAACCATCCAAATGGAAAGAGGCATCCATTTATATGTTTAAATACCTGATTGTAGTCAGGCAAAAAAAGGATGAGGCCAAATGGCTCACCCTTGTATTCCCCAATAGAGACCAAATCTGGCACAATGAGCGGTTTTAGCCTCTTTGCTATGCTCTTCATCTCTTCATCTGTCAAGGGGGTAAAACCCCAGTTTCTCTCCCATGCATTATTGAATATATTCCTTATTGTCTTTATTTCCTCATCAACCCTTTTTAGATTTACGTTTCTTATCTTTACATCTGGGTATTTTTTGCGAAGTCTCTCTACTAAAGAGGAAATTCTAGATATAGCCTTATTCTGCTCTGTCTTTGTCTCATAGGCAAGAAGATCCATGGTCTTTTCCATGCCAAATCTTTCTACAAATTCTATATAATAGGGAGGATTATAGGGCATCATAAAACAGGGCATCTTGTCAAACCCCTCTATAAGAAGGCCACATGTATCATTAATGGAGGGGCTAAAAGGGCCCATTAAATACCGAATCCCCCTTTTTTTAAGCCAATCCCTTACGGCTGAAAGTAGGGCCTCTGCCGAGTCATAATCAGGAAGACACTCAAAAAAACCAAAAAAACCTGTTTTTTCATTATGGGTATTTATATAATTCTCATCAATTATACCGGCTATCCTACCCAATATTTTTCCCTCTTTTATGGCAATAAAGCATTTTAGTTGGGCATGATGATAAAATGGATTTTTTTTCGTATCTAACCTAAATTTTTCATCTTCAATTAACGGAGGTACCCAATATGGGTTGCCTTTATATACCTGCCAAGGCAGTTTTAAAAAACCCCTCCAGTCTTCCTTTGAAATTACCTCTTTAATTTTCATTAAAATAAATGATTCCTAATAAAAATTATACAAACTGTCAAGTCTTATTTTTAAAAAATCAAATATCAAAGATTATTTGGGCCTCCCAGTGTTCTTTAATCTTCTCAACCCTTAGCTGATGGTAGGTCACTGCCTTTATGCACGTCTTCAGTGGGTGTTTTTTTAAATCAAACAACTCCCCCCTTATCCTTGCCCTCAAATAATCCTTTTTTATTTCCTCTATTTCAAACTCTTTAAACACAAGGCCCTTTGTCTCAAAGAGAAACAAAAGTTCATTTAGCCAATTTATTAATAAATCTTCTAAGCCCTCGCCCTCTATCTCTATGATGTGGGTCTCTTTTGCATCAATTGTATTTAGGTCTGTAATGATTTCAAAAAATGCACTTGCCGCATGGGAGAATAAACCCTTTAGATCATCTCCAAATACCCTAACCCCTACATCTGCTGTGTGTTCAATCCACTCATATGGCCTTTTCATATTTATATTAGCCTCTTTTTCATTCCACTAATTTTATCTGGAACCAACCTAAATAGCCCAGCATTTGGATTTTTTAGTGACATATCAACAATCTCTTTACACCTCTGTTCTGTTAGGCCTAAGTCCTTGACTATCTCCTTTCTGCTGTAAAATAGGGGAATAACCTCCCTTATTAGGGCCTCTTCTGAGACCTTCTCAAGTACACCTTCTATAAGGATTGAGTAGTGGTCTTCTGAGACCTCATAGAAGATAAGATAGCAAACATTCTTATTTCTCTTAAAACATCTTGTCTTCCTTCCCTCACCTATCAAGATAAAATATAGACTATCCCTGTAGAATACGTAGGCAATTGGTATAGTGTAAGGTCTATCAATATCTACCAGGCTTAGGGCCCCATTCCAGGCCTTTTTGAGAATATCCCTTATCTCTCTATCCTCTAGCCGTTTTATTGCTATCATAGTTTTTAATATACTACATTTTCTTGGTAAAAGTAAGCAATTTAATGAGATTTGTGTTGCCAATTATATACCTGCTAAATTCATTAAAGTAAAATGCTATTGTATTAAATGTTTTTTTATATATAATTTTTAGAATATGAGGAAATGGGTTTATTATAAGGATTTAATACTTGTCTTAATATCAAAGGAAATGAAAGTGAGATATAAGAATACGATTTTGGGATTTTTTTGGTCAATAGCCAATCCTCTTTGTTTTTCTTTGGTATTTTTTATAGCCTTTAAAGTATATATGCGTATTCAGATAGAAAACTATATAATCTTTCTATTAAGTGGACTTTTTCCATGGCAGTGGTTTGGGAATACAGTAAATAGCTCACCAGGGGTTTTCATTGGCAATGCCAACCTTATTAAAAAAGTCAATTTCCCTAGGATTGGTTTGCCCCTGGCAATTTTAGGAAATGACTTAGTTCATTTCCTCCTTTCCATCCCTGTCTTAGTTATATTCTTGCTGATTTATAAAAAGCACCCTCAACTCATTATTTGGTCTATAGGAATTCCTCTCTTGTGCATCATTCAAAGCCTTATGGTGCTTGGGTTTTCATTAGCTGTTTCTTCTCTAAATTTATTCTTTAGGGATCTACAGCACTTGACAGTCATCATCACTAATTTAATCTTTTATTTTACGCCTATTATTTATGCCGAGACTATGGTGCCGGCAAAATACAGGCCTTTGCTTTTAGCAAATCCACTTTCTTCTTTGATAATAAGCTGGCAGGACTTATTCTTAAAGAATATTTTAAGGCCTTCACTTATTTTTGTAGCCTGTGGATGGGCAATTGTTATTTTCTTTGTTGGTTATAGCATCTATAAATCCTTAGAACCTAAGTTTGTAGAGGTGGTATGAATACTGTTGTTTCTCTGAAAGATGTATATAAATCTTACTCACTTCGTCCTCATATAAGAGGCGGATTCAAGCATTTTCTTTTGCATTTACCTAAATACCTAAAAGAAATGAAACAAGATAACACATTTACAGTGTTAAAAGGGATATCCTTTGAGATTAAAGAAGGGGAGACATTTGGTATTATTGGCCCGAATGGTGCTGGAAAAAGCACCACCTTGGCCCTTATTGCTGGGGTGCTAAAACCAGATACTGGCACTATTGAGGTAAAAGGAAGGGTTTCAGCCCTGCTAGAATTAGGGGCAGGGTTTCATCCTGATTTAACAGGCATAGAAAATATAATATTAAATGGCATCTTACTTGGATTAACAAAAAGAGAAATTA
>Ga0190306_1000699_pt1 | contig 10557 bp, 9 predicted proteins | sample 48700734_MG_FD_161657 | JGI IMG/M metagenome (GOLD analysis project Ga0190306, IMG submission 161657) | Hydrothermal vent sediment bacterial communities from Southern Trench, Guaymas Basin, Mexico - 4870-07-3-4_MG | ecosystem: Environmental > Aquatic > Marine > Hydrothermal vents > Sediment ...
ACTCTAACTGCAGCACTTCCCACGAGTACACCGGGGACATACACACTTTACTTTGGCGTTGATACTGTTAGGGATGGAGATGTAACATGGGATAGTGTTTATTACGATACTGTAGTGGTCAATGTGATTCTAGCTGACATAAAAGTAAATGGTTCAGATGGTCCTGTTACACTGAATCCATCAGATACATTAAATCTTTCTGTATCACTAAATAACAATGATATAACAGATGATGCCGATTGGTGGCTGGCAGCAGATACCCCATCTGGTCTTTACTTTTTTACCTTTGATGGCTGGACAACTGATTGGTCTCCAGGATATCAAGGCCCTCTGTTTTATCTAGATTCATTTGAGGTATTAAATGATACTCTAACTGCAGCACTTCCCACGAGTACACCGGGGACATACACACTTTACTTTGGCGTTGATACTGTTAGGGATGGAGATGTAACATGGGATAGTGTTTATTACGATACTGTAGTGGTCAATGTGACGGAGTAAATAGAAGCAAGACTTTTGGGCAGGGAACTTGTTAAATGCAAATATCAAAATTAATTTAATGCGGAGGTAACTACATCATGAAAGGAAAGAAGGTTCTAATGATTCGATGGGTAGTTTACCTGGTAATATCAATGCCTTTAGTACTCCTGGTTTCTCAGAGTTATGCCCATACCCTAGTGATTGGTATTGAAGATAACGAGGATGGCACTGTGACCATTGAGGGTGTTTATAGCACCCAGGAAATAGCGGTAGGTGCTGAGGTACGGCTGGAAGATAATCAGGGCAATGTCCTCTGGAAAGGGAAAACTGATGAAGATGGGCTGTGCACATTTAAAAAGCCCAAGGTTCCTTACACCATCATTCTGGATGCTGGCCCTGGACATAAGGCTAAAAGAAAAGGCCCGTAATCATTATCTTCTCAAAATTCTGTGGAATTTTAAACAAACATTGAAAAATGGAAATATCAAAATGAAAAACTCAAAATTAAAAATGGGAGAATAAAATGAAAATCAAAACAAGGCATTTTTATTTAGAAGCCCTTTTCTACCTGGTGGTTATTTTGGCCCTCCTAATACTTCCCGAATCCGCGGCTGCCCAGACCAAAAAACCAATCAACCCTGGCTGTGATACTATTAACGCCATCTTTATATCAGATAGAATCACAGAGGTTGCCTATCGCCTGGGGGTGGTGCCTGTTGCCTATTGTGCCCGTTGTTGGTGGCCTATGGTGCAAAAGGAGCTATCCACAGTGACTAGAATAGGGTGTTACAGGTATGCCACAGTTGAATCAGTCATCAAAATAGCGGAAAAACATAAAACCAGGCTCATCTTGGTTGAGTCCGGTTACCCCTCCATATATAAAAAGAGTTGGAACTGGGCCAAAAAGTTTGGGGAGCCCTTAAAGGCAAAAGGATACCATGTACACCTTATAGACTTTTCAAAAGGGGTCCCTGAGTGCATCCTTGAAATTGGCAAGCTACTTGACCGAGAAGAAAAGGCTAGGGAACTTGCCGCAAAATACACTAATTCTCTGAAAAAAACTATGAGCAAGATTTCCATTTCCAAAGAGAACAAGAAGATTTTAATCCTTAAAGGTATAGGTAAACGTGGGGTTCAAGTAGAGATGCCTGGCGGTTACACTGACCAATATCTGCTTGGGCCATTGGGTTGTGTAAATGTAGGTCATCTGGTCAAGGGTCAGGATACCGAAGTCAAAAGAGGATATTTTATACTTGAGGATTGGCAAGCTATTGCAAAGGCTAATCCTGACATTATTGTCAAATACGGCAATCCCTATGCTGTAGAAAGGGGGCTTGTCAAGGCAATAAAAAAGTACCCTGAATTATCCGGGGTTGCTGCTATAAAAAACCACGCTATCTATACCCTGCCTGCATATTATAATGCTTCGGTAACCCAATACCCGTATGTCCTGCGGGCCTGGCTGGATGCGGTTCGTTAGCGACAATTTATGGGTTAATTACTAAATTTTGGGGGCTCAAAACTGGAATATATGCGGAGAGGCCTTACTCTAATTGAGATTCTTGTGGTTCTGGCCATGACATCAGTGAGGGTAAATCCGGGGAATCTTGAACGGTGAAGAAAAATCGGCAAATGAATGTAAATTAGTGAAATTTAGTGAAATTCAGATAATTGACACTGATAACCGAATCTATATATAAACAATTGGTTAACATTCTCATGCAGAGGACAAGAGGGCTATTCCCCAGTGTTTTTGAATTTAAAAGAAAGATGCCTGCCATGTGGGGTAAGCTATTTGCTTTGCGACCCACCAAGGTCCCTTTCATTCATTTATCAAAAGAAGTTTTATCTATTGATCTGGACAGTAATTCCATAAGGATGGTTACCGTAAGAAAGGAAGGGAAAAGGGCTATTATTACATCCTGCGCTACCATAGATAGGCCCCATAGGGATATTGCCCGTGATATTAATAGTATTTTAAAAGGTAAAAACAATCACTCAGGGCAGAGCATTATTGTTACCGATGAGGTAAGGTTTTTGGCAAGTGAACTTAATATGCCCAATGTAGAAAAACTACCTTATGATAAGGTCATTTCTATGGTCTCATGGGAGATGGAGCCCTATCTCGATTTTCCCGTATCAAAAGGCATTTTTGCTTATAAGTTTCAGATTCATAAAACAAAGGCAGATACCTCACCAGTTCTTATATCTGCCATGAATAAAGAGACTTATTCTACCTTTTCCAAAATATTGAAAAAGTGCGGGTTATCCCTTCGTCATGCCTATTCACCTGAAGTATCATTTCTATCTGGATTCGCTTTGCCCCCTGAAGGCAGAAACAAGGTTATTATCGATTGCCGGGACACTTCTATCAAGGGTATCACTTTGACTTCAGAAGGTCCGTCTGTATTTCAAGATATACCTTTAATTACAGAGGATACTACACTGGAAAAGGCCATAAGGGATCTAATCTATGATTTGACCACATCTAACACTGGTGCAAAGGACATAATTATCGCAGGAAGCAAAGTATCGAAAGAGCTTGTTGAGGTGCTCAAAATAGAGTTTGAAAATCTCAGACTTTGGGAAATCCAGAACCTTGAAAACACTGAGGTAAATCCTGATGTCAATTGTGGTCCACAATATGCCGCAGCAGTAGGAGCAGCACTTCAGGAACTTAGGATTTATGATAAAGAGCCGTTTGGTGTTACCAGTAAAGTTTCTATTACAAGGTCTCTCACCAAACTGGTGAAAGAAAATGAATATGTTCTTCCAGCCTTTGCGCTTGGTTTATTTTTTCTGTGTATTGCTTATCATTATACTACAGTAAGACTTAATATGTCTAAACTCTCATCAGAAATTAGGATTCTTAAAGAAGAAAAGAGCAGGCTTATAAAGCCCATAGAGGAAAAGAAGGGCCTGAAACAGGAGATTGCAGAGATTCGCAACAAGAGAAGATACCTTGAGGGAAGCTTATTTGCTACGAAACAGCTTCTTGCTTTCTTGGAAAGTATACCAGATGTTATCCCCTCTGATTTGGTGTTAAAGAAGATTTCACAAAACCCTGATGGCAGTTTTACTATAGAAGGTAATGTTTATCGGGAAGGGTCAGCCGCTGATTTCTGCAATAAACTTTCCAGGCTTGAATTTTGTAAAGAGGCAAAGATTGAAAGATTTAACATGGATAGGGCTTCCCATAAACAGATTTTCCCGCACGGTGTTATTATAACTGTGAGACTTAAATAATATGCAGATTGCAGGCCGAAAGCTTACAAACTTAGAAAAGATAGGAATTGTAGCCGCAGTTATTGTCATAGGAAGCTTCTTGTATCAGAGGTATGTTTATTTCCCATTGGAAAGGAAAATTAAAAGATTAAATGCCACTTATCAGAAGCTTTCAAGTGAAGTAGACCATTTGAAGGCACAGCAGGCAGGAGGAAGAATCCGCAGAGATATAAAAAAACTGAGAAAATGCCTGCGTCAGGAAAGAAAACTGCTTGAAAAGGCAGAGACCTATTTGGCTAATGATTCTGAGATAAGTAAAATTTCAAATCAAATTCTTGCAGCAGCATCAAGGTCGGGTGTAACCGTTAAAGCTTATAACCCTGTAACTAAGAAAGAATTCACTGAGGTTGTGGGTAAGAATGAAGGAAAGACCTATTATGAACGCAAATATTATAAGATAGTATTATCCGGCAAATTTTGGCGTTTGAGACGTTTTTTAAAGGAAATCACTCGGCTTCCCAGTTTGGTAACCATAGAAAAAATTTCTTTTGATAAAACAGAAAAGAGAGCTTTGACTGCAACCATATGGCTTAGTATATAGGTTATAAATGCAAATATCAAAATGAAAAAACTCAAAATTAAAACGGAAAAAGGTGATTATAACAGCCAGTGGAGGAGGATTATGAATATCTTGAAGGCTGGTTGTTTGTTCATTCTGGTATTGCTATTTTCCTATTTTTTTACTTTTCACTCCTCACTTTTCACTCCTCACTGTTTCGCTGAGGAAGCTGTGGGGGCTAAAAAAGATGTTGAAAAAGGGGAGAAAGAAGTCAAAAAAGAAAGGGAGCCTTTTGAAGTCTCACCGGAATTTAAGAGAAAACGACGAGTTGAAATGCCGGAGATTATAGTCCGTGGTGTTATGGAAAGTAAAGATAAGAGGGTAGCCATTGCTGAAATAGACCTTGAATATGAAAAGGGTGTTTCTTTATTGGAAGTAGGAGATAGGGTTTCTATAGAAAGAAGGGGTGGGGCCGATTCTGAGAGAGGGTCAACCTATTTCACTGTAAAATCGGTTTCTAGAGCTGGCATTTGTATTGAATTAGAAAATGGTGAAAAGGTATGGTATTCAGTGATGGGGGAAGAATAACTGCGTAAAATGAAAAACTCAAAATTAAAATCGGACTATCATGTTTTTTTAATTGTTATTTTCCTAATAGGTGGCTTCCTAATAACTAGCTGTGCCACTTCTAAACCTCGATTAACCAAATCAAATGGAGGTATCAAGCCTGTCCGCCTCGTCTCTCGGCAGTACGGCGGGGAAAAAGTGGTTGTTTCTTATAAAAAACCTGTAACTGAACTGAAAGTCCAGGTGGGGCAAGTAGAACCCAAGGAGACCATAGAATCCAAAAAGGCAGAAATTGGGCAGAAAAGACAGATAAAAGTCACCCAAGAGAGAAAACTTGAAGGAGAAAAACCTGAAGTTCTTAAAACAGAAAAAACGAAAATTACTGAAACTAAAAGTTATCCTGGTTTAAAGGAAAAAGACAACCTTGTTACCCTTGATTTCAAAGATGAGAAATTTTGCAATGTCCTCAAGGTCTTTTCCTATATTACCGGTAAAAATGTTATAGCCCCAGATAAACTCTCTGATAAAGAAATAAGTATCTATCTAAAAGATGTCTCTCCAAAATCGGCTATAGAGGCAATCTGCGCAAAATATAACTTATGGTATGAAGAAAATGAAGATTATATTCGCTTAAGAGACATTGGCGGCTACGGTAAAATTGTGATGTCAAAGGGAAAGATCAAGGAACTCAGGTTCGAAGGTCAAGAGCTTAATGATGTGCTAAGTGTTATCTCTGACATTACAGGTCAAAATGTTATATGTAATGAAAATATTGCAAAAAAGAAGGTGACCCTTCATCTAGAAGATATCCCTGTAAAGGTTGCTATAGAGGTAATCTGCAAGAAATATGAGTTATGGTACAGGAATAATGGAGATTATATCCGTCTTGTAAGTGCTGAAGATTATGGTCGTGATACACCTGTGGACTATAGGATAAAGACCAGGGTATTTAATCTCAAATATGCCTCTGCACCACAGGTGGCAGATACCATTGGGTGTGTTATGGGTGAGCGAGTGGATTATAATTTACCAGCAAACCTTGAAAGTTATATTCATATCAAAATGCCTGATATAAAGAAAGAGCATGCTGAACCGGTACAAGCCGAAGAGACCACTGAGGTTGCAAAAGAGATTAAAATACCGGAATATGAAAAACAGTTGACATCCCAAAAGATTCAAGAACTCATGGAAAAAAAATTAAAGCTGGAGTTGACTTCAGAAGACATACGCTGGATAGACAAAAAATTAGGCTTTGCAATTATGTCCATATTTATTCGGAATAATAGTATCCTGGTGTGTTCAGCAGATGATAGGATTTTGGATGAGATACAAGAACTGATAGAAAAGCTGGATATCCCTACACCCCAGGTATTGCTGGAATGTAAAATACTCAGATTTCGCCTTACTGATGAGTTTACTTCATTCTTTGACCTGCTTGATTTCCGGCTCAGGCGTGGAAAAGGAATCTATGTAATACCGGAGATGAGGGGACTTTGGGAATATTTTCACGCAACTGCACCAGAATTATACCCAGAAGGAGTTCCCTTAGTAGAAGGGGAACCCATGAAACATGGGGCAGGGTTTAAAGCACAGATGCAACTTCTCAAAGAGAAAGGGTTAATTCAGACCATTGCTACTCCCACTATCACTGCTGCCCAGAATTCTGAGGCAGAGATATATTCAGGAAAGGTAAACATCCCTTTGTTCAGGGATGTAGAGGTTATACCACCAACGGTAACTGAGGGAGTAGCAATTCCAGGGTACACTTCACCAGTGTACGAAAGCGTCTCGGTAGGTATCAGGTTGAAAATTACGCCTCAGATAAATGAGGATAAAAGCGTAACACTTAGAATCTATGTTGAGGAGTCAGGCATTAGCAAAAGAGAAGCTGAAATCTTATATGTGCCTGAACCAGGTAAACCATGGGAGCATACATACGTAGATGTTAAGAGCGAGGAGACTACCGAGACCATCGTAGTGGTTCCTGAGGGTCATACCTTGGCAATTGGGGGGCTTACTAGGGAAGAGGATAGAGTAGTAGAAAAAAAGACTCCCTTTCTTGGGGATTTACCACTTATAGGTTTTCTATTTAAAGACCATAAGACAGAAAAGGTAAAAACAGAGCTAGTATTTCTTATAAGACCTCATATAGTGATGACCCCCAAAGAGGCAGAAAAGGTGACTAAAGAGGCGCTAAAGACTATTGAACACCCTTATATCAAGGAAGGAAGAGAAAAGCTTTTTGAAAAAAAGGGGACAAAGCTGAAAAGGGTAACTGCTCCAGATAAAGAGAAGGAGAACAAATAAAATGGAGGGATTGACGACAGGCTGGCCGAAACGCACCGAAAATGGGAAACAGAAAAGAACACATAATAAACAAACAGAAAGGAGGAGCAAATCATGAAGACCTTTAACAGCCAGAAAAAAACAAAAGTAATTTTTAATTTTGCATTTTGATATTTGAATTTCACGGGGGGATATAATGGATATTTTGGAACTCTTAAAACTTACCGTTGAAAAAGGCGCATCTGATTTGCATCTTACTGTAAATAGCCCACCAATGCTTCGTATCCATGGAGAACTATTACCTGCCTGTGGGCAAAAGCTGACCAGCGAGGATACAAAAAGGCTAATAATAAGCATACTTTCTCAAAGACAAAAAGAGGTTCTTCAAGAAAGAGGTTCCATTGACTTCGCATATAGCTTGAATGGACAGGGTTTTCAGAGTCGTTTCCGTGTAAATGCCTATTACCAACAAGGGCAAGTAGCGGCTGCCTTCAGAAGGCTTTCTAATGATATACTTACACTTGAGGAGTTAAACCTTCCTAACAGGCTTTATGACCTATGTAATATCCGGGATGGGCTTATCTTGGTAACAGGCGCTACAGGAAGCGGGAAGTCAACAACCCTTGCAGCTTTAATAGACAGAATAAATGAGACCAGGGCATGCCATATCATAACCATAGAGGATCCAATTGAGTATGTCCATAAGCACAAAAAAGGAATTGTTAATCAAAGGGAACTACATTCAGATGTATTTTCCTTTTCAGACGGCCTTAGATCTGCTTTGAGAGAAGACCCTGATGTTATACTGGTAGGAGAAATGCGTGACCTTGAGACTATAAGGATAGCTCTTATGGCTGCCGAGACAGGGCATCTGGTATTTTCAACACTCCATACCAGAAATGCAATATCCACTATAGGCAGGATAATAGGTGTTTTCCCAGAACAAGAGCAGGCACAGATTTCACATCAACTCTCCCTATCATTGAGAGTGGTGATTTCACAGATGCTGCTGCGGCGTGCTGATGGTTCTGGTCGGGTTCCTGCAATTGAGATAATGACGGTTACTCCTGCAATAAGTAACTTAATACGGCTGCGCAAAGATGAACAGATACGTTCAATTATAGAGACCGGGGCAAAAGAAGGTATGCAGACCATGGATAGCTCCCTTATGGAGTTATATAAGAAAGGTTATATCACAAAAGAGACCCTTATTAGGAATGCAAGTTCTCAAAAAGGGTTTGAGCGTATGCTTAAACAGGAGGATAAAAATGTTACCAGGGAAGGACACATATAGTCCACTAAAAAGTAGTGAAAAACTTCTAGGGTCACTCCTGCTTAAGAACAAATTTATAAATCAATCGCAGTTGGATGAGGCCCTAAAAATCCAGGCAAGAACCAAGGAGCCTCTAGGTTCTATACTCATACAGCAAGGACATGTAACCGAGGAAGACATTGCATACACCTTTGCCCAAGAATTTGGTATGAAATATATTGACGTTCAAACTACAGATATACAAAAAGAGGCAACAAAATATATATCTAATACCCTTGCACGCCGCTACAATACCATTCCTATAAAGGTAGAGGGAAATAATCTGCATATTGTTTCAGATAAACCACTTTCTACTCAAATGAAAGGAAACCTCATCAGGCTCACAGGAAAGCATTTGAAACTATATGTTTCAACTACCTCCAAGATAAAGGGTCTACTGGATGAGATATACGACTCGAAAGGAAAACATAAGGTATCGGTAGAGGCCACTGCCCGTGAGGAACCAGATAACACTATGGTTATCAAGTTGGTTGATAGACTTATTGAAAAAGCTATAAGGGAAAGGGCTACTGATATCCACTTTGAGACGTTTAAGGATAAGCTGCAAGTTAGGTTTCGTGTAGATGGATTGCTTCGCAAAATAGAAACACATCCCATTGATATTGCTCCTTCAGTAATTTCAAGGATTAAGGTTCTTTCACGCATGAATATTGCAGAAAAGAGGTCTCCCCAAGATGGGGGTTTTACTTATGTTCATAATCCTCAACCTGTTGATATAAGGGTCTCAACACTGCCTAATATCTATGGTGAGAAGGCAGTTTTGAGGCTTCTAAATGTAGGTAATGTGGGAACCAGCTTTGATTCTCTTGGTATGGAACAAGACCATATAGAAATCTTTGAATCCTTAATAAAAAGGCCCTATGGAATCATTCTTCTTGCAAGTCCTACAGGTTCAGGAAAATCAACTACACTACATTCTGTGTTGCTTAAACTTAGGTCTGAAGAGACAAATATTGTAACTGTTGAAGACCCGGTGGAGTATAAGATTGATGGTATTACTCAGGTTCAGGTAGATCAAGCCATGAAGGTTACTTTTCCTACCGCACTCCGCTCTATATTGCGTCAGGACCCTGACATTATTATGATAGGTGAGATTAGAGACAAAGAAACCGCAGAGATAGCCTTAAGGGCCTCTCTTACTGGTCATCTTGTCCTGGCAACAATACATACAAATAATGCCCCAAGCGCCCTCCCACGATTGTTGGATATGGGATGCGAACCCTACCTGATAAGTTCCAGTATATCAGGGGTTATGGCTCAGAGACTGGTGCGGATCCTTTGCCCCCACTGCAAAACTCCCTTTGAGCCCACAGAAAGTGAAATAAAAAGCCTTGGTTGCTCATCCTTACCTGAAGGCACTGTGTGGTATCGTGCCCGTGGTTGCCCTAGGTGCCACTATACAGGCTACAGGGGTCGCACTGCAATCTTTGAACTTCTCAAGATAAACCCTGATATCCAGCAGGCAATAGTAAATAGGAGCCCTGCTGAAAGGATTATGGAGATAGCTGTTTCAACTGGTATGAGAACACTCTTTGAAGATGGTATGATAAAGGTAAACAAAGGGATTACATCCCCTGAGGAGGTTATACGGGTTACCCTGATTCAGTAGCTGTCCCTATAAATGAAAATATCAAAATGAAAAATGCAAAATTAAAACAAAGTGAGACAAAGGGAGAGATAGTCGACCAAGGACAAGGGACAAAGAACGTTATGTGGGAGTTATATGCCAGTATATAGATACAAAACCATAGATGCAGCCGGAAATGAGTTAACTGAGAGTATTGAGGCCCATGATAAAAAAGATGCGGCCCAAAAACTCAGGGCTCAAAGGAAGGTTGTAATTCTCCTAGAAGAAGCACGAACACCTGTTGAAGAAACCAAAAAGAGGGAGCTCTATAAGTTTTCTATTTTTGACCATCTGACCCATATAAGCTCAGGGGCCATTGCTGTGTTTTTTCGCAAGCTCTCTGCCCTTGTTACTTCTGGCGTGACCCTGGTAAACTCCCTTTATGTCCTTGAAGAACAAGAGACTGTTGGTAAGATGCGTAAGATAATAGGACAGATTCGTTTGGATGTTGAAGGTGGCTCTAGCTTTACAGCAGCCCTA
>Ga0190306_1000700_pt1 | contig 10538 bp, 9 predicted proteins | sample 48700734_MG_FD_161657 | JGI IMG/M metagenome (GOLD analysis project Ga0190306, IMG submission 161657) | Hydrothermal vent sediment bacterial communities from Southern Trench, Guaymas Basin, Mexico - 4870-07-3-4_MG | ecosystem: Environmental > Aquatic > Marine > Hydrothermal vents > Sediment ...
CTGATGTTGGCAAAGCGGATTATACCCTGTCTGGACTGTGACCTGGGTGTGCCGGGTGGACGTGTGGTAAAGGGAGTGGAATTCAAGCGTATCAAGTATGCGGGTATACCCTGGGAGCTTGCAGCGGAATATGATGAACAGGGCGCTGATGAACTCGTGTTCCTGGATATAACGGCATCGCATGAAAGGCGAGAGACGATGGCGAATGTGATAGAGAAGGTTGCGAGCAGGGTCTTCATACCGCTCACTGTCGGTGGTGGTATACGAAGCATAGAGGATGCGAAACGGGTATTCAATGCGGGTGCAGATAAGGTCTCTGTGAACACTGCTGCGTTAAAAGACCCTGAACTGGTGGATGAACTCGCTGAACGGTTCGGTTCGCAGGCGTGTGTGGTGGCGATAGATGCAAAGAGGCGGTATCTGCGTAGTGAAGAGGAATTGGAGAGGGCGATGGATGCGGGCAGGGAGATAATAGATACAGGGGAGGGTAAATGCTGGTTTGAATGCTCAATTTACGGCGGCAGGAGGTTCACGGGTGTAGATGCACTGAAATGGTCGAAGGAAGTGGAGGATAGAGGAGCGGGTGAGATTCTACTCACCAGTATGGACCGCGATGGTACAAAGGATGGATTCGACCTGGAATTGACTGCGGCAGTTTGTGCACGTGTGAATATACCGGTTATAGCATCTGGAGGTTGTGGCACGCCCTCGCACATAAAGGATGTCTTCACTTATACTGACGCTTCCGCTGCACTCGCGGCATCCATATTCCACTATAAGGAATATTCAGTTCAGGATGTCAAACGCTATCTGAAGGAGAATGGTATTCACGTTCGGTTGTGATTGAGAATTTCCTTTCGGGAGGCTTTTTGATGGCTGTTGTTAACCGATGCCAAACTTTGGGAGGCACAAAATGAGCTAAAATGATGATGTGAGGTTTTTTGAATTCTGAAATAATGACCTTGAGGAGACCGCAAAATATTTAAAAAACAGGAGAATCTACTCTTTATAAAATGAGAGGGATGGTAAAATCCCCGCCGTGACACAAAAAATCTTTCTGCAATAAAAAAACCCGCTTGATAACCCTTTAAAAGAAGATGAAACATGAGCAGAACAACAAAGAATAATGGTCGTCCAGAGGAGAGTATATGCGAACGGTTCGCATATTCTTCTCATCTAGGAGTATATCCGAATAGTTCGGATATAAAAGAGTTGTCCGAAATTGCGAGCCTGACATTAAAGGTGATCCAAAATGGATAACGAAAAATTAATCGAACGTTTGAATAGATTTAAACCAATCTGTAGACTTGAAAATGAATTTAAAATGTTTAAGAATAATTTATGTAATTCGGACATTATCGTAGCATTTCCGGGATCATTTTTCTTTATTGGTGAGCATAGTGTTATGCATGGACAGCCAGCACTTAATATGTCTATACCCTTATATGGGTATGTTGGAGCTACGGAAAGCAAGAGAGAGGGAATTAGCATTGAAATGTGGAAAAGAAATTTGGAAATAGAGGAGTTTGAAAAATTTAAGTGGAGAGAAAGAGAAAGGGAGTATCTAGAAAAAGAGTTAGAGGATATACTTAGAGCTAAAAATATCAAACCTAAATACGAGTTATTTTCTCTCCTTGAAGTCCCTCCCGGATGCGGATTAAATAGTAGCGGTGCTCTTTCTGCCGGGATAAGTGTGTGTATTGGTATATTAAATGGTATGTTTTCGCCCTACGACGTCCAAAGGTGGCAAACTATTAAGCGTCTAGAAGAACTAAAAAAAGATAAAGAGTTCAAAGAAGCTTTTGAGATGGCATGGCAATTTGACTGGGCCATTCAAAGGGGAAGTAGTGGAATTGGGCCTCTCGTTTCTCTTGTTGGATTTGTAGGAGAACCAATAATTTATTTCTTAGAAAACGATGAACTTGGAGAGCAAAAGTGGGAATCTCAATGGCATGCATATTTTTTATCAGAATTTTGTAGCAGAACTGATATAAGCAGATTTAAGAAATGGCCGTTTGCTCTTATTTATTCTGGAAGCCCTTCATTTACCAAAGAAGCCTTTGATGAAATTAAAAGAGAATCTACGAATGCCTCCATTGGCATCGAGAAATTTGTAGAACAATTGAAAACAAGAGAAATTCCATTGGAAAAAATAACAACTCCTCTTCAATCAGTATTGAAAACTGAGATTATGAAAGAACTTGAAGAGGGTCTAATTGGTAAGGAAAAATTAGAGGGTCCTAATAGAGAGTTTATAAATAAGGTCAAACAAAGTCAAGAACATCGACCCAAAAATATATCGGCATATCTTCTTGAAAGAATCTGGGGTGTTCTGGGGGGATTTTCTATAATTGCTATTGGAAATATAGTGACTCAACCTGAACGTACGGTAGATATGATGAATATATGTCAAAGTGTCCTCTCAGCTTTGGGTATTTCTACACCCAAAATAAATGATATATGTAAAGAATTTCAATCTCATGCCGCTAACTCCCATAGCATTATTGGAGCAAAACTGACTGGTTCTGGAGCTGGCGGCGATGTGATTGTCTTATCTCCCTATGAGGATAAAATTGATATAATTAAGAAAATTATTGAAGAAAAAGGATATACCGTTCACTTCAAGTCATGGGAGAGCAAACAGGTAGAAAAAACGATACTAAAAGAGCCAAAATATTTCCCCAGAGTGATGGATATAAAGGAGAAAGAAAAAGAAAATGCGTATGTAGGTGTAATTTCAAAGAAAATTCCAGAAAGTCCAAATTATAAAAAATCTGGCGAGTTCTCAAAAGAAGCATTAGAACAACAGAGAGGTGTTCTAAGTGATGTAGAAAAAGCAATAAGAATTGCAAAGGATAAAGATATAGATTTGGATATGTTAGTGCTTCCGGAATATTCACTTCCTCCAGAAGCCGATGAACAATACTTCAAAAAAATAAGGGAAAAATTAACCGAGATATCTAAGGAAAAAGACATAATAATTGTAGGAGGGAGTTATCTAAGTAAAAACCTTGAGGATATTTGTTTAGTATTTTTACCCAGTGGAGAAACCAGGAAAATATGGAGATTGAATCGATGTAATGATGACCCAAAAGAGTTTAAAGAAGGATGCGGGGTGGGGATATTCAAAAATAGTAGAATTGGAGACTTTTGCGTAGTTGTTTGCTTTGACTACCTATCCGAAAAAATACCGGAGGTGATTCAGAAAGCATATCGTAGGGAGCACTCTTTCACACTTATTATAGTAAGCCAATGTCGTGATATAGAAAGGTATAAAAGGAGAAGTGATGAACTTGCCAATCCCAAGGGGAAAAAAAGCAATCAAGGTCTTCTTGCATATGTTATACTTGCTGATAGTTACCATGGTTTAGCATACTATGCCGCGCCTGTCAGAAGAAGAGGAGATGCTAAAAAAGAAGATTTTTGTAAACCGATACTGGAAAAGGATAACTACTCTATCTTTAGACTCCCGATAAAAGAATTAAAAAATGCAAGAACGCCGGGCATCGGATCAAAGGTACTTTACTCGATCAATCCAAAATAAAAGAGGCAGACTCGCAACTCTTCGCAATCCTTCGGATTGCTCGGTGCTATCGCACTCGGACGACAAGCGGGTATCTGGCTTCGCTCCGCTTCGCCCAAATTTGCCCTTCGGGCAAACTTCAGATACCCGCAGAACGTTATACGCCATTTCGCATAAGGAGGATAAATTACGATGGAGATAGACTTAAAGAGTGATTTAGAGCAATTATTCTCGGACTTTAGATGGAAAATAAAAGGCATGATTGACGAAGATGGTAATATTTATCCTATCCCTCCAATACCGCAAGTTATAACTGGTATCTTTCAGGAGATAACCAAGCATAAGGTTAAAAAGTTTATGAAGGATAAATATGAGTGCGAGATAGTTCAGGGAGGACCGAGAGAATATCCAGAGATGACTCTTATGGGAGGTAAGTTCGGTAATAGGAAAATTGCTATTGATATAAAGACTACAAGAAGAATTGGTAAAAATAAAATCAGTGGATTCACTGTTGGTAGCTTCGCAGGGTATTTTTTACATCCAGAAAAACAAATGCCAGGCTGTAAATTTCCCTATGGTGAGTTTGATGAGCACTGGATTGTAGGCTTTATCTATACTTGGAATCCTGATGCAGACAGTTTACACATGGTTTCGGATGTAGAAGTCATTGTTCAGCAAAAATGGAAAATTGCTTCTAAGTCTACCGGAACAGGAACAACCTTTGCTATTGGTTCCATCAAGAAAATAGATAAATTGAAGAAAGGTGAAGGAGTATTTAAAAGCAAAGAAGAATTTGAAAATTACTGGCGAAAAAGAGGGAAAGAACGAGAGATTAAAAGGAAGATGTAGGAGAATGGTGCAAAAATATAGGTCGTCAGAACAATTAACACTTCCCATTTTTGAACCCCATCATGAGGTGAAAATACCTTCCACACGCTATCAGGGAAGTAAAGCAAAACTCGTAGGTTGGATATGGGAAAAGATTAAAGATATAGATTTTTCAAATGCTATTGATATTTTTGGAGGCACGGGAGTTGTAGGTTATTTTTTAAAACAAAAAGGTAAGCAGGTTTATTACAATGATTATCTCAAATCCAATTACTACATTGGATTAGCTTTAATCGAAAATAATACCATCAAACTAAACAAGCAAGAAGCTGAGAAACTTCTGATAAAGGAACCAGATTATGACTACCGTTACTTCATACGAGATACATTTAAGGACATCTACTACACAGATGAAGAAAACGAGTGGCTTGACATCGTAGTTCAAAATATTTGTAGGATAGAGAATATCTATAAAAAAGCGGTAGCTTATTATGCACTTTTTCAGGCGTGTCTGGTAAAAAGACCTTTTAACTTATTTCACAGGAAGAATCTTTACCTTCGCTTTGCTGATGTAAAAAGGACATTTGGGAATAAAACAACCTGGGATAGACCTTTTGAAGAGCATTTCATAGATTTTATCAATGAAATTAATTACCTGGTTTACGATAATGGTAGGGAAAACAAGGCGTATAATCTGGATGTCTTTGAAGTTGAAGGGAATTTTGATTTAGTTTATATTGACCCTCCTTATACTTCATCAAAAGGTGTAAGCGTAGATTATTTAGACTTTTACCATTTCCTTGAAGGATTAGCAAATTATGAGAACTGGAAAAATAAGATAAACTATCGAACTATAAACAAGCGGTTTTATAAAAATAATAATCCTTGGAATGATAAGCATAAGATTAGAAAGAAGTTTAGGGAGCTTTTTGAGAAATTTAAAGATAGCATTCTCGTAATTTCTTATAGGTCAGATGGTATTCCTACCATTGAGCAAATTGTGTCTGATGTTAAACGTTTTAAGAGGCAGGTTCATGTTTATACCTTCGAGAATTATAAATATGTATTGAGCAATGGTAAGACGGCGGAGATTTTAATAGTTGGAGAGTAAAAGTAAAATGGTAGCGAAACGGCGTATAACACGGCATAAAAGATTCGTGCCTTATGGCACTCGCCCAAATCCTTCGCTGTCGCTCAGGACTTCTTTTATGCCGGAATCGTTATCTGCCATGCTCCAAATGGAGGTGTAAAATATGGGATCTTTATACTTGAATAAGTTGGCCCACGATGAGCGTGAAGAACTTAAGAAAAAATTATGGGAAGCGCAAAAAGGCAAATGCTTCATCTGTGATGAACTCATAGACTTGAGTATACATCAAACTCAAATAGATCATGTTATCCCTTTAAAGATAGGTGGAAAGGATGAGCCCTCAAATTTTGCCTTAACTCATGCTGCATGTAATGAATCGAAACAGGATGCAGATCTAAGAGTGGCGAGGATTTTAGCAAAATTCAGTAAGATACGAGATCGTTGTTTAAAAGAAAATCGTGGACCAAATTTAACGGATATTCTACATGAATACGGCGGTTCAAAATATGACATAACTTTAAAATTCGACGAAGCCAACTCTGTGGTGAAATATTCTCTTACCGAGATGGGAGAAAATGAAATCTTTGAACAAAGAGTTTATACAGACCCGCTAAGTGACTTTAAATATTTCTTTGCGGAGCTGCCAATTGAATATCTATTTCATGATGACAGGATTAATCCGCGATCAATAGGGCAAAATATCTCTAAACTAGTTAAGGAGTTCTTCCTAAAAAGACCGCAATTGCATATCTCTTTAGGATGGGTAAATATAACAGGCAATTCTAAAGTCAAAGTTAAAATTTTTGATGGACAGCACAAGGCTGCGGCTCAGGTACTATTGGGCGTAAGAAGATTGCCCGTTAGAATCTTTCTAAACCCAGATCTTGATATACTCCTTACTACAAACACAAATGCAGGAACCACTCTTAGACAAGTGGCTTTTGATAAATCTGTACAGAGACACTTAGGTAGTGCACTTTATATGGATCGAGTTGAACGCTACCAAAGAGAAAGAGGTTTATCTCCCGATGATTTTAATTTTTCAGAACGAGATTTGGTAAATTATTATAGAGGAGAATCTAGAGAAATGAAGAGGTACATCTTAGATTCAGTTAGAGATGGTATTACACATCATCCAGAAAATAAGTTAAAAGAATTCATAGATTTTGGTGGGAGAAAGAAGGAAAAGCCACTCTCGTATAGCACAATAGAAAAAACATTTTACTCATTTTTTATTTATCAAGATGTCCTTGACACTCCTATAAACTATCGGTTAGAAGAAGGAGAAAACCCGAGGGAAATTGAAAAAGAACAGATAGTGACATTAATGAATATTATAGCTGAAGAGATACTAATTGGGAAATTTAACCCCGATATAGGAACTTATAGGATAGAAAACAGATTTCAGAAAGGTGAGGAAATACCAGAAGATCATCTCATTGCATACAGAATGACTAAAGAAGAGATAATTTACAATTGGCTACGATATATAGAGCAGATAATCAAAAACTATTTTATTATGCAGGGAAAACCAATTCAAGAAAAAAAGCTTTTTCAATATAGATTTCCAGAACCATTATGGAAGCGAATAAGAATTTTCGTGAGAAATTTAAGAAACTTACCATTATGGGTTAACAAGGAATTAAAAGCGACGATATTCGGTGGAAAGCAGAATTATGAATATTGGCAAACTATATTTGAAACAGGAAAAACTCCTCAAGGATCTCAAATTTTAGTAAAACCTTTAGATCTAATGGAGATGATTAAAGAATGAGCACGGCGGATAACAGCGGACATACAACTACGGTGCTTTGCATCTTCGCCCAAATCCAGCCTTACGGCTGGACTTCGTATGTCCGCAAACCGTTAAATGAAATCGTGAGAAAAATCCCTGAGGTGAAATAATGTAATGAATGAACAGAAGATTAGAAAAGTAATAACCCGCTTTGTGGAACTTTACAAAGAAGACCCAGATAGGTGGGATAATGAACGATACTCTCATTACGATTTTTTCAGGTTGCTTTTTGATTATTTTGAACCTGTTGAGATAAAGAACAACTTTAAATGGGAATATCCTGTGGGTGTGCCTTCCTATGGGACTGGTAAAAAACCAGCTGCGGTAGACATAGTGTTTGCCATAGATAACGAAAAATGGATAGCAGTAGAAATTGAATTAGTAGGAGCTGGAAAGAAATTTGAAGATGAACTAATGAATTGTGTTGACAAACTGAAAACCGCACCTGTATGCAGAAAACACATGTCTATCGGTTTTATTATTCCATTAATTCACCGTGAAAAAGGGAAAAAGGCAAGAGGGTATGGAAAACCTTATGAGGAGCTTTTTGAAGAGGCGATAAAACGTGTAAGAGATAAAATCGGGGAAGATCCTATAGAAATAATAACAGGAGGTGTGATGCTATTATGAGCATGGGCTATCAGAACTGGGCGTTAAAAACGGGGATTTTGCTCAGCACAGTGCGTCTACAACAGGTGATTTTTACTGACGACGAGCATAAAAGTTCAAAAACAAAGGAAATATATATACGCGTGTGAGTAACAAGGATATAGGCAAGATTAAAAGTCTGTTGGACAGGTTGTTTGAGAAAGAGAATGGAGGGGGCGCAAAAGGATGAAAGGACGGAAAATCGAGGAGATAGGAATTTCATCCAGAGGGATGTATATGCGCAATATTGCAGGTATAATGCCAAATGGAGTGATATATGCGTTTGTAGATATAATACCAAATATGTAGCTACTGCAGATATACCGAAGTTGTGCGACATAGCCTCGGAAGGGAGGGATAACATTGGAAAATCAAAAAACCTACAGTAAGGTGATAGTTTACCACGATGAAACTAAGAAAATAGAAAATACTAATTTATATGGCCATATACTTCTGTTTGCTCCGACAGAGCTAAAAATAGAAAAATATGGAACGCTATTTGGGGATGTGGTGGAAGATTATCAGCCAATAACCGAATTTCATGAGAAAATCATGGAAATTAGAAAGAGGTATAAGGCATACCATAAATCTCATTTTAATGAAATTCCTAGGAGTGGCAAATGGACAAAATATAACCAGTGTGAAAGAGAATTTGTAGAATTAGGGATAGACGCCTTAAAAACGAAAAGAAATTCAATGTTTAAACACCCTCTTCTTTTCAAAATGGCAATTATTTTTTATCCACTATCCATGTTAGATATATATGGAGGAGATAATAAGAAAGAAAAGCGTTTGAGGTATCATGAAACATTATTTAGAATGCTTCTTAAAGGAGCGGTTCATTTCTTATATGACAAACAAAATCATATTGAAATTCTAAAGATAATATCCGATGGTAATCCTTATCACCGCAAGCTATCTGAAGATCGTATCTTGCGGCGATTGATTATTGATGATTTGATAGGTGAACGACCTTTAAGAGATTATGTTACCATAGACCCTGATTGTGAAATTATTCAACAGTCTTCTAATCATAAAGATTTTGAAGAAAATACAAAAGAATACCTCCATGCAAATATGCTTCAATTAGCTGACATGCTTTTAGGGTGTGTTATACATTCATGTTATAAAGGCTTACGAATTCAAAACCCCTCTCCATCCATTGGCCAAAGAGTCGAAGATAAAAGAGGGATAATAGCGTTACCTATGAAAGAAATGCTTGATAAGAGAAAAAGAGGTAAAAATTTTAAATATAGCAGCCATTATAAATCTTTTTCACTATCCTTAGCCTTTTTAAATAATGGAAAATGGAACTATGAGAACATAATGACAAAAGCAACAATAGAAATAGTCCCTGATGCAAGACAGCTTACTCTTTCCAATATGCTTGAAGATGACTACATGAAAAACACCTCCTTATAAATAGGGAAGAAGGAGGTGCATATGTATATAGGATTGGATGTACATAAAAAGTTGAGCTACTATTCGATGATAGACGGCGAGGGAACAGAAGTGAAGAAAGGTAGATTTCCAACGACATGCGAAGGTTTGGACGAATTTGCGAATTGGAGGTGTTGAAAGCGCTGGAAGAGAGGATTGAAGAGATGGAAGCCCTCTTGAAGGAGAGAGCAAAGATAACGGATGAAGCGAAGTGGCTGATGAGCATCCCCGGCATAGGATACCACAATGCCCTGCTAATACTAAGCGAATTGGGAGAGATAGAGCGATTCAGCAATCCGAGGAGTATGGTTAGTTATTCTGGACTGGCGCCAAAAGTGGAGCAATCAGGGGATTATACGAGATACGGGCACATAAACAAGCACAGTAATGGGTTCCTTCGGTGGGCATTCATTCAGAGTGCGAGGGCAGCAGTCCGTTCTTCTAAACCAAATCGTTTCCAGAAGATATACAATAAAATAAAAGCGAGGAGAGGGGAAAAAGTGGCAATCGTTGCAACAGCTCGTCACATGGCGGAATCAGTCTACTGGGTTCTGACAAGAAAGGAATACTATAAGGAAAATAAGGCAATAAGAGCCTCGTACTTTCCCCTAGAGGATCGCCAAAATGAGTGAGGCCGCCACCCTAAACGACGCTGTGGGGCTCCGCCCCACGACCCCGCAAGCCCTGTAAGGGCTTAACCATGTGCCGAAAAAGGCACGAAGAGATGAATGTCGAAATATATGGGTTCACGAAAAAGGAAAGAAGAGGGGCATAACTCCGAAAGGAAGAATGGACGGATGAATGAATAAGTTTAATATAAATCAGGATGGTTGAGGTGTTTTTCAGACATGAAAATATTAGACGGGGTTCGGTACTCTATGGTTGCTTTGCAACCTTACCCTTCGGGTCATATAACAGCGGATAAAAGATTTCGCTTCGCTCCGCCCAAATTGCTAAAGCAACTTCTTTTATCCGCAAAACGTTAGATGACATGCTAATGTGATGGTAGTAATTGGAATATTGATTAAAGAAAAAGAAAGAGAGGAATCAAGATATAATGAGAAACGTTGTTTTAAATAAAGATATGAATAATAATTTCAAGAAGTATTTTATATACACCATACTTTTGTTCACCATATTTGTTTTAATATACATAATTTCAATTGTCCATACACTAAGTAAACAGGATTCTGGGTTTACATATAGAGCCTGGA
>Ga0190306_1000701_pt1 | contig 10515 bp, 10 predicted proteins | sample 48700734_MG_FD_161657 | JGI IMG/M metagenome (GOLD analysis project Ga0190306, IMG submission 161657) | Hydrothermal vent sediment bacterial communities from Southern Trench, Guaymas Basin, Mexico - 4870-07-3-4_MG | ecosystem: Environmental > Aquatic > Marine > Hydrothermal vents > Sediment ...
GGTTTTCCAAAATCGTAATTTAACAACTCTTTCACATAGTCAGCCTTAACCGCTGGATTGTCGCTTCCAGCTCTTGCTATTCCAACAGCCAAAGTTTCCATAGTAACTATTCCCTCCCTTCTTTGCTCTTCCATCTTCAAAAGAGCCTCTAAACCTTCGCGGATGCTTAAAAAACGTTTTTCTTCTGCCTTAATGTCAAGTAAGCATAGAGTGTGAAGCCCTAGACCTTTGTTCTGGGCAATTACATTGTAGCATGTTTCTGGAGGGGTTTCGCTTGGAAAGGGTATTGTCACGGTTTTTCCAAACTTGTAATTGTGCAAGCCTGACAAGCCTATAACAGCGGAAATTATGGAGGCGCCGTGAACTACGCGGGTTCTGATTCCACGTTTTTCAGCCTCTATCCTTAAAGCGATATGCGTAGTAGCTACAAGAGGGTCGCCTGGAACAAGCAAAACAGCCTTGCCTTTTTCGGCTACGTCTAAAATAATCTTTCCGTTTTCCTCTTCAAGCTGTTTTCTAGAAACCACATGAAGCTTTTTGTTTACGATTTTTTCAAGATTTTTCACAGACAGATTTGGCATAAGGCTTGTGTAAAGCTCTACAAAAACCGCATCCGCGTTCTTCGTCTCTTCTAAACCTTTTAGACTTATACCTTTCTCATCATACAGCCCCAAACCAACAAACACAAACTCGCCCAAACCCTAACCTTCCCACTAACAAGACAATTAAACAAACCTTAAAGCTGTTATTATTGTTATTCCAAGAAACAAAAACAAGAACGTAAGCAGACTTCCAAAACAGCAATATAGCAGCATTTAAATGCGTATTTTAAGAATTTAACATGGAAGGGGGCCCGTAGCTCAGCAAGGTAGAGCGGCGGACCAAACCGCTGCGCGGGGTGGGTTGAGGCTCTTAACCCGTAGGTCCCGGGTTCAATTCCCGGCGGGCCCGCCATACACGAGGCTTTTACCCCGTAGGAGTTCTTTTGAAAGTTTGTTTGTGCGGTCATTGAACCTTGGACTTGCGGGGCTTTCTAGAGAGGAGTTTTTGAGGCGTTGGGGTGAGTGGGGTGCTTTGCGGGAGCGTCGGAAGTGGGCGGAGTATTGGCGTAGTGTGGAGTTGCAGGTTCCTTTGGCTTGTCGGGAGAAGATTTTGAGGACTGGGGTGGTTTTGCAGCGGAGGGTTGAAAGAGGCAGACTTATTGAGCGGAAAGCGAGGCAGTATTACCATATTCTTTTGAAGTTGGGAATGCTAAGCAAGGGACAAATGGATAATGTGAGAAGATGGCATGCTCCTCTTCCGAAAGAGAAAATAAGGAAAATTGACATCAAAAGTAGGCGAGGCTTTCCAAGAAGTGGCCGAGGTGAGGTAGCCTGGTAGCCTACAGGCCTGTGGACAAGAAAATGGCGGAAAGCCTGGCGCCCGGGTTCAAATCCCGGCCTCGGCCCCACACCTAAAATCTGTTTTCGGAAACCAACTAAAAGCTAATAGGTTAATCTTTTCTTATTTAATTACATGGAGTTAACAACATAATGCAGAGGAAAAGACTGGTTTTCCCCTTCTCCGCTATAGTAGATTTAGAAAAGCTTAAGCTAGCCATTTTAATAAATGCGATAAACCCTAAAATCGGCGGTCTGCTCATAAGAGGACCGAAAGGCTCTGGTAAAAGCACTATTGTAAGGGCGTTAGCAGACATTCTTCCAAAAATAACCGTTGTCAAGGGATGCCCCTTTAACTGTAATCCTTATGACCCCTCTAACATGTGCCCCAAATGTAGTGAAAGATACAAAAAGGGTGAAAATCTGCCAGTTGAAGAAAGAGAGATGGTTGTTGTTGACCTGCCTTTGGGCGCCACTGAAGACCGTGTGGTTGGCAGTTTAGACGTGGAAAAAGCCATAAAATATGGAATAGAAGCCCTTGAACCCGGAATCCTCGCAGAAGCAAACCAGAATGTATTGTACGTGGATGAGATTAATTTGCTACCAGACCACATCGCCGACGACCTTTTAGACGCTGCAGCCACGGGATGGAACATCGTTGAAAGAGAAGGAATATCCGTGAGCCACCCCTCCCGCTTCATATTTGTTGGAACAATGAACCCTGAAGAAGGAGAGCTAAGACCCCAACTCCTAGACCGCTTCCCCTTATCCGTGACGGTTGAAAGAATAAACTCTGCAAAAGACAGAATGGAAATAGTCAAGAGAAACATGGAATTCGAAGCAGACCCTGAAAAATTTTACAAAAAATTCAAGCCTATGCAAACGGAACTGCAAAAGAGAATAATAGACGCAAGAAAAGTGTTAAACGAAGTAGTTATCCCAGAGGAGACTCTTGAAGGCATTTGCAAGGCATGTGTGGAATTAAAAGTTGACGGTGTACGCCCAGACATAGTTATTGCAAAAGCTGCAGCAACGCTAGCAGCCTTTGAGAATAGAAAAGAAGTCACTTTAAACGACGTTCTTGTCGCAGCAGACCTTGCCCTAAGTCACAGAACAAGAGAAGGCGGATTCCTAGAGCCAGCAGCCCCGGAAGAAATAAGAGAAACATTCACTGCAACGTTAAAGAAAGTCTTTCAATTCGAAAAAACCGGTGAAATGTCGAAAAAAGAAGTTAAAAAAAGAGGATTTTTCAAAGGAAAAACTTTGTTCTGGGTTAAAAAAGACGCTACGAAGGAAGAGGAAGAGAAAGCACATAAAGATAATCTGTACAGGAAAATGCGTAGAATCCAGATGAAACTTATGCTTCTTCTTAACAGATTTACAGGCGGTGTGCTCCACGGTATAGGGAAAAAATTGAAAAAAAGCCCAAAAAACGAGCCTATAGCAGAGGGTTTTCAAATAGGTTCGCGAAAATTGAAAGGAGAAACTTATGAAGAAGATATCGGCAAAAAAGGCGAAAAAAAGGGTTACCCTACAGTCAGCGATGTTGCCAAGTTAACAGAAGTTTCTAAAGGGGTCCCCCTAATCGACTCCTACAAAGCGAGGATTGTTTCGCCTTCAAAATTTTTTCTAAAAATGAAAAGTTTCAAGACAAAACAGAAAAGTGTTCATGCTGGAAAGCATGCCAAAGCAGTAACATCTCTTCACCGAGGTAGACAATATGGGTGGAAACTGCCACGAGAAAAGCCTCTGGACATACATATGCCTGCAACAATTCGTGCAGCAGCTAGAAAACAGAAAAATCGCGAAAAAAGCATGCAGACAGCATTAAAAATTCTCTTTGAAGATGTGAGAGAAAAGCTAAAAGTTTACAAGGCTCCCGTGACAATGGTTTTTGTTATCGACCTAAGTGGTTCAATGATTTTCAACCTTGAAGCTGTTAAAGAAGCCTTGCTAAAGCTTCACAGCGAGGCTTACAGATACAGAGACCGTGTTGGAATTGTTGCTTTAAAAGGCATGGGAGCCACTATTGTGCAGCATCCAATAACAAACCTGAGGGTTGTGGCTAATAAACTTGTAAACTTGAAAATAAGTGGTTATACTCCACTAGCTACAGGAATGCTAAAAGCTTGGGAAGTTTTAAAGGAAGCAAAAAGAAGAGACCCTTCAACTATACCGCTTATGGTAGTAATAACCGATGGGAATGCAAATGTTCCTTTAAAAAGAAGTTTAGAAACAGGTGAAATTCGAAATATAGAAGAGGTTCGCGTTATTGTCCGAGAATATGAAGATTTGGCAACAATAGATGTTATATCCGTTTCAAAAATGATTAAACGAGAAGGAATTCACACAATAGTAGTAAACACAAATCCCCACATGTATGGTCGAGACACCTACGGTTTTACTGTAACAAACATTATTGCCACAATCACCAATGGAACTCATCACATTGTTGGTAGATTAGCCACAAAGGAAGACGTTGTAAAAAATATGATTGAACGAATAAAAGAAGACCAGCAGAAATATTTCCATAACATAGCCTATTAACTAGCAGATGCTGAAAATGTGGACGGACAAAAGAAGTGGAAAGATAGCAATAGTCGCTCATTGCCTACTGAACCAGAACTCCCGTGCCCAGGGACTAGCAAAAAAACCAAATACAATAATAAAAGAAGTCATAAATTTTCTTATGCGCAACAATATTGGTATAATTCAAATGCCATGCCCGGAAATAGCCTACGCAGGCGTTCTACGCGAACCACGAACAAAAAATGAGTATAACACCAGCTTATTTCGAAAGCTTTGCAGAAAAATCGCAAACGATACGTTCCACATAATTAAAAAATACAATAGCCATGGCATAAAAACAGTGTTCATACTTGGTGTAGAAGGCAGCCCAAGCTGCGGCGTAAACGAAGTTTCTGGAATTCTAATAGAAGAATTAAAAATCTTGCTCACTGAAAACCAGCTTACAATACCAATCTACGGCATACATCTCGAAAATCCCAAAAAAGACATCATCAACCTAGAAAAACTATATAGAAATCTACATAAACATTAATAGCTCTCAAACAATATGGGAAACAAATGCCTCCAATACTTTGCAGATTAGGACTACATAAATGGCGAAATTACGGAGAAAAAGTCCTCATAGTTTGGGAAGAACCCGGCTTAATACCTTTTACTAAAAAAGAAATGAAAAAACTCGTCTATTGTAAAAGAGAATGTTTAAGATGCGGAATAAAAGAAAAAAGAAAATTTCTAGAAAATATTGATGGAACACTAGCTGCAGCGGGATGGGAAAGAATAGAACCCACAGAGAATAATTCTGTTAAGTGCTAAAGTGGAGGCTTCAAAAGCTTTCTTTCCTTAATATTTTTACGCATCCAGTTTTCAAATTCTCTAGACGGAGGACTAGTTTCAAAAAGTTTCTTCCGTCTAGCTTCCAAAAACATATTCTTCACATCTAAGTATTCCGCTGCAGTTAAGACCTTATGACCCTTAGAAGATGCTTTCCCAAAAATCGCTCTACATTTTTCAAACCAATTTTCATCTCTCAAAATGTGATGTTCAAGGATAATAATTGGAACTTTTTCGGCAAGTTTTTCCAGATGAGTCATTCCGACCCGAATTTGCTCGGTTTCAACCTTGAACCTTTCCAAGTACAAGGGTGGGCCTCCAATTATTAACAGTTTAGGCTTCTCATCGAGAATTAGTTTAAGCGTATGTTCGTACATGGGTCCCTGAACATCTGGCGCAAACATGAACTTTTCTCCTTCATGTTCTATTGTTGTCATTAAAACCCATCCGAGAGCTGAATTCTCTGGCCCGTGGAAAACTGGTTCTGAAAACTTAACTTTGGTTTCTCCGAAACTGAAACTTTTCCCATCAGCGGTTTCTAATTTTTCTACGAATTTTCCGCATGTCTTCTGAAAAATCCAGCTTCTTCGTCTCTGGCTAAAATTTATCTTTTCTTTAGGGTTTTTCATTAAAACAGTTTTTCCTTCATAAATCTGGCTCGCGGTTTCATTTTGCGCTGTCCAGTTGCATAGCCAATCCTCAAAGTAAGGTGTGTGATGGTCAAAATGGTAGTGGCTTATGGTTACAATTTCCGCTTTTTCAGCAGCCTTTGCGATTCTTTTACGAGCTTTGGTAATGGCTTTGAATTCTAAAGGATGCGGAGGCAAACCGAAACGTTTAGGACAAAGCGAAACCCCAGCGTCCAAGAGAATTTTGACATCTGGCGTTTCAACATAGGTGCACATGGATCTTACGCCAAGACTTTCCGCTGCTAAAGGAATTATTCGAATACTCTTAAACATTATTAATCAACAGCTTAAACTTTGTACAGCAAAAAGTTATTTGTATCTTTACTGGTCTAATAAGTGATAACCATGACTAAGTCGATCATGGTGTTCATAAAGGGAAAATGGATTGTTAAACCATTCAGTTCTGCGTCAAAAGCATGGGCGTGGGGCGGTTGGGCTCCAAAAGATAAGTTCGAAAAATTTGTGTCAAGAGAAGACACTTTAGCATTAAAGGTCGCGAGGGAAATAGCTGAAGAATGTGAATTAAAACTCGAAGTTCGCGATCTTGCAAGCTTGAGAGGATGGATCTCTGCTCGAATTAACAGAGTGAAAAACACGCCGACAATCATTATTAATAATCAACGGATTGAAGGAGTGCCAAGTAAAGATAAACTCTTAGGGACTATAGAAAAAATAAAGAAAAATGACTGTGAATAAATCCTTTGTTCCTAAAGCGCAGCGGCAGCAGAGTCGCAATATTAATAAATCGCAGAGAGTCAACATTTAAAAGGCGTGGCGATGACGACTCTGGCCCCGCTGAATCCCTGAATGATTGGGATCTTGAGAGGGTTGTTCAAACCTTAATTTGCGAACAATCCCAAGAATGCGGGAGCCCGCCTATCTTAAGACCGATTAAAGATTCAAGAAGTAAATTATAAGCATAAAAACGCCAGCAATTATCAAAATTAAAGCTATTCTAGTAAACCCTTTGGCTTTCCAAGCGTCTCTTCTAAAACTTTCTCTCGGCCCCAAGGTACCTCTACCGAATAAAGCGTCGGCTATGGAAGACAGAATAGCTGCTTTTTGGCTCCAAAGGTTAATTCCTCCTCTACCTAATAATAACAAAAAACCCAAAATGAGAGAGCAAAGGCCTTCGATAAATAAAATGTCGGTTGGCGAAAAACTTGAGTTAGAAAAAACTATTAAATTGATGCCATAAGTGATTATTGTAATTATAAACGAAATCCCTGAGAAAAATAAAAGGTTGAACAAGATTGCGCTGTTTTTCACGTTTTATCAACTAGAGAAGGTGACAAAAACGTTATTAAATATTATTCTCTACAACGTGGTTGACCGTAGTCTAAATAAGGTTGTTTCCAGAAAATATGATATGATTGTCATGCGTCTAAAACATTCAATAATTCTGTTCATTTGCTCGCAAGTTCTATGTTCAATAGCAACAGCGTCTGGAAGCATGGTTCCTGAAAGAGTTGAAAATCAATCTTTATTAGACAGCATAAGTTGGGATAAATATCACAACTACACAGAAATTGAGGAACTCCTCCTAGAAATAAATTCAACGTATCCTGAAATAGCAGATGTTTTCTCAGTTGGTAAGAGCTGGCAAAACAAAACAATCTACTGCCTTAGACTGACAAACGAGAGCGATAATTATCCTAAACCTGCAATACTCTTAGTAGGTTACCATCACACACGAGAACCTATAACAGCTGAACTTGCGTTATACTTTTCTGTTCAACTAGCCACAAACTATGGAAAAAACGAAACAATAACCCGTATGCTTAACAAAACAGAACTCTACATAATTATAGCCCTCAACCCCGATGGTTTTGAAACAGTGGAGCAAAATGATTGGCAGAGAAAAAATAGTCATCCAACAGACGAAGACCAAGATGGTTTGTTTGACGAAGACCCCCCGGAAGACGAAGATGGAGACGGCAAAGTTGAGTATCTATGGGATTATCACACGGGTTTTGTAAGATGGGAGGGATGGGATAACGACGGAGACGGCGTCAACGGTGAAGACTGGATAGGCGGAGTTGATCTGAACAGAAATTACGGTTACCAATGGAACGCTTCAACACAAAGTGGAAGCCAGAATCCTGAAGATGAAGATTATAAAGGGACTGCTCCATTTTCTGAACCTGAAACAAGAGCCTTAAGAGATCTCGTCATGCAATATGACTTTCGTTACGCTGTAAGCCTCCATTCAGGAGCAGACGTAATTTTGTATCCTTGGGGATATACAACTGACCCAGCTCCGGATCATGAAAAATATCAGTCGCTTGCAGTCAACATGTCTGCCCTCGTAAACTCATCATACCAGCAAAGTGGCGAAATGTACACTACAAGCGGAGTTTGGGATGATTGGATGTATGGAAATCAAAGCGTCTTTGCATTTACCTTTGAAATTTTCCGAAACTCCAGTGCATGGACCTATGAGCCCGGACCAGACCCTTACACCACATGGGTGGGGGGAGTATTTGAGTATTTTAATCCCCTTACACAACACATATTAGCTAACATACAACGGTGGGTTCCTGCTCTCTTCTACCTAATAGAAACAGCAATAGAAGAATACTTGCCAGGAGACGTAAACCATGACTATAAAGTGGACATATATGATGTAGTCTCTCTTACCAGCATTTACGGAAGCTGCGTTGGTGATCCCGATTGGAACCCAAAACTTGACCTTCGAAGAGATGGACGAATTGACATTTTTGACGTTGTGATAGTTACAAGCAATTATGGAAGGAGCATAAAAGCGTAGCAAGTTTATTCTTTAAACGGTTTTTCCCATAATTCGAGCGTTCTCTTTTTAAGTTCTCTACGTTTTCTGTGAAGGAACCTGTAAACTATGTTATGGGGGCTTCCGTTTATGAGCATTTGGATTGCTTCTCTTGCTGCTTGCACTTGTTCTATGTCGCCGATTATGCTTACTGTGTGTCCGTAGACGCATATGTTTGTGTCTGTTAACTCTTCGATTATTTTGCGGGTTTTTCCTTCCATTCCGATGATTCTTCCCTTTACGCGTCTTATATCGGATTCTGATCTTCCGAAAATTGCTCGTAAATCTATAATGTCTAACATAAGATCTTCGTTGCGGATTAGTCGAAAAGCGTGTTCTGGAGAGAAACCTCTACCGATGGCTGTTACAACGTCTTTTGCCTTAAAAAGCAGTGAGGGGTCTTCAGCTTTTTCGCCTAAGGTTATGGTTACACCGCCCGCGTCGCTTTCTATTTGAAGCTCCACTGAAAGCTTCTCTTCAATGTATTTTTTCGTTTTGCCTTCTGGTCCTATTAAGGCGCCTATTCTGTCTTTCGGGATTCTTATAAAAGTGCTTGGCTTAGCCATATCCTGTCACCATTCTATAGCATTCTTCAGCTGAAAGAACTTTAACACCAAGTTTTTTGAAAAACTTGTTCAGGTTATTTAAGTCTCTTCTTAGAAGGAAATCTGCTAGAGGATGCGCTAGCGGAACAGCTTGGGACATGTCGAAGAGTATTGGGCGTCCTTTCCAAATCATTATGTTGTACTCGCTTAGGTCTCCGTGGACAAGTTCAGCCTTAGAATACAGCCTCTTCAAATACTTTAAAAGGATTTTGTAGATTTTCTCCGGGTTCTCTGGCGTTTGCTCTTTCATTGAGGGAGCGCATACTCCATTTTTTCCTATAAACTCCATTATAAGAACGTTATTTCTAACCGCAATAGGTTTGGGAACTCGAACTTTGGCAGCTGTGGCTTGCTCCAGATTTCTAAATTCTTTCTGTGCCCATGCGAAGATTAGAGAGCGCGTGTCACGTTTTACGTTTCTGAAGCGAGGGTCTCCTTCAATGTATTTGAGAATTCCTTTTCGGAATTCGGCTGAAACCGTTAAGTAAATTTTTATTGCTAGTTCCTTTCCGTCCTTGTTTTTTCCCCAGTAAACCCGAGACTCTTTTCCAGCTTTTACCACTCCGTAAATCTCGTCTATTGTTCCTTTATTCATAAAATCGTAAATTACCATGAGCGTGGAACGGTCAAAAACCTCTTCTAAAACCTCGTATTCTTCGCTTCTTTTTTCTTTCATCAACTGTTCAGTTTCATATTTCTTCTCCTTTTTTCGAAGTTTTTTCCTCACCCGCTCTTCAAAAGACAAGATTCTTCCTCACGTGTGAACTAGATTGTTAAATAACCCTTTTTTCTAAGCCATTCTGCCTGTGCCCTTGTGTAACGCCAAATCAGGTCGCCGCGCTTATCAGATTGGAAATCCCAGGGAGAGACAAGAACTACGTCTCCTTCTCTTATCCAAACTCGCCTTTTCATTTTACCCCTTATGCGGCATAAGCGTTCATGTCCATCTTGGCATTTTACCAGAACGCGGTCGTAACCGAGAAGTTTTATGGCTATTCCTAGAACATCGTTGGCAGCGGGAAGCACCATTTCGCTTAGTTCTTCCTCGCTTATGACCTTCTTCTTACCCAACTCGGCACCTCGAATATTCACTTTTAAAATAGGGAACTCCCTTAAAAAACTGCTTATTCCCTCTTTATATTTTTCAAAGCTTTAGCAAGTCAATTTTTAACCATTTGAGGGAAAAAGAAAAGCTGGTGACTTCTCCCGCACATTCCCTCTCTTTCTGTTAATCATTGTTAACAGAACACGGTTAGATGCTTTAGCATAGCTTTCACTTTTGTTCTCGTCCGCAGTATGGACATTTTTCCGAAGCTATGGGGATTGCCTTTCCACAAGCAACACAATTTTTCAGAAACGCTTTCGGTGTCAACTTTAAGAGAGACTTTTTTGCTTTTTCATCGGCGAATAATCGAATTTCTCCGCACTTGGGGCAAACATAAACGTCAAGGTAAAGCATCTCTTCTCCAAGTTCCGCCCACTCTCCAACTATCAATTTCCAGAATCCTGGTGTTCCCTTAATTCTAAATGGCACTTTCTCCGCATACTGCATATTAGTATTGCAGGAATAACATTTTTTAACATTCTTCTCTTTCATGGCTAACGCCTATTTTCCATGATCGCCTTAAAACTATGACTCCGAGAATATTTAAATTTACATCGCAATCTGTGTAAACTGGTGCTGACAGCCTATC
>Ga0190306_1000702_pt1 | contig 10508 bp, 8 predicted proteins | sample 48700734_MG_FD_161657 | JGI IMG/M metagenome (GOLD analysis project Ga0190306, IMG submission 161657) | Hydrothermal vent sediment bacterial communities from Southern Trench, Guaymas Basin, Mexico - 4870-07-3-4_MG | ecosystem: Environmental > Aquatic > Marine > Hydrothermal vents > Sediment ...
GCTCTTCTCCAGTACTAAGAACGCATTCGCTGCACCGAAATGATCGCCAGCATCTTGGAATTCCGCGATATTCTCTCCCTCTTCGAGAAGTGCAACAGGTATATCCGTCTCGTTGACTGCAATCTCTTGTTTGTAGGATCCGTATGCTGGAGCATATCCTATACCAGACATAATTTCTCGTCCAGCCACTCCGCCTTTCCATTCCTTGCCGTTGAAGAACAGACTGTTCTTATCAGGCTTGCCTGCACTTGGCGAAATTGTTACTAATGTAGCTTTTGCGAACTGCCACACATCTGTAATGTCAAACGTAGCGTTCGTTGTAGCCTCTTCCGGCGTAACGCCGTATTTACCACCGTATGTACTCAGTAAATCGTATCCTTCATTGACATAGATTACCCGCTCTGGCTCATCTGGATGCTCGTAAATCACTACGAGAACCATACCATGCATGGATACCTTGCCGCCGCCTGGATACGAATCTGTGAGATTCGCTACGATATCTGCAGTGGGGTTAGTGCTCCACCATGTTCTTACGTTGTCTGTCACATTGTATGCCAGCATCCCATATGGGTAACTGTATTTACGCCATGGGTCTGTACAACCATATCCACACGGAGCCAACCCAGGTGCTTTTCTATCGCTGTATTTAGCGTACGGTGTTACCGAAGCTGAGTTAAATGTTAGACTGAAATAATCAGTGATATTTAGTCCAGGCGTCTTATCCCATGTGTAGTAGACATATAGCCGCGCCTCTTTAATGCTCGCACCACTCGGAACCGGAAGCATTGTGTCATTCCATGTCTCCACGTATGCGACCCAATCATTGGAACCGCTCAAATAATGTGTACCTGCGGGGAAGTAGGTCTTAACACCTGTGCTATTAATCCAGTAAGAGGCTTTACCAACTGCATACCGCAGTCTAACATGTCCCTGTTCTGTTGTTATGTTCGTGTTTATGCCCCTTCCATCCTGCCAGCCGTCGCCTTTAAACCCGTTAACGACAGGTACCACATACCTCGACATCGTATTGTTGCTCTCATTGCATTCGGTCACTTCGTTCTGGCAGTCAGCAGTCACGGTTATCGTGTAGTTCTCATTTGCGAACGGATACCATGAACAGTTGCACCAGACCGTTGTGCTTGCGTGAGCACCCAGGCTCTCAACTTCCTCTTTACACGAAGCCACCTTTGCGCCAGATGTTGTGTTAGTGATGTTGAAGCACACGTGGAACGGTCCAGCGTCGCCATTGCCGATGTTCTCTATCGTTGCGGTTATGTTATTACACTGTGTCTTCGCACCTGTTATATTTACAGGTCCTGCTGCACGGTCTCCAAGAGCCCATGCATCCGGGTTCAGTTTTATCTCTGTCACCGTCAGATCTGGATTGGTGCACTCGAAGTTACCGTCTGTCCACTTTGTTGTTATCTCTTTCATATCCTTGTCAAATAGTGCGCTGTATCTCGCGCCCGGATATGGTGCATTATCAACTTCATCTCTGAAGTCCAGCTTCGTCGAGCAGTCGCATGTATTATTGCAGTGAATCGTGAGCGTCCCCACCATGTATTTGCCGTCTATCTCGTCGTTCCTTGCGAATGTTATCCACTCCTCGCCGTCTTTGCTCGAGTCCCAGTCGCCGTGCGGGAACACATCGGTGTTGCGCACCCAATCAACGACATCTGCGCATGCAGGGTCGTAAGTGAGGTTTATCTGCCCGTACTGGAACATTCCTGTGCCGTTCACCCAGATTTCCACCTCTGTGGTGTTGCAGTAAGGCGCACTGCTGTTCTGCGGTACGAAGTATATCTCCTTATCGTAAGGTCTTTTTGTACAGATCATCACCTCGTCCTCGCCAGAGTACCATCCCTCGAATGCCGGGTCCGGACACCACGCAGTTGCATTAACGCGGTTGAAGTCACAATCCTCGTCTCTGTTCATGGTTACGTTGAAGTACATCGTCTTCGTCTCGCTCTTGTTGAGTGTTGCGAAGAACCACTTGATCTCACCACCTTCCTGCCCGATTGAGGGCTCCACGTCAGGTGCTGGATTTGCGCTGTCATTGTAGGTCATGCTCGCATCAAACGTGTCGTTGACCCACAAGTTGGTGAAGTCGCAGCAGGTTGCGGTTACGTTTATCCTGAACCGGAATTCATCGCCTTTTACTGCATCCGTGATTGGACCGTCTACCCATGCACTTCCATCCCAAACTTTCTTGTCTACTGTTATGGATGGTTTGCCGCAGGTGAAGTTTGATGTCTCGAGGGGTATGTAATAAATGTCGCCTCCGGTCATATTCGTATAATATGTTTCACCGGGTAAATAACTAAAGTCGGTTTTGCAACATCCCGTCGAATTGCAGCAGATAGTAAGATTCCCGATATGATAGTCCCCAGGTGGATATTCTACACCCGCAGCCGCAGCGTAAGTTATATAAAACGAACCAGGTGCAGGCTGTGAGCATGTAAATCCTCCGGCCCATTGTGTTGTGTTTCCCGTCCAATTCGCACAACTTATCTCTGCGCATGTTGGATCATATGTGAGATTAAAAGCACCACTAGTTATAGCGCCACTTGTATTAATATGTAACTGCACAACCATACAATCGCCTTTCGATGATACAGAGATATTTGGTGGGCTCAGGTAGTATATACCCTCCTCTCCCGATGGTATTGGAACAGGTCGGAAGTAACCGAAAGCCTGTGGTGCAATTACTGCGAATATAGAAGCGACCATTATCGCTGCCATTGCTATGCCTATCGCTTTCTTACTTTTACCGCTTTTATTCATTTCGTTCATTTTTCACTTTTTCACCTCCTAACAGGGTATTTATGTCATTGCGCCCCTCATGTCGGCGCTCTGAAGCCCCTCCATGGACTCGCACCATGAACTTTCTCGCAGCTCCGCAAGGGGCATATCTCCTGTAAAAAGGCATTGCATATATGCCTCCTTTAGCGATTTCAAGCTCTTTGGTTCGTTTTTTCATGTCTTTGTCCCGCGCCTCCATCTTCGCCTTCACCCGCATTTTATGCATCGTTGGTAATAATATTGTATTCATTAATAAAATGATTTTCGGTTTTTTTCTATTTATATGTTAATAACCGATAGTATTAAATATAAAAATAGCAGTAAGCACACATTTTGAATTCTTTTATGAACCATTAAATAGAAGATTATTGGATATTGGTATATTATTTAGCAGAAAAATTTGAAAAATGTGTGATTAAAGATTTATTTACCGCCGGGAGCGCGTAGAGCGCTGAGAAGACAGAAGGTATGAGTTGTGAGTTGTCGGGTGTGAACACCTTTTTATATTCAGGAATCAATAATAATAAGAAGGCAAAGGGGGTGTAGGTAAGATGCAGAAAACAATTGAGGTTGTCTATGAAAAGGGAGTGTTTAAGCCGCTGGAGCCCGTGGGATTGGAGGAAGGGGAAAGGATAGAGATAGAAATAAAGGGAGTTAGTAAAATAAAAGAACTTTCCGATAAATATTTTGGAATAGTGAAACTAAATTTGAAAAGAGAAGAGATGAGAAGAAATCTCAATAAAATAGAGGAAGAGATGTATGGTTGATATCTTTCTGGATACCTCAGTTTTTATTGAGCATATTCTGGGCAACTTTTCAATTGTAAAGTTGGTCAACAAAGACAGATTGTTCTCATCCATTAATGTCTTGGAAGACTTTTTATAAGTCAATTATCTTATCACGAGATTTTTACCTTATCTGTAAAAATATCGAAGAAATATGGTTTACTTCCAAACGACGCTCTAATCGCAGCTACTCGCAAAGATCACGGAATCAGTAAAATCGCCATCTTCGACCCAGACTTCAAAAGAGTTGACTTTTTAGAGATAATTACGCAGGAATAAAAATATGAGTGAAACAATTCCGGGGGTAAGGGCAAGGTAGATTCGCACCCTGCGTCAAACTTTGGGAAAGTTTGATCAAAACCGCAAGGGGCATATTTTCCTCTAAATTTTCTTTCTTGAGGCATGAATTCAACAAGATAAAGAGATTTGAGTCAGCAGTGAAAGAATCAAAAAGTGGGTCAGAATTGAAGATGCAAAAAGTAGTTGAGGTTTTTACACGACAGGGATGGAAATGGGACATTCATGGGTAGAAGTTGAGATTTCCGACCTCGAAAGGAAGAAATCTACCGTGGTAAAAGCTGAAGGAAAGACCACTACTTTTATATTATGTGATAATGATAATCATTTAAACATTTCATCATGGAGAAAATAGGTAAAGTACCAGGCTGGATAGAACGGCTGCTCATGCCGAAGCTGAATGAAATAAGTGGAGAAATAAAAGCCATACACACACGCATAGATGGAGTGGAAAAGGAAGTCGTGAGTTTGAGGAGTGAGATGATGACGAAGTTCGAATCGGCAGATGCTAAGGTCGAGAGTTTGAGAAAAGAGATGCTGACGAAGTTCGAGGCTATGGATGTTAAAGTGGATTCCAAGTTCGAGGCTGTGGACAGAAGGTTCGATGCCGTGGATTCCAGGCTTGATTCGCTCGAAGCGAGACTACCGGTGATGGAGAAGATGGCAGAACTTGAAGCCAGGCTTGCGGAACTCGAGCGTAAAGTAAGTGCATAGTGCTTGTGCCGGGGATACAGGCTCGATTGGCATCTTGCATCTCGTATCCTGGATCCTGAATCTTCACAAAACAACTTCTCCTCTTTCTATTTGCTCGCTTATTTCCGTCATATTTTTATGAATAAGGGCGTGTGTGTATTTTTATATAGCGCACCTCTTTCCATGATCTTCCCCGCCATCTTCATCTTCGCCTTCACCCGCATTTGTATACATGGGAAGAGTTCTATAATTCTAATTCTCACGAGAAGCTCTTTTTGGCAGAGGCAGAGAGAAAATATTTATTATACCAACGAGATAAGTATTTCATTATGGAAAAAATACCAGGCTGGATAGAACGGCTGCTCATGCCTAAACTGAATGAAATAAGTGGAGAAATAAAAGCCATACACACACGCATAGATGCGGTGCATACACGCATAGATGGAGTGGAGAAGGAAGTAGCGAGTTTGAGGAGTGAGATGATGACGAAGTTCGAATCGGCAGATGCTAAAGTAGAGAGTTTGAGAAAAGAGATGCTGACGAAGTTCGAGGCTATGGATGTTAAAGTGGATTCCAAGTTCGAGGCTGTGGATAGAAGGTTCGATGCCGTGGAGTCCAGGCTCGATTCGCTCGAGGCGAGACTACCGGTGATGGAGAAGATGGCAGAACTTGAAGCCAGGCTTGCGGAACTCGAGCGTAAAGTAAGTGCATAGTGCCCGGGATTTGGCAATGAAATCGTGTTGAGCAAGTATTTCACTTGCTGTTCCACTTCTATCTCCCATTTTACAATCAAACGATGATAGTTTTTGATTTGTCTAACTCACCAATTCAATTCTGTCTTCTAAATCCGGTAGCGGTATATTTATTTCCTTTTTTCCAAAAAGAAAAAGTGTTGTGAAATCTGTGGTTAAAAATAAAAAGGGGGGAATTTTTCCCCTTACAATCTTTTTTCTTTTTTTCTTTTAGCACAGGTTTTCTTTTTTCCAAAAAGAAAAAGTGTGTTAGCAGCTCGCACTCAGCGTCGTGTCCGCTTTCGCACTGATGAAATACCCTGTCCCTCTCTCTAAGACGTCAAAGTCATTGAATGTCGGAGGCGCTACTGGATTATACACCTCGAAGCTTTGCGAAACGGCGTTCCACCTCGCTACATACCAGTAGTCGCCGTCAATGGAAGACAGTGCATCGTCTATCGGTTTAGAGCAGTTCAGCCATCCTACCATGTTCAAGCCCTGTTTCAATTCGGTGCTCATCGAAGTGTATGGTGTTCCGCTGTAAGTCCATGTGCAGTTTTGCGTGACGTGCACGAAGTAGCCTCTGCCAGAGTCCATTGTGCTCGCACTTTCAAATTGTTTTGACGTTGCATTGTATCTATACACCGCACTGACATTATCCAATACCGATGCTAATACACTGCTTGTGCTGTTATCTGAAGGTGTCAGCGGCAGCGATACTAAGTTCCAGCCGTCGTAGAGGTCTTTGCTGAAACTTTCCTCTGTTGGTGCTCCACAGGTGAATGTTGCGTTCTGTAAAGGCACCCACCAAACATCTGAAACATTCGAATGGTAGGTCTCATAGGCGAAATAACCGAAATCAACTTTACAATATGTTGTCGAATCGCAGCAGATAGTAAGATTCCCGATATGATAGTCACCTTCAGGCGGATACTCTACACCCGCAGCCGCAGCGTAAGTTATATAAAACGAACCAAGTGCAGGCTGTGAGCATGTAATTCCTCCGGGCCATTGTGTTGTGTTTCCCGTCCAATTCGCACAACTTATCTCTGCGCATGTTGGATCATATGTGAGATTAAAAGCACCAGAAGCTTGGTAAATGGCTGGATGAGTCCAGAGTCCTACTTCTATACAGTTGCCATATGTTGCATTACTATCTGCTGGAACTAAGTAATAGTAACCCTGTGCCGATGCTGTCGGTATTGCAAAAACTGCAAACAATGCCAATATTCCTATTACCGCTATTTTCTTCATTTCTTATCCCCTCTTTTAGCAGCTCTTACAATTCAGATTAGTGCCTGGAATCTTACCTACGTACCACTGCAGTCTGGTAACATCATTCATAAGGATATTTCCGTCTCCAGTTACATCCCCTGCCCATTTGCTTGCAAGTGTGTAGCCTGGAATCTTACCTACGTACCACTGCAGTCTGGTAAAATCATTCATAAGGATATTTCCGTCTCCAGTTACATCCCCGCACTTGAACTGCACAAGCCAGAACCCTTTATCATCGAGTTCACTTCCTTTTTTAAGCAAACAGGTCCTGTTTATCAGCCATTCCGCAGCTTCTTTCGCAAACTCGCTCGTCTTTCCCGTCGCTATCCATATCGTCTGGTTCTCGTCCTTCCACGTGTCGTTAATATTCGCATTGTTAAACGGATTGTCGCACGCCTCCACAATTACCGCACCTTCTCCGAGAGACTCATCCGTGGAATCATCTACAAAGTTTCCTGTTGATGTGTTATAATACACAGGCATACCCACCTCCGTATGGTTCGCATTCACATCCGCAGTAATGTTGTTCTCTGTCGGCGTGCCCAGCAGTATCAGGTGATTATTTTGCTTCTCCGTATCTGTCAGAGTTGCATTTGTTCGTATGTTTATTCGCGCATCCGGTACCGTATCGTTCAGTTTATCCTTTATTCTATCTGCTATATCGTAATATGAACCGTCTCCACTCGGATATACTATTGTGATGTTCCATACAGTGCCATTGTATCCATGCAAGAAGGGCTCTGGATAGTCCATGATTGGTCGTGGTTTGAAATCTGTCGGTGCTTTCTTCGTATTCACATACCGAAGGATGTCCCAGTGCACAACATCTCCTCCCTGCAGTTGATACTTCGACCAGTTACTTCCCGGCACCCAGTACACCGGTATTCCATTCACAAATGGATACCAGTAGTAATGTGTGGTATCATTCTCTTCCAGTCCATCAACGGAGCCCACTGGTGTTGAGCCTCCAAGTTCAACCTGTGCTACGCTCTTCAAAAGGTCAACCACTGTGGTGTTCTCCGGCGCTAATTTCGTTACATCGAACATGTTTACTGGGCTATTCCCTGAGAGCGGACCTGTATATGATGATATGTCACCATAATGGTGTGTATCGAATATCCTGCAGGACACAACATTAAGCGACTTTACCGCATTGTTATTAGTTGTGCTTGATTCAGTAACATTTCCGTCCGGGTCTAATCTGACCTCAACGGTGTGACTCCCGGCTGCTAAATAACGCTCAAATGTGACATACCGATATGATTTCGCCATCAACCATGTCGTCTTGTTTTCCACCGTGCTGCCATCCACTATCAACTGCACTTTGAACGGAATGCTTGTATTTCCCGCATCCGCAGTTCCGCTATTCGTCACCTTTACGATGATTTTCGTGTTGTTGTTCGCAGTATGCCATCCGTAAGCGGGCAGGAATGTTATGTCATCAGGATGAATCACCAAATCCGCTGGTCCCGTGTCATCAAGCACTGCTACATTCTTCGTGCTCGCATTGTTCGTCTCGTCCTTTTCTATTGCATCGTTATAAGCATCCGCAGTGACTGTCAATGCGTAGGTCCCAGTCGCATTCGGCGTCCAGTTGAACTGCACGACTCCTTCTTCTCCCTTGACTAAAATCGGTATGTATGTATCATTCCTTAGCGCTCCATTCTCGTGCATCGTTACATTAAAATCAGTCGCATTCGCCGTCCCTTTGTTCTTTATCGTTGCAGTTATCGTGTATGTATGGTTTGCCACCAGCTCAAACGGCATCATCCCTTCTCTCTCCACCAGCGTCTCAATCTTCGTAACGTTCAGGTCTGGCTTCGGCTCTCTATTTATCAGCACTGCAACAACTGCCCGCAGTGATGACTCACTCACATTACCAAATGTTACATTGTTGGTTGATGGATTTGGGTCCAGCCAATTCTTATCTATATGCCAGCTATCAATGTCAAAATACTGCTCTGCACTCCATGTCTTGTCCGGCGTGCTTCCACCACCGTCTGCTGCGTTACTTGATAACTCGTGTCCATTAAAGTAAAGGTAATCCGACACCGAATCACCAGTCAGATATATAGTCCAGAGTGTGGCGTTCTGCGCTTTGTTCACCGTGCCATTGAACCACGTTGTATTGCTTGTAACTGCACATGAGTATGCTGTCCCTAAATGGACATACCCATCGTTAACCCAGTATGTCGCCTGTTCTCCACCGTCTTCGTATACCGTAACGAGCGCTATACCATTTACTTCACCGACATCGAAACCACTCGTGCTCGCAGTTACATTGTTATACCCATTGTTAACTATATCTGTTACATTCCAGTATTTCCAGTAGGTTCCGTATCCACAACCGACATAGTAGCCCTGGGTTTCATTGTTGTTACTGCCATCGTAGTTGAAACTAAGATACTGATTGTTCTGCGTGCACCCGGTTCCATTATAAAATGTGATGTTCAACCAGCCGTTACTCTGTCCACTTGCCCATACATGCACATAAAGCCTCGCCCACAGGATGGTTCCGTTTGGCACAGAAAAGTTCTGAGTATAAGTTGTTCCGTCACCTTCTCCGCCACCGACATATACATCGCCTGCAATTGTGCCATTTATCGTTGTATTCAATTCTTTTATTGCAAGCGCTGACGCCGGCGTGCTGAACGCTGCTAACACTAACACCGCTAATATCACTATCGGCGCCATCATATATCCCTTTTTCATTTTTTCACCTCCTAATTTCTCCATAACGAATAGGGGATAGCCAAAAGTTTCCCCCCTCGCCTCGCCCCCTCGTGGATTCGCACCACGGTCAAGACACTGCAGGGGGCATCCGTTCTCTCCCATTTTTCTTTTTTCTACCATTCCCCTGCATCTTCGCTTCACCCTTTTCCCCGCGGATTCTAACCGCAAAAGATGCATCATTATCGCGATTTTATGCTTTTACCGCCTTTTCCCATTGCTCTCCCCTTTCACCTTTATCTTATGCTTGTGTAAGATATTAGACATTTTTAGTTGCCATTAATAAAAAGATTTTCGGTTTTTATCCTATGAGGTATAAAATAAATTTTTCATTATTATTATCCACACCGTTGTTATCCACATCGCGATCTGAGTACCGAACTGACAAAGTTCGAAGCAGCGGATGCAAAGGTTGAGAGCTTTAGAATTTAGAAAATGAAATGCTGTCGAAGTTTGAGAGGTGGTGGATAACGAGATTGAGGGTGTGGACAGCAGGACAGAAGGCTTGCGGATTGCGCATTTTTACCAAACTTTTCCAAATTCCAAATAACGGGGCTCCGCCCCGTTGACCCCGCAAGCCCTGTAACCTGTAAGGGTTTAGTTCGTTGATCAAACCGCTTCGCAGCAACTTCTCCTAGTTCCATCTAATATTTGCTCTACACCATGCCCAACTTAGCTTTTATTGCCATGACTTCGTGCTCTAATCGGTCAAACCGTTCTTCCATATACGATTTCAAGTCCTCTCGCAGACCTTTTATCTCGTTTATTGTTTCATCCTGTTTCTCTAACATCCTCTTCCCAATCGAAACTGATTCTTCACCAAGTTCCACAGACCTCTCACTCAGTTCCACAGCCCTCTCGCTCAGCTCCACAGCCCTTTCACCAAGTTCCACAGACCTCTCACCCAGTTCTACTGACCTGTAAAGCAATTTCCCCGCTGTATCCAAACGCTCTCCTAATTCTTCCTGCCAATCACCTCTTTTTATCTCAAAGTATTCAAACTCGCCTTTAAAATCTTCAAAGCTTACCCTTACGCTTTCAACATCTATCGGAAATCTCTTTATCTTTATCCTCTCGATAAACTCGCTTATAGCTTCGTCCTCGCCCTCTGTAACTATTCTTATATCATAAGGCTTGATATTCTCTACAAATCCCTTTATCCCCAATCTCCTCGCTATCTCTTGCACTTCGTCCC
>Ga0190306_1000704_pt1 | contig 10481 bp, 10 predicted proteins | sample 48700734_MG_FD_161657 | JGI IMG/M metagenome (GOLD analysis project Ga0190306, IMG submission 161657) | Hydrothermal vent sediment bacterial communities from Southern Trench, Guaymas Basin, Mexico - 4870-07-3-4_MG | ecosystem: Environmental > Aquatic > Marine > Hydrothermal vents > Sediment ...
ATTTTCTCAAGAAGTTAAAAAAAATTCTAACATTTTGCGTTATTTATTAATTTCTCGAAACAAAAAATATTGGCAGAGAGACAAAGAAAGTAAAGAAAACTGGTTAAAGAGACGAGGAAAGAAGGAAGCGGCTGAAATTAATGAGGAGGAATTAGAGAAAAAATTAGAAGAAGTTTTAAAATAATTTTAGATTTAAAAGAGATTGCACCAAAAAGCGTATTCGTATAAGTAGAGTAGAATAGTTGGTGTCTGGCAATATACGAAAAGTTGTAAGGATGTAAGTCGAAAAAATAAAAATTTAATATTTTGAAAATTTTAGAAAAGATTTAACTAAATTTAAAAAAATTACTGTGGTCTTTGACAAGGAACTTTGGAAGGTTGACAATCTGTTTCCCATAGTATACAATAAAGTATACTATGGGAAACAGGTCTAAAACAAAAATTGAAAGAATTCTTTCTTTGGTAGAGAATTTACCTTATTTTAATTTGGAAGATTTATTAACAGTTGAGAAAAATAAAAATTATCTTAAAATTCTTTTTTCTCGCTGTGAAAAATCAGGAAAAGTTTTCCGCCTTAAGAAAGGTACCTATACTACTAAAGAATATCTTTCAAAAATTACTCCTGAAGAAATAAATTTTTATTATGAATTTTTGGCTAATGTTTTATATCGCCCTTCTTATTTAAGCTTAGAATATGTTCTTTCAGAATACAATCTCTTAACTGAATTTTCTTATAATTTTACCTCAATTACTAAAAATAAAACTAAAAAGTTTGAAAATAAGTTTGGAGTATTTGTATATCATCATATTAAAGACCCTCTTTTTTGTGGATTTAATTTAATCAAAAAAGGAAATTTTTTCATTTTTAAAGCCACCAAAGCCAAGGCTCTTTTTGATTTTTTATATTTAAGAAAAGACATTTTAACCAACAAAGATTCTCTTAAAGAACTTAGACTTAATTTGGAAAATTTCAATCAAAAAGATATTAAAGAATTTAAAACCTATTTAAAATTAAATTCTTCAAAAAAAATGAAAGAAATTTTTAAAAATCTTTTAAAATTATGAAAGCAACTAAAGATTTTGTTAAAAATTTAATTAACCAACATCCTCGAAGATCAAAAATTTTCAAAAGAAATTTAATTAAAGAATACCTTCAAGTAGTGATTCTTGATTTTATTTATTCGCATTCTCTATATAACGAGTTGATTTTTTACGGAGGCTCTTGTCTTTCTCATTGTTATGGTTTGTCTCGACTTTCCGAAGATTTAGACTTTGTTGATTTAAAAAGAAAAGTTGATTTAGAAAAACTTGCCAAAGATTTAAAAATCTTTTTTGAAAAGAAAAGTGATTTTAAAGTTTTGTTTAAAGTTCAAAAATTTAGGATTTATTTAAAATTTCCTATTTTAAGAGACCTAAAATTATCTACTTCATCAGAATCAGATTTTCTTCTTTTAAAAATAGAAATTTTTAAGGATTTTGATTTTTGTTCAGATTATAAAATTGAGATAGTGCCTTTATTTAAGTTTAATCATTCAATTTTAATAAAAACTTTTGATTTGAGCACTTTAATGGCTACAAAGATTAAAGCCATTCTTTATCGAAAATGGGAAAAAACTAATAAAAAAGGAAAAGTATTGATTGCTGTCAAAGGAAGGGATTATTTTGATTTAATGTGGTATTTAACCAAAAAAATTACTCCAAATTTAAGTTGTTTAAAAGAGTTTAAAAATAAAGAAGAGTTAAAGACAAAACTTTTAGAAAGAATAGAGGAAGTAGATTCAAAAAGCATCTTTCTTGATTTAGAAAATTTAATTGATGATAAAAATTATGTTTTAAATTTATCTAAAAACATTAAAGAAATTCTTAAAAGAGAAATAGAAAAGATATAGGGATTCCAAAAAGATTTATCTTGACAACTACTTGGTCAAATTTATAATATCATTTAGAAAAGTCGAATAAATAAAAAAGCAAATTATGAATTTAAATAAAGTTTTCATTTTAGGCAATTTAACTAGGGATCCAGAAGTAAGAACAACTCCTTCTGGTATAACAGTGGCTACTTTTGGAGTAGCTACTAATAGAGTTTGGTTGGATAAGAATGGTCAAAAACAGCGTTCGACCGAGTTTCATAATATTGTCACTTTTGGCAAATTGGCTCAGATAGCCAGTCAGTATTTAACTAAGGGCAAGTTAGTTTTAATTGAAGGTAGGATTCAAACTCGCTCTTGGGATGACCAGAATGGTCAAAAAAGAACGAGAACCGAAATTATTGCTCAAAGTTTCCAAATGGGACCAAAATATTCTTCTTTAGAAAGCGAAGTTGAATCAGAAAGTAGTTTATCAGATAAAAGTTCGCCAGCAGAAGAGATTCCTGAAGAGATTGCTAAAATAGAAGATATAAATTTAGAGGAAGAAGATAAAGAAATGCCATTTTAAATTAAAAAAATGCGTCAGTGTTTGTTTTGCTCAAAAAATTTAAAAGAGATTGATTATAAAGACGTTGACCTTTTGAAAAGGTTTATTTCTTCAAATCAAAAAATTTATCCACCAAGGAAAACTGGTGTTTGCGCTTTTCATCAGCGCCGTTTAGCTCAAGCAATAAAAAGAGCTAGATTTTTAGGCCTTTTACCTTATTGTTAAAAAAATGAAGAAGAATCATACTTTTTCTTCTTACCAAATAATAGGTGTTTTCCTTTTAGGAATTTTTTTGGGAGTGATTTTATCTTTGCCTGTTTCGAGCAAGGCAGATTTAGGTCATTCTTCTTTTAGCCAGCTAAGAATTAAAGAAGAATTAGGCAATCTCAGTTCCAGTTTAGAGAATCTTTTAGAAAAGATAACTAATTTTTTCCATAAAGAGGTTCCTAATAAACCTAATCAGCCAGAGAAAAAGACAACTGAAGAAATTTTAAAACCAGAGAAAAAGAAAACACCTGAACCTAAAGAAGAATATCAAGAAAAAATTAATTATATTCCTTATGAGAGGGCTATTATTGAGGTTGTTAAAAAGGCCTCTCCTTCAGTAGTGAGTATTATTATTAGTAAAGATGTGGCTATTTTAGAAAGAGAATATGTTAATCCTTTTGAAGAAATGATTCCTGAAGAACTTAAGCCATTTTTCAATATTCAAATTCCTCAATACAAAGAAAAAGGCAGGAGAAAAGAGAAAGTAGGCGGTGGTAGTGGCTTTATTGTTTCTAAAGATGGTTTAATTGTTACTAATAAGCATGTGGTTGCTTTAGAGGATGCTTCTTATACTGTTCTTACTAATGATGGTAAAAAATATGAAGCTGAGGTTTTGTTTAGAGACCCGACTTATGATGTGGCTATTTTAAAGATAAAAGCCAATAATTTACCAGTTTTGGAACTAGGTGATTCTTCAAAATTAGTTGTTGGCCAGACAGTTATTGCTATTGGTAATGCTTTAGGTGAATTTGGTAATACTGTTTCAGTTGGAGTAGTTTCTGGTCTTTCCCGAACAATTATTGCTTCAGGCGATGGTTTTCAGGAAAGGATTCAGGGTGTTATTCAGACAGATGCAGCTATTAATAAAGGAAACTCTGGAGGTCCTCTTTTAGATCTTTCTGGTAAGGTAATAGGAATTAATACAGCTATGGCTGCTGGCGCAGAAAATATTGGCTTTGCTATTCCTATTAATCAAGTCAAAGATGATATTAATTCAGTCATAAATCAAGGAAAAGTTGTTATTCCATATTTAGGAATAAGATACATTTTAGTGAACGAAAATATTAAGGAAAAGTATAATTTGCCAGTTGATTATGGCGCTTTGATTGTTAGTGGAGATAATTTGCCTGGTGTTTTTCCTTATTCGCCAGCTCAAAAAGCAGGTCTAAAAGAAGGAGATATAGTTTTAAAGATAAACAATGATAAAATTGACCAAGACCATCCTTTAAATATCTTAATTAGAAAATATAAACCAGGAGAAAGAGTAGAATTGACAGTAATGAGAGGAAAATCTATACTTCATCTAAAGGTTGTTTTAGGTGAGCGATAACCCCTTCTTACCCTTCTAGAGGAAGGGAGGTTAACGATTATTATTAACTACTATGCCTTCATTTAATAGATTTACAATTAAAGCCCAAGATAGTTTGCAGATGGCTCAAGATATGGCAGCTATGAAATCTCATGGCGATTTAAGAGCTGTTCATCTTTTGGCTGCCTTAATTAGACAGCAAGATTCATTGGTTTTGCCGATTTTGGAAGAACTGAAAGTAGATTTACGAGAGATGGAGTCATTAATTAATAAAGAATTAAATCTTTTACCAAAAATTCTTTCTTCTTCTTCGGTTGGCCAGCTCTATCTTTCTCGAGAATTGATGGAAGTTTTAGATACTGCTGGCAGGTTTTCTCGGGAATTAGGCGATGAATATATTTCTTGCGAGCACCTTTTTTTAGCTTTGACCGAAGTTCCTTCTTCAGCTAAAAGAATTCTTTCTTCTTTTAATGTTTCCCGAGAAGAAGTTTTAAGAGTTTTGAAAGATTTAAGAGGAGAAGAAAGAGTAGTTGATGAATTACCAGAAAGCAAATTTCAAGTTCTCAAAAAATATACTGTTAATTTAACAGCCTTGGCTAAAGAAGGCAGATTAGATCCAGTAGTTGGTCGAGAAAAGGAGATAAAGAGAATTATTCAAATTCTTTCTCGCCGAACAAAAAATAATCCAGTTTTGGTTGGTGAACCAGGTGTTGGTAAGACAGCTATTGTTGAAGGTTTGGCTCAAAGGATTGTCAATAATGAAGTGCCAGAGGTTTTAAGGGGTAAAGAAATTTTGATGCTTGATTTAGGAGCAATAATTGCTGGCACTCGTTTTCGAGGAGAATTTGAAGAAAGATTAAAAAGTTTGATTAGGGAAATTCAGAAAAGTCAAGGAGAAAAAATTCTTTTTATAGATGAGATTCATACTATAGTTGGCGCTGGCGCGGCTGAAGGAGCAGTTGATGCTAGCAATCTTTTGAAGCCTTCTTTAGCCAGAGGTGAGCTTCATTGTATTGGCGCTACTACTTCTCGAGATTTTCAAAGATATATAGAAAAAGATCCAGCTTTAGAAAGGAGATTCCAACCAGTGATAGTTGAAGAACCAAGTTTTCAGGATGCTATTGATATTTTAAGAGGAATAAAGCATAAATATGAGAATCACCATAATGTAAAAATTACTGACCAGGCAATTGTGGCAGCTGTTAAACTTTCTAGTCGATATATTACTGACAGATTTTTACCAGACAAAGCTATTGACTTAATTGATGAAGCGGCTTCTATGGCTAAATTAGAATCAGAGAGTGTGCCAGCTTCAATTGAGGATTTGCGAAAAGAAATTTTCCGCTTGAATTTGGAAAAAGAGGCCTTGAAAAAAGAAGAAAAAAAGGGTTATCAGGCAAAAATCAAATCTCTTTCTCTAAAAATTAAAAATGCTGAGAGAAAATTAAAGAGAGAGGAAGAAAGATGGCGAAAAGAAAAAGAGGTTTATGAAAAAATTCATAATTTAAGAAAAGAATTAGAAGATTTAAAGAAAGAAGCCGAATTTGCTGAAAAAGATGAAGATTGGGAAAAAGTGGCTCGTTTGATTTATGGTTCAATTCCTCAAAAAGAAAAAGAATTAAGAGAATTTGAAGAAAAAGCACTTAAAAGAAAAAGGAAGTTTTTGAAAGAAGAAGTAGATGAAGAGGATATTGCCAATGTTATTTCTCGTTGGTCAGGTATTCCTGTTACTAAGATTATGGAAGATGAATCAAAGAAGCTTTCCTCTTTAAGAGAAGAGTTGTCTAAGAAAATTATTGGCCAAAAAGAAGCAATTAATTTAGTTGTTGATTCTTTAATTCGTTCTCGAGTTGGTCTTTCTGAACCAAGTCGACCAATTGGTTCTTTTCTTTTTCTTGGTCCGACTGGTGTTGGTAAAACTGAATTGGCTAAAGTTTTAGCTGAATCAATTTTTGATAGTCAAAAAGCCTTGGTTCGAGTAGATATGACTGAGTATATGGAAAAGCACTCAGTGGCTCGTTTGATTGGCTCACCACCTGGCTATGTAGGTTATGAAGAAGGTGGTCAATTAACAAATATTGTTAGGCATAGACCTTATAGTTTGATTTTGCTTGATGAAATAGAAAAAGCTCATCCAGAAGTTTTTAATCTTTTGCTCCAAATTTTAGATGAGGGTCGATTGACTGATGGTAAAGGAAGAACTGTTGATTTTAAAAATACAATTATTATTATGACTTCAAATATTGGTTCTCATTTTTGGAGTAAACGCTCCTCTTTTGGTTTTGCTATAGAAGATAAGAAGAAATTAGAGGAAGAAGAAAAAGAAGAATACCGAAAGAGGGTTATTTCAGCTTTGAAAGAAAAATTTAGACCAGAGTTTCTTAACAGGATTGATGAAATAGTTGTTTTTAATCCATTATCTAAGGAAGATATGACAAAAATTTTAGAGATTCAATTAGAAGAAGCCAAAAAGAGATTAGCAGAAAGGGGGATTAAAGTGGAGCTTAGTTCTGAAGCTAAGAAGTTTTTGTTAGAAAAAGGATTTTCTAAAGAGTTTGGTGCTAGACCATTAAAGAGATTTATTGAAAAAGTAATTCTTAATCCTTTTGCTGATAAAATTTTGACTGGCCAGATAAGAAGAGGTCAAAAAGTGAAAGTTAAATTTTCTAAAGGAAGAATTGTTTTTTGTTAATGTCTTTTCTTTTCTTTTTCATTTTATTGGAAGTTGTTTTGTCTTCTCATTTTGCCTGGTGGGCTTGGTTGCTTTGGTTTATTCTTTCTTTTGCTAATTTTTTAAGAATTACTAAAAGTTTTAAAAAAATTTTTTTGGCTCTTCTCCTTTTATTTTGGTTCTTTGCTTTGAGTCATCTTTATTCTTCCCCTTTTCTTCTTTCTTTCCTTTTCCTCTTTTTTAGTTTACTTTATTCAATTTTGCTTTATTTGTTTAAGGAAGAAAAAGGAGATCTTGTTTTAAGAGAAAATTTTAAGAAATTTTTTCTTCTTTCTTTCTTTTTCCTATCTTCTCTTTTCTTCTTTTCTTTTAAAATTCACCATTGGTGGCTGAATTTCCTTTCTTTCTTTTTCTTCCTCTTCTTTTTTCTCTATTTTTTGCTACCTAAAGAAAATTTTTTCAAGAGATTTTTTTTGAGTTTTTTCCTTTTAGAGATATCTTTAACTCTTTCCTTTTTTTCTTTTCCTCCAGAGTTGAAAGCCCTTCTTTTTTCCTTTTTTCTTCTTTTTTTGACAACCATAGAGCGACCATTTTTTCAACTTTTTTCTGCCAGTTCTTCTTAGAAACATCAACCCAAATAACATCTTTTTCTTTGTTCCTTAACCAAGAAAGCTGTTTTTTTGAATATTTGATAATAGAACGCAAAGATTTTTCTTTCATTTCCTGATAGCTTATTTTTCCTCGCAAATAAAGAGATACCCATTTGTATTCTAAACCAAAATCTTCTATCCTCCGCCAACTAACCTTCATTTTTCTAAGTTTTTTGACTTCTTCTAAAAGCCCTTTTTTAAACCACTCATTTAATCTTTTTTCAATTTTTCTTTCTAATTCCTCTTTTTCTAAAAAGAGAGCAATTTTTAAAGTATCAAAGTTTTTTGTAAATTCTATTTTAGGAATGCTTTTTTTAGTCTTTTTAATAATTTCGATGGCTCTAATTAGTCTTCTTTTATTTTTTGGTTCAATAGTTTTGGCTCTTTTCTTGTCTAATTTTTGAAGCATTAAATAAAGCTCTTGAGATGAAAGTTTGGCTAATTTTTCTCTTAATTTGTAATCTGGCTTGACTTCTGGAAATTTTAAACCGTCGGCTACAACCTGAATCCAAAAATTGCTGCCACCGCAAAGGATTGGTAGTTTATTTTTTTGATGAATTTTTTCAATAATTTTTAGGGCTTTTTCTCTAAATTCTTTGACCGTAAAAATTCTTTTAGGAGAAACAAAACTTAAGAGATGATGAGGAACTCCTTTCATCTCTTTTTTAGTGATTTTGCCAGTACCAATATCTAAATGCCGGTAAACTTGCCTTGAGTCAGCTGAAATAACTTCACCTTTAAATTTTTTAGATAAAATTACTGCCAAGTCAGATTTTCCTGAGCCAGTTGGCCCAAAGATAACCAAGAGTTTCTTTTTCATTGGTTGGTTTTAGCCAGATAAATAGTTTGAGTTGGATAAGCAAATTCTATTTTTTCTTTTTCAAAAGATTCCTTTAAGGCAAAATTGATTTTTTGCTGAATGTCCATATATTCTGAGTAATCCGGGCTAAGAACATAATAAACAACTTCAAAAATTAAAGCTGAATCACCAAATTCTTTAAAATGAACTCTATCCAAACGAGTTTTTTCAATATTAGTGATAATTTCTTTAACTATTTCTGGGATTTTCTTTAATTTTTCCAAAGGTGTTTCATAGCAGACGCCAAAATTGAACTGGATTCTTCTTTCTTTCATCCTGCCAAAATTTTGAATACGGCTTTCAGTAAGTTCTTTGTTAGAGATTATCAATTCTTCTCCTTGAAGGGTTTGAATTCTGGTTGTTTTAATGCCTATTTTTTTGACAATACCATTATTTGAACCAACAACGATAAAGTCGCCAATTTCAAATGGCTTATCAAAAATTAAAGAAAAAGAACTAAAAATATCGCCTAAAATATTTTGAACAGCTAAGGCAACAGCGATACCGCCAATACCTAAACCAGCAATTAGAGAGTTAACATTTATTCCCCAACTTGAAAGAATGATTAAGACAGCTATTGTCCAAATAGCAATTTTTATTAGAAGGAATAAACCTTTTAGAGAGGCCTCTTTTTTGAGTTTTTCTTTACCTTCTTCTTTTTGAGTAATTTTTTTACTTATTCTATTTAAGGAGATATGAAATGATTTAACAACTTGATAGACAATTATTAAAATGAATAAACTATTAATTATTTTTTGAAATTTCTCTGGAATTTTTAGAGAATATAAAGCAAAATAAAGAGAGATGAAAAAATAAAAAGGCGGTTTTACTCCTTCAATAATTTCTATTAAGATATCATCTATTTCGGTTTTAGTTTTTTCGGCTTTTTCTTTGAGATGAAAGAAAATTTTTTGCCGAAAAATTCTTAAGACAACCAAAAGAATTAAAAAAATTAATAGAGAAGTTAAATAGCTTTTTCCGCTATTACCTAAAAATTGATAATTTAAAAAAGTTTGAAAAATATTAGTCATATTTTCTTTATTTTAGGAATAATAATAACCAAATAGATATTTTTTTCAAGGGTTTGTATCAGAAAAGGAAGCTTAGGAGAAAATCAAATTACAAACAATATTTATGGTGAGAATATTTTTATTAAGTTTATTTGAATTTTTTATTTAAAGGTTTGAAAAGAATTTTAGTTTTTAAAAAAATTTTAAAAGAAGGATAGCAAGAAACGAGAAAGATTTACTAAAAAATTTTTTAACTTTTGAAATTTTGAGTGAATTTTTTTAGTAAAAAGTGATATCTGCTTGACAAAAACTTATGATATACTTATATTAAAATTGCTTACCGGTTGGTAAGTAATAAAAATTAAATAAATAAATCAAAAAGGATATTAATAAGATACAAGGTCGATTAGAAAGTTAACTAAAGTTAAACTAAAAAATTATGTCAGATTTAGTTAAAAAGACAATTTTGATTGGTTTGGGTATTTTGTCTTTAACTCGAGAAAAAGCCGAAAAATTGGCTAAAGATTTGGTAAAACGAGGTGAATTAACAAAAACCGAAGAGGCAAAATTTGTTAAAGATTTAATGGAGAAAGCAGAAAAAAGCAGAACCGAGGCAGAAAAAAGAATTGAAAAAATAGTAGAAAAAACACTGAAAAAATTAAATATTCCTACCCGAAAAGAATTAGATGCCTTAAAGGCAAAGATTGATAAGTTGGCTAAGAAGTAAACAAATACCCCTCCCCCTCCTACACCTCCCCCTCCCTCTGGGAGGGGGAGGAAATAATAGGTAGGACTTCCTTATTTCCTCCCCCTCTCCGACTTATGTCGGAGGAGGGGGAGGATATAGGTGGGGGAGGGAGAAATTTTCCTCTATTAGTTGTCAACTTTTATTTTGCATTCAACCCTTAAATCTTAAATCTTTTAGATAGATTCGAATTTCGGATTTTTCTCTATATTTTATTTAGATTTGAGATTTGACATATGGATTTGACATTTGACATTTGAGATTTGAGATAAATTTGTTTTGCGCTTTGCGCTTGAATTTATTTTGACTTTTGACTTGTAGATTTGACTTTTGAGATTTGACTTTTGAGATAAATTTAGTTTTGAATTTTTTATAGCATGCTTAATTTTAAAACTTTGCGTCAGGTTAAACGAAGCAGACAGATTATCTCTGTTTTAATTAAGTATGGTTTAGATTATTTTATTGACCAAGCAAAAATAAGTTTTTGGTTAAAAATAAAAAAGAAGTCAAGAAAGGTTCAAGAATTAATTCCTCCTAAAAGATTGCGTCTCGCCT
>Ga0190306_1000705_pt1 | contig 10479 bp, 6 predicted proteins | sample 48700734_MG_FD_161657 | JGI IMG/M metagenome (GOLD analysis project Ga0190306, IMG submission 161657) | Hydrothermal vent sediment bacterial communities from Southern Trench, Guaymas Basin, Mexico - 4870-07-3-4_MG | ecosystem: Environmental > Aquatic > Marine > Hydrothermal vents > Sediment ...
GGGCAGGGGCATCTGAGGCCAAGAGGTATTCACTATCCCCAAGGCCAATGATAAGTGGACTTTCCTTTCTTATAGCAAGCAATTTATCTGGCTCTTTACTGCTTAAAACGGCAATAGCAAAGGAGCCCCTAAGCACCTTTATAGCCTCACTTACAGCCATCTCTAAGGGCAATTCTTTATATTTGGCAATGAGATGGGCTATTACCTCTGTATCTGTATTTGATGTAAACCTTGCCCCCTCTCTTTCAAGCCCCCTCTTTAGGGACAAATAATTCTCAATGATGCCATTGTGTACCACAGCGATGTTGCCTACTATATGGGGATGGGCATTTTCATCAGAGGGGGCGCCATGTGTGGCCCAGCGTGTATGGCCAATGCCCACATTTCCAGCAATAGGCTCACTTTTAATGATTGTTTCTAGCTTTTTAAGCTTTCCTTGACACCTCCTACACAATATCTTTCCCTCTTTAACTGTGGCAATACCTACAGAGTCATAGCCCCTATACTCAAGCCTCTTTAAGGAGTCAAGCAAGATATCAACACAGTCTCTATTCCCAATATAACCCACAATCCCACACATTTTTTCTTAGTATAAAAAAATCAAACATCAAAATAAAGGGCAAATTCATAGGGATGAGGCCTAAGTTTCATCTCATTTATCTCCTTTTCTATTTTCCACTCTATCCAGGTATTTATAACATCCTCAGTAAAGACATTGCCTTTCATCAAAAATTCATGGTCTTCTTTTAGGGCCTCTAAGGCCTCCTCAAGGGAGGTAGGTGTAGAGGGCACACCCTTTAGTTCCTCTGGCGTTAAGGAATATATATCTTTATCTAATGGTTCTCCTGGATCAATCCTGTTCTCAATGCCATCAAGGCCTGCCATAAGCATTGCAGAAAACGCCAGATAACCATTGCAAGAGGGATCAGGGAATCTTACCTCAATCCTCTTTTGTTTTGGGTCTGGCGAATACATCGGAATCCTTATCCCAGCGCTGCGATTTCTGCTACTATAGCAAAGATTTATTGGGGCCTCAAATCCAGGGACAAGCCGTTTGTAGGAATTTGTAGTAGGTGCTACAAAGGCACACAAGGCCCTTGCATGCTTTAGAATACCGCCAATATAGTACATGGCCAATTCGCTTAGCCCCCCATATCTATCTCCTGCAAATAAGGGCTTTCCGTCCTTCCAAAGGCTTTGGTGTACATGCATCCCTGAGCCATTGTCATTAAATATGGGCTTTGGCATGAAAGTAACAGTCTTTTTGTGCCTTCTTGCCACATTTTTGACTACATACTTATAGAGCATTAGATTATCTCCCATCTTTACAAGTGGGGCAAACCTTATATTAATCTCTGCCTGCCCTGCTGTAGCTACCTCATGGTGATGGAGTTCTACCTCTACGCCTACCTGCATCAGTGTAAGGACTATCTCGCTTCTAATGTCTTGATGGGCATCTGTAGGGGGCACAGGGGAATAGCCCCCCTTATACCTAGTTTTATATCCAAGGTTTGGATTCTCCTCCCTACCAGAATTCCATCTACCTTCAATAGAATCCACAAAATAATAACCACAGTGTTCATTTTGGTCAAAACGGACATCATCTAGGATAAAGAATTCTGCCTCTGGGCCAAAATAGGCTGTATCAGCAATCCCCATGTATTTCATGTAAGTATCTGCCTTTTGGGCAATATACCTTGGGTCTTTTGTATAGTTTTCCCTAGTAATTGGGTCTACTATATTGCAGATGAAACTAATGGTAGGTACTTCAAAGAATGGGTCTATAAAGGTTGTGTCTGGATCAGGGACAATTAGCATATCACTTTCATGGATGGCCTGCCATCCACGGATGCTAGAGCCGTCAAACCCAAAACCCTCTTTAAAGGACTCCTCTTTTAGTTTACTAATAGGCAGGGAGAAGTGTTGCCACATACCTAACGCATCGCAGAATTTTAAATCCACTATCTTGACATTGTGTTCCTTGGCAAATTCTAGAACCTCCTTTGGTGTCATAGTTCCCCCTTTAAAAACATTTTTTCAAGTGTATCTTTTATCATCAAAAGGCGTTTTTTGCTGGTTACCTTTCCCCCTTCCTTCTCTTCTACATAAAAGACATCTACCACCTGATCTAGCCTAGTAGAGATTTTGGCAATATGGATGTTCAATCCCAATTTAAATAGACACTGGGCCAATATAAAGAGAAGGGCCGGCCTATCGGCGGTATATACCTCCACAATGGTATAAAAATCGGATGTCTCATTGTCTACCCTTACCTCTGTATCAACCCTTGGTAAATACCTTTTTCTAAGCCCACTAGCATATTTTGCCTCTAGCAGTGTCTCTAAGTCAATTTCACCCTTAATTGCACGGCATAAATCGCATTCAACCTTTTTCCACTTTTTAGCCATTCTTTCAATCCCGCTTTTGGTATTTACCCAAAAGGTGTCCAAGGCTATTTTGTTCTTCCATGTATAGGCCTGGGCATTGACGATATTAAACCCATTTAAAGAGAGTACACCTGCCATCTTGGCAAATAGTCCAGGTGCATCCCAAGTGGCTATTGTAACTTTGTAGTATTGGGGCTGAGAGGCCTCCTCCCAGTATACAACTGCCATTTTTCTATTGAGTTCATAAATAAGCTCTAGATGAAATAGAATATCTTCAGTGGGTGTAGCAAGTAAATAGCGAGGCGGTAAGGCCTCAAGTAAACATTTTGCCTCATTTTCTGAATACTTCTGATTTAGTCTTGAGATGATACCCTCCTTGATGGCCTTAAGCCTTTTCCAGGTGTCGGCACGGCTAAATTCTCCCTTCTCTAATACCCGTTTAAGTTTTAAAAAAAGCTCTGTAATTAAGGCTATTTTCCAGTCAGTAAAGGCACGGGGGCCAGTGGCCTTGGCATCGGCAAAGGTAAGTACATAGAGCATCCTCAGCCGGTTTATATCTCCTATTATTTGAGCTGTATCCAAAATGACCTTTTCTTCCTCTAGGTCCCTTCGCTGGGCAATGTGTGATAGCAGCAGGTGGTGTCGAATCAACCAGAGGATGTCTTCACACATTTTTTGCGGAAGTTTCCATCTTTTTAAAATCTTTTCTACCTCATTTGCCCCTGTCTCTTCATGTGGATGCCCGATTCCCTTCCCAAAGTCATGGAATAGGGCCGCAAGGAGCAAGGTATCTAAACCATTCAATGTTTGGGCTACCTTTGTAAAGGTAGGGTATTTATCCTCATATTTTCCCTGCCTTAATCGTTTTATCTCTTCCACTGTATGGAAGGCATGTAAATCTACAGTATAGATGTGGTAAAGATTATGTTGAGGGAGATGTAAGATATTTTGCCACTCAGGAAAGATAGCACAAAATAGACCTTGATATGTCATATCTTCAAAAAAAGGTAAGAGGTTTTTCTGTGTATTTAAAAACTCTAAGAATGCATCACGTACCTCTATATTATGGGGTAGTTCTTTCTTTAGTTTTTTGATGGCCTTTCCGATTAAACGTTGGGTATTTAATGAGAAGATTTCCCCTAGATGTGCTGCCCAGGTATAAATTTTAATCAGCAGTGCTGGCTGCCTCAAAAATACCTCTTCATCAGCCACCCTTATTTTGCCACTGCAGAGTTCTATCCCAGGTGCAAGCCTCCTCCTTTGATAATAGAGGAAAGAAGACTTTTTATCCTCTAAAATTTGTTTAAAGAATAGACTTGTAATGTGTTTTATTTCAAATGTATGGATAAAAAATGTACGCATGAAATTTTCTACTGCCTTTATGCTAGGTGTATCTTTAAATCTTAAAAACTTAGCAATTTTTTCTTGATAAATAAATGAGAGTTCATCATTTTCACGTCTGCTTAAATAGTGCAGATGGTTTCTTACCCGCAAAAGAAACTCTGAGGCAGTTTCCAAGCAATCCCTTTCCTTAGAAGAGAGGAAGGGCACCTCTTCATGACCAAAGGCCAAAATTGCCCCCCACTTGATATTGTGTATATCCCGTAGCCCCCCAATCCCCTTTTTGATATGTGGTTCCAAAAGATAGGCATGTTGGCTATAGTGTTGATGACGCCTTTCTCTCCTTTCCCATATGTCTTTTAAAATCTGCTGCCGATGCGGAATGATTATCTGTCTATTTAGTTTCTTTATAAGCCCTTCAAATAATACATAGTTTCCGGCCAAAAAGCGTGGTGTAAGCATTGCCATAAAGGCATAAAAATCACTTTTTGCAACTTGTATACACTCTTCTATTGTGCGAAAGCTATGGTCTAATTTGAGTTTGTAATCCCACAAAAATTGAATAAAATGTACAATGATATCCTTAAGCGCAGCCGATGGCCTCTTTATATGCAAGATGAGTAAATCCACATCAGAATAAAAACTCATCTCCTTTCTTCCATAACCACCAATTGCTAGTAATGCTGCTTCATCTGCTAGATTTTTTGGGATCAGCCTCTCCCAGTTTTCCTTAACAAATTTGTCTACTAGCTGTGTGTGGCGATAGACAATCTCCCTCCCACTGGCCCCTGCCAGGTGGGCCTTAATAAGCTCATCCCTTTCTTTGATCAATTCCATAGCTAAAGGGCCTCTTCTCCTTGTTCCCCTGTCCTTATGCGTACTGCCTCTTCTATGGGAGAGACAAAGATCTTTCCATCCCCCATCTTCCCTGTAAAGGCAGCATGTTGGATTACCTCTAGTGCCTTTAAGGCCAAGCTGTCTGGAACAACAATCTCAATCTTTAATTTTGGAAGAAAGTCTACTACATACTCTGCCCCCCGGTAAATCTCTGCGTGTCCCTTTTGTCGGCCAAATCCCCTTACCTCTGTTACCGTCATCCCTTGGATGCCTATCTCTGTCAAGGCATCTTTTACCTCATCTAGCTTAAATGGTTTTATTATAGCCTCTATCTTTTTCATTTCTTCCTCCTTAATCCATCAATCCTTCCCAAATATTTCTGACATTTAAACGTAACTCTTGACAGTAACTTCCTATCTGCTCTGCTGGGATTTTAAAAGGTGGTTTTCCTAGGCCCCAGTGTTGCCAAATCTCTTTTAAATCATCTTTTGAAAGGAGGGTATCTAAGGGGCGACTGTAAAGTAGGTTTAAGCGATGTTCTAAGGCCTTTAAAAAGTTATAACCATCTATAAGCACATCTGCCTCCTCCTTAAGCAGGCCTGCTTCCTTTACGGCCTTTAGGGCTGTTAATGTATGGCGGTGGCAGATTGTAGGATACTGCCTCCCATAGGTAAGCTGCAGGTATTGTGTTAAAAACTCTATCTCTATAAGACCACCTTTACCCAGTTTGGGATTAAAATTGTCATCCTTCTCCCTTGCCCTTTCCCTTAAGATACGTTCACGCATCTCTCTTATCTCTCTTTTCCAATCAATCTTCTTTTCATAAAGGATTGACTGCCGCAGGACCTCCCACTTCTTAAGTAACATACTGTCTTGGGCTATACCCCTGGCCTTTATCAGGGTCTGATACTCCCAGGGCCTTGCCTCCCTTTGATAGTAATATCTAAAGGCCTCTAGGGATACTACTAGAGGGCCAAATCTCCCAGAGGGGCGTAAGCGGGTATCTATCTTATAGCCTGGTCCAACTGCATGTGGCAAGGTAAGTATAGAGATAAGTCTTTGGGCTACCTTGACAAAATAGACATGTGCCTTCTGCCTTAAGGATAGATCTGCATCCTGGGGATAGTCATAGATAAAAATCAGATCCAAATCTGATTCATATGCCATCTCCCAACTGCCTAGTCTCCCTAAAACAACAATGATAAAAGGAAGATCTAAGGGGGTGAGTATCCTATTTACCTCCTCCTTTGCCCAAGATAAGGCCTGTTTTAGACACAATTCTGCCACAAGGCTAAGTTGGTGAGAGACACGAAAATGACTTAATTTGCCTGCCAGATCATGGAAACCAATCCGAAGAACCTCTTCATTTTTAAAACCCCTTAAGGCCCCTATCTTTTCGTCTAAATCAACTTTGCCACAGATGGCTGCGTCCAAATCTTCCTTTAGTTCATTTTCGGTCTTAATGGGGAGGGACTCTGATGCCTCAATCAGGTTGTCAAAAAGCTGAAAGTGCTTAACAAACAATGTTGACAAAAATTTACTTGCCCCAAAGATTTGTAAAAGTAGCCTTCTTAAATGGGGATTTTCCTTTAGTAGGGCATAAAAACCAGCCCTAGGACCAATGCGGGCAATAAATTCCTCAAGGTGGATCAAACAAAGGTCTGGATTAATTGTTTTGGGTATCTCTTCTAGCATTTCTGGCAAAATGGAGATAAGGAGATTGCGTGCCTGTTTTGATGTATGTGGTATTTTAAGCGTACCCTTCAGATTAGAGATAATCTCATAGGCAAGTCTTGGCCTCTTAAAGCCCAAATCTTTTAGATAAGAAATGGCCTCTTCCTCTAGCATAGGGTCAGTAAAAAGGCCCTTTGATGAAGGCACCTTGCCTTTGGCCTCATCGGTGTGGAGGAGTGCCTTAAAGAGGGAGTGTACAAAACTTCTTGTCTTCTCTAACTGCAAATAAAATGCCTCTAGGGCACTTTTTTCATCCCTTTGTACATACCCCATTAAACGTACGATCTTTAAAAGGCTGGTCCTATCTGAGGGCAGGGTATGGCTCTGAGAATATGTTACCATCTGACAAAGATGTTCTAATCGGCGCAGGTAGCGATAGGCACGGGCTAGTCCATCGGCGTCTTCTGGCTTGATAATTCCCTCCTCTTTTAGGGCAAAAATGGCCTTAAATGTATTATACTGACGTAAATTTGCAATCTTTCCACCATAGATAAGTTGTAGGGTATGGATAAAAAATTCTAACTCCCTTATACCCCCCCTCCCCAATTTGACATGAAAACCTGATTGGTGGTGGCTTTGCAGATCTAGGGCCTTTTTTAGGACCCTAATCTCTTCTAGTCCAGAATAGTCTAGATAGCGGCGATAAATAAAGGGAATAAGGCCATTTAAGAATGCCTCTCCTGTCTTTATATCCCCAGCTATGGGCCTTGCCCTAAGTAGGGCCAATCTTTCTGAGGTCCTTCCAAAATTTTCATAAAAAATCTCTACCGCCCTTGTAGATTGCACAATCTCACTCTCTTTCCCCCCTGGGCGCAGACCTAGATCGACCTTAAAGACGATCTCTCCGTAGGCAAGGTCTTGGAGGAGTTTTGTTATGGTCTCTGCAAGTTTATTAAAGGAACTATGTATATCTAGCGAAGGCTTAGGGGTATCATAAAGATAGATAAGGTCAATATCAGAATAAAAATTTAGTTCCTTTGCCCCAAGTTTACCTAGGCCTAAGACAAAAAATTTTGCAGGAAAATTATTATTAAGTGACAATATAATAAGGGCATGCTCATAACAGGCCTGGATGCATGCCTCGGCCAACTCACTTAACTCGGCCAAATTGGTCTCTAAAGAACACAACTGATTGACATCCCTTGCCCAAAGACGCAGATATTCCCTGGCCTTAAAATCCCTAAGTCTTTTTGGAAAATCGTTTTGGGGGACAAAAGACCTTAATTCTTTAAGGAAATCGTCTTTTGTCTTCCTCTGTGAGATGGCATTTTTTAAAAATAGCCAGTAAAGTAAGGTAGGTTCTCTTATCAATAGACTAACTAGATATGGGGAACTTATACAAATCTTTAATAACTGCTTGGCACAGCCAGGATAGGTATTGAAAAATTCTATTACTTCTTTTGTTTGCTTTTCTAATACCCTCCTAAAGGCAATCCCACCATAAGGCCATAGGATGTGGCGGGAGAGGGCTCTATAAATACCTTCATTCATTTTTTAAATAATCCCAAATTATATAAGGCTTGTAAAGGGGCAAAATACATAAACAGTGAATTTTCGAACAACAACTGTCAAAGTACAGTTAGGTTTTTAAAGTGAGTTTCTAAATCATGGATGCCAGCTATCCTAACAAATTCTTTTATTCCTTTTAAGAAATCACTATGGTAACAATCTCTAGGCCCATATAACACACAACCACAAAGTATTTGTTGCATTTTTATATAAAAAAGGTATAATTATTATGTGAAATATAGTTTTGAGTATGATGTGAAAAAAAGTGAGATAAATAGCAAAAAACATGGGATTGATTTTGAAGAAGCAAAAAAATTATGGGATGACCCTAATTTGATTGAAATACCTGCTAAAACAATAGATGAGCCAAGATATTTAATAATAGGGAAAATAGGTGAGAAACATTGGTCCGCCATTATTACTTACAGAGGTGAAAAAATCCGAATAATTTCTGTAAGAAGGGCAAGAAAAGAGGAGGTGAAAATTTATGAAAGCATCTAAACTTGATGAAAAATTTGATAGAGGCGAGTCAGTTATTGATTTTTTAGCTCTTGACAAGGCTAGAAGGCCCAATCTTGAAATAAAAAGGGTGAACATAGATTTTCCTAACTGGATGGTTGAGGCATTAGATAAAGAAGCAAAGCGTATTGGTGTCACAAGACAGGCTGTTATCAAGATGTGGATAGCTGAAAGATTAAAGGAGGCCAGATAGTAGGAATCATGTATTAGGATACTATTTAGCTTGCTTAAATTACAAAATGAGATTTGGGAGGGTAAGCCCATTGTTAATTTCTAATTTTACACATATAAGGCAATTCGATATCTTGCCCGTTCTTCTGTTTAGTGGTATTTTTTAAAGGATGCCTGTTTATCCAGAGGTCTTTGATGTCATTGTGGTAGGGGCTGGGCATGCAGGTTGTGAGGCCGCTTTGGCAGCGGCCAGAATGGGTCATCCTACCCTCCTTCTTACCATAAATGTTGATAGGATTGCACAGATGTCCTGCAACCCTGCCATTGGGGGACTGGCAAAGGGGCATCTAGTAAAGGAGATCGATGCCCTTGGTGGGGAGATGGCAAAGAACATTGATGCCACTGGCATCCAATTCCGTCGCCTAAATACAAAGAAGGGGCCTGCGGTTTGGTCTTCACGTGCCCAGGCAGATAGGGAGCAGTATAGGCTTAGGATGAAATCTGTGTTAGAGAAGACAGAAAATCTTTTTATAAAGCAGGCAAAGGTAACAGAGGTATTAGTAGATAAAGGTACAGTAAAAGGGGTAAAGACTAGTATTGATGAGGTGTTTAAATCAAAAACAGTCATCTTAACTACAGGTACATTTTTAAGGGGACTCATACATATTGGACCTACAAATTTCCCTGCTGGCAGGATGGGGGATCCTCCTTCCAATAAATTATCTATGTGTCTTAAAGAGCTCGGATTTGAAATTAGTCGTTTTAATACCTGTACTTGCCCTAGATTAGATGGAAAAACAATTGATTTTAATAGATTAGAGCCTCAATATGGGGATGAACCCCCCCATCCATTTTCATTTTCAACAGAAAAAATAGACCGCCCTCAACTACCTTGCTATCTTACCTATACTAATTCTAAGACGCATGAAATAATCAAAAAAAACATAGAATATTCTCCTCTTATTTTAGGTAAAGTTTCTGGGGCTCCACCCAGATATTGCCCTTCTATTGAAGAGAAGATTATAAGGTTTCCTGAAAAGGAAAGGCATCAAATATTTTTAGAACCTGAAGGGTTAAATACTACTGAGGTGTATCCAAATGGAACCTTTACTGGTTTACCTATAGATGTTCAACTTAAAATGTTGAGAAGTATCAAAGGTTTAGAAAGGATAGAGATTGTTCGTCCTGGTTATGCTATTGAATATGATTATATTAATCCTACCGAGCTTAAGCCATCCCTTGAGACAAAATTGATTAAAGGGCTATTCTTTGCAGGGCAGATAAATGGCACCACAGGTTATGAGGAGGCAGCTGCCCAAGGTATTATTGCAGGGATAAATGCGGCCCTTTATATAAGGGGAGAAGAACCACTTATCTTGGACCGCTCTCAGGCATATATAGGGGTGCTAATTGATGATCTGGTTACAAAGGGGACAAATGAGCCATATCGTATGTTTACCTCAAGGGCGGAGTACAGACTGCTCTTGAGGGAAGACAATGCCGATTTAAGACTTATGCCCATTGGTTATAGGCTTGGCCTTATCCCTGGAGACCAATACAGGAAACTTTTAGAAAAGAAAAGGATAATTGAGGAGACGTTAAAGAGGCTTTCGGGGATAAAGATAAGGCCTACCTCATCAGCAAATGATATACTAAAAAATATAGGTACCTTCCCCATTAATACCCCAATTACACTAAGGGATTTGCTAAAGAGACCGGAAGTAGATTTTTATGACCTGGTGGCATTTGATGAGGCATTAGAAGGTTTGCCCAAGGCAGCGGCTGAGGAGGTAAGCTTTCAAGTAAAGTATGAGGGCTATATAAAGAGGCAACAAGAGCAGGTAGAAAGATTTAAGAAGTTAGAGGAGGTACGACTTCCAAGGGATATGGACTATTATAAAATCCCTGGCCTTTCTAATGAAGTCAAGGAGAAGCTCTCAAATATTCGTCCCATCTCCCTTGGGCAGGCAGCCAGGATCTC
>Ga0190306_1000706_pt1 | contig 10471 bp, 7 predicted proteins | sample 48700734_MG_FD_161657 | JGI IMG/M metagenome (GOLD analysis project Ga0190306, IMG submission 161657) | Hydrothermal vent sediment bacterial communities from Southern Trench, Guaymas Basin, Mexico - 4870-07-3-4_MG | ecosystem: Environmental > Aquatic > Marine > Hydrothermal vents > Sediment ...
ATGTCAAAGACAATGGCATAATTTTCATTTTTTACTTTCTTCTACAATCTTTATTTCTTCCTCTGTCAGCCCATAAAGCTTATAGACAATCTGGTCTATGAGCCAGTCGGTCTTGCGGAGCTTTTCTTCCCATGAATTTGTCAATCTCTGTTAGGGAAATCGGCATTATGCTTTTCCCCAATTCAGAGTCAGGCTTGTGTTTTTTTCGAAAGCGTTCGTCAATGAAGTTGAGGATGGTTTGGATGTCTGCCATTCAGTGCCCCTGGTTTTATTTATTTATTATTTTTTAATGCTCTAAACACCTGAAATTAATTGCTTGGATATATTTTAATTGCACTGCAATAAAAATTTAATTGCATTGCAATAAAATAATTGCATTCTAATTAGCCTAGTATATACCTTGCATCCTTCTTACCTCTACCAATTCTTTTCAACTTGCCAGAATGGATTAATTTTTTTAACACTCTTGAAGCCTTGTATTTATCCACTCCTAACAGTTCCCTTACTTGCCTGTTAGTAATGGAACCATAATTTTTCACATACTCAAGGATAAGTTCTGGATATCGTACTTCATCAATCCCTTTTTCTCTAATGTAACTTACTGATTCACCAAGCTGTTTGTATATGTTACTGCTTAATCTGTAAATCAGTCCTTTTTTTACACCACTTTTTTCTAAAAAACCGCGTTTTATCATTTTCATCAATATTTCGCGTGTTCTTGATACATCAAGCTGTAATATGCTAGCGGCTTCCTTCAAAGACAATTCTCTTTGTCTCCTCAAGACTGAGAGTATTAATAGTTCATCAAATCTTACCCATTTGCCTTGTTTCTCGCTTTCTTTAACGAATTTGACGAAAGGCTCATCAATAGTTCCATCTTTAATAATTACTTTTACAAAATGTTCGGCTGAAAAGTAAGAAGGTAGTTCTTTCCCTGAGGCTAATTGAGTATAAAACATTCTTTTGACACCCATTCCTGCCTTTTCTACAAGTCCTATTTTCCTTAACACCTCAGCAAGATACCTATTTCTTGGTTTTGAATCCTGTCTGAGGATATTTTCAGGGGTTATGCCTCCTATAAATCCACCTGGATTACTTATCTCAATTCGGTCATCGTAATGCTTTATAAAGACAGAACCAAGACTTGTGTAATCTCTATGGAGTATGGCATTAAGGATAGCCTCTCTGTATGTATCTTCAGGAAAGTCTTTTATTTCAAAATGGAAAAGTCCTATTTTTACCGTAGTAATCTTGTTATAATGCTCTATATTCCTGTAAATATCTTCAAGAAGGCAAAGTATTCCATTTTTACCATCTATGCGTTTGTCATAATTTATGTCATTTGCCATATGTAAATAAGTAACTTCATGAAAGTGAACATATTTTTCTATATCTTCTTCTTTGCCTACCAAGAGAAGACCTGCAATGGTAGGATAACCGTTTTTTATGATGCCAATTTGTTTTAATAAATCTCTATCGCTAAGCTTAAGCAAAGATGACTCAGGTTTTCTAGCCCTTAGGATATTTTTAAGTCTTTGTATTTCTACTTTATCTAAATCGTCATAAGATAACCCTTCTATTATTTCTGCTGTAAGATCCATAAAACCTAATTCAACCAGTCTTTTTTGCCTCATAGAGCCAGTCAACGGTTTACAGTCTTTGCCAATCCTTATTTTGCTTGTGCCACCAGTCGTAGTATGAATTCCTATACCTTGAGGAATATGGATGAGCAAAATAGTAACTCCTATGCCATCTATAAAAACTTCTTCAATATCAACAAGAATTTTAGGATCAGTTGCTTCATAGATATTTGTTTTAATTTCATCTATATTATAACCAGTACATCCAGTAATAGCCTTTTCTCTTCCCCTCGCTCTATCCCTCACACCCAGTACTAAAGTTCCACCTTTTTGATTAGCAAAACATACGGCATACTCTATCAACTTTTTATATAATTTTTTGCGATCACTAATCCATTCTTTAAAGTCTAATGTTTCTGATTCAAATTCCTCGGCTTTTTTATTTTCAAGTTGTTTCAAAAATTTTAGTATTTGTTCTTTTGAATGTCTCATCTACACACTCCCTTTTCCCGTCTGTTTTTTACCAATTCACACACGGCCCAATAGACTTCTCTTCTTTCATCTTCAGTAAGGCCAAGGATGCCAAAGATGATGTCATCCAAGGCTTTACGGTAGGCTAAAGCACTAATGGCAAAGTTTTCGAAATAAGCTTCGTTGAAGAGACGCTGCATAATTATTGGCCTTTATTTAGCAAGGATAAAAATCTCCTATCTCCAGATTACAAACATTAAATTAACTTAGCCTTCTCTTAAAGAATTTCTTCTAACATAACCCCATAGTCTTTTAATAATTTCGCAAGTTTCTCTCTTGGAATTAAATTCACGCCATTTGCTTCAGCAATTTGCATCGCTTGATCTGTAAATCTTTTCGCATTAGTAATGACAATTGTCTTGAATTTTGCATTATATTCCTGTTGATAAACGCCACATGCTGCTAACACTTCTTGAATGCCCTTCTGGTTTTGGGCTTTATTGGGATTAGAAGTATGTTTACATTGAATAAGGAGAGAATTTCCGTCTTGCCTGTGTTTTAGTGCTACAACATCTGCTCCCTGATCACGGCTAAAAGGTGTAAGTTCAACTTGATAACCCATTTTTCGGTATAAACTAGCAATTGCCTTTTCAAACATTTCAGCAGACATGTGGTCTATGTCAGTGATCGTTAAGGTTGAAGTAGGTCTTTTTTCAACAGTTACACTTAATATCTCTTCTCCCATAGTTTGCCATTCTTTTTCTTCAATTACCGTTGGTAATAAAACACTTCTGCTTAGTTGGCGTTTATGTTCAAGAAGACGGTGTAATTTAAGATCAAAAGTTCCTTTGCATATTTCATTATCAAACATTGGATGAACGGCTAGTGGAACATGAACAAACACAGGGCGTTTTTGCCCAATTCTATAAACTCGATCAGTGGCCTGGTCTTCTTTGGCGGGATTCCAAGGACGGCTTAGATGAATTACATGATTTGCAGCCGTAACATTTAACCCTACACCTGCTGCTTCTGGAGACATGATGATGACATTAAAACCGTTGGTGCTTTGAAAGGCATCAATAAGACTTTTGCGCCTTCCTCCAGTAACTTCTCCATTAATAATGTGGGCATAAATTCCATATCTATTTTTTATCAACCTCTGAAGCACTCGTTGCATTTTTCTGCTGATTAAAAATACAATGGCCTTTTCTCCTTTTTGACAAATTTTATCTAAGATTTCTATAGTTTTCATAAGCCGGGCTGAAGCGTTTATAATTTCTTCATCTGAAAAGTCTACTAATCCTTGTTCATTAAAAATAGGTAAATATGGATGTAAAGATATGTCCCGTAATGTTCCAATAACAGAGAAAATATGTTGTTTTCGTTGTCCACTTAAGGGATCTGGTAAAGACTCACGGGCTTTTTGGATAATGCCTAAGTAATGTTCTAGTTGAATCTGTGGCATTTCTATTTCATAAGGACAAACATATTTTTCTGGTAAGCCTTTAAGATGGTCTTCCTTCATTCGCCTTTTAAGTAACGGACTTACTTTCTCCTTTAAATTTCGTCCTAACGCTTCTCTGTCTGTTTCTGGCTTACGCAAAGGATTATGATATTGAGCAACGAATTCTTTAAGACTGCCAAGATGTGCTGGTTGGACAAAGTCCATAATACTCCATAAATCCACCCAACTATTTTCTACAGGAGTGCCTGTTAATGCAATGCCAAATTCATATTTCATAGCCTTTACGGCTGTTGTAACTAAAGCAGTTGGGGTTTTAATTTTTTGCGCTTCGTCTACTACGATAACTGCCCAGTCTATTAGGCCAAAAGAGAATTGATAGTCCCTCAAAGTTTCATAAGTAGTAATTACTACCGCCTTTTTAGGAATTTTTTTAATCTCTAATAGTAACCCTCGACCTGATGAAATAATGACTTCAGCGTCTTCTTTATCTTTGATTTCAATTTCTTTTTTTATATCTAATGCTCTCGCCAAATCATATTTTTTGAATTGTTTTAATCCTGCACCATGAAGTTCAATAAAAGGGCCCCAAATTGGTTCTAAGAATCGTCTGTATTCTTCTTTCCAGTTTTCCAAAAGAGTAACAGGAGCAATAACAAGCATAGGTTTAAGGTGAAATTGACCATTATCTATAAGTTCTTGCACCCATGCCATAAAACTCAGCGCTTGTAAGGTTTTTCCAAGGCCCATATCATCGGCTAGGAGTGCTCCTTTAGCCCCGTTAATCCATAAAATTTGAAGCCATTTTAAGCCCTCTTCTTGATGAGGCAACAAGTTAATACCAGAACGTAACATTTTTGGTAGACTTATTTCTCCAGGACGGTGTATTTCAGAACCTGATGCATAGTCAATTTCTTCAAAATTATCTTTAATGGTAAGGATATTCCTTTTACCATCTATTTTTTGAAGCTTCTCAACAGATTCCTTTGAAGTTGTTTCAGAAGATGGACGGATTTCTGTTAGTTCTGTAATGGCTTGAATAGCTTCTTTAGAAGCAGGAAGCTTTTGCCCTTTCCAAACTACTTCTTCTTTTCCTTGCTGAATGGCATATTCAAGTCGTTGTTTAAATTGTTTGGCCTCATCAGGAGTGAGGTAAACCATCGTTCCGTCAATAATAACTCCACCTTCTGGTGGTAACCACGGTTCTTTAGCAGGCCGAATAAAAGAAAAGAAGCGTGGCTTATATTCGCCAATTGCAATAACCCTATCACTCCAGCTAAGGAGTTTCCCGTCTTTAATCAGTGGTGTATTAAACTCTATGACTTCTGGATTGAAAAATTCAGAAGGATTTTTCAATAAAATTTCTTTTTTCTTCCCTGAAACTCTTCTATGTCTTTTAACTTGACCTAAGGTTTCTTTTTGTTGTTCAGTTAAAACAATCCTTGGTCCTCTAGGAATAGCATATATATCCCGTTCTTTTGAAAAGCGGTCAAAGATTTTTAAGAAAGAGTTTGTGTGCGTGTCATCTAAAATAGGTTTAAGGGCTGGATTGCCATCCGGATCAGAGGTTTCTTCACAAAATATAGGTTCAATTTCAATAACATCTTTATCTATGCGTTTTAAATACAGGGTGATTTTTGAAGGCGCAATAACTTCTTCACTGTTTAAATAAGTGTCAAGAATAGCTGCTGTTTCTTGAGCAAGTCCTTTAATTTTAGTAAATGTTAATAAGTTGGTTTTAATATTTCGCTCTGTGGGTGGTTTTTGATTAAATTCATCTAAAGCCTCAATAAGGTGATATACTTCCCCTACAAGGAGATATGTTTGCTCAGGTGTAATTTCTAAATATGTTCCAATACGTTTGGGATTTACAAAAGGTTGTAACTTGCCATTTAGAAAGCGATAGATATAGCGAAAATTAGGATCAGTAAGATTTCCTGAAGCTCGTATTTCAATATCAAAAGGAAAGGGTTCTGGTAGACCAAGTGTGTTTCGTTCCTCATCTGGCAAATGAGCAACTGTAATATGGGGAAGAATAATGTTACTTTCTGTTACTTCAGCCTGGTCTTCGTCAACAAGCTGGTTAAGAATTTGGATAGCAACATATTCATGTTTGGATAATTCTTGTGAGAAAATCTGCCACTGTTTAACAGGAATGTTTTCACCTTCTTTATAAATTTCAAATTTAAAGCCTTTGGGGGATACTGACCATTTTAAGTAAGCTTTGTTTGTATCTCTCATGGTTTTTATCCTTCAATAATCAGCTAAGATAATAAGATTTTGCTGGATGAATGCCAAGGTTAAGAGAAATCCATTTTGCTAACTCGTCTTGCCAATGATACCGTTCTGGCAACCGGTGAATTTGTTTATATTCAGGATCCGACCAATATATTTCTGAAGCGTAATAAGATTCGGACCCAAATTCCCAAGGAAAATTAGATTCTCTATAAATACGACATGCTCCACTATGACTCCATTCTATAAATACATAGCCACGCATTTTTACTAAAAAGACACTCTGATCACTACTAGCACCTAAAAGTTTTCCAAAACGATATTCAGTTCCTTTAGCCAAATCCCTTGCCCTTGTACCTAAAACTACCCATGTTTTTTCAATATGAGGCAAATACGCCTCCCAAAATTTACGGCGATATCGCCAGTTGGGGTCTTTGGCTGATTTTTCTACCACTTCAAAGAAAAATCTAATGTCCTCTTCTGCCAACCACTGAATAAAAATTTTGTGAGCTTTTTCTGAAACTTTTTTCCACCGAGTTCTACCACCAGGCAAACGAGGGTCACCTAAATGTTTAATAAAAAACGAGCATAAAAGGTCTCGTATTTCTCTAGAAATATTAATTTTTTCTGCCTTAGGAATAAGACTTGTAGCCACTTCAGGTAAAATTTCGGGAAAGCGAACAGAAGAGTTTGTAGGTGATTCTAGTAAGGATAATAAAGTAGGAAGAAACCCAAAACTTTTTTCAGTTGCCTTTAAACAAGAAAGCGTTACATGTCTAAGAAACCCACTATCTGAGAGGTCACCAGTTAGGCCCAATTCCTCTAGGCAAGTGTTTGGGTGTTTGTTTTTCTGAAATAAAATCCAGTTTGCAGTGTTAAAAACTGCATTTTTTGTAAACAAAAAGTTAATTTTACTTTTCCATTTTTTTAAACGAGGATTAATCCCATCATAAATTTTAAGATGATTTAAAACAAATTGCCTTAATATTTCGTTTCCTTTAGAAAGGTCAAAATTCTTAAGATAAATATGAATTAAAGTGTTTAAATATGAGGCTTTAGGTGGGTTAAAAAGCTCCAAAATGGCTTTTAGCAAATCAATCTGGTCAATTGTTCTGATGCTTCCACCAATATAGAGAATCCAAGGCAAACACCTTTTTTCCTTTGACGTTAATTCAGTAAGACCTTTTTCCCCTCTTGAATTCCACAAGAAATAAACTTTGGAAAGCAACTGATTAAAATCACAAAAAGCCGGCGTTGTTGGCTCTACATCAAACTTCTTTTTAACTTTTTCTACTTCCTTTATCAAACTAAAAGGTTGAGGAAAGGGAAAAGGACGAAGGAGATTATTTATTTGTCGTTTAAAATCCCTAAGAAAACCCTGCATTATTGCCTTTCTAAAACCTTTAATTTTTCTTTTATTTTCTTAATTAAAGGCTTTTCTTCTATGCGTGGTGATATCATAGAAAAGCGAAAGTCTATGCGACGATTCTCCCTTCTACCTTCTGGTGTGTCATTAGAAGCCACAGGTCGGGTATCTGCATAACCACTACAAGAAAAAAGAGGCTCTTTGTTTCTATTTTTAAGGCTTTCCAGTTCTGGTGTAATTTTTAAAAGGGCACACCAGGTATTAATAGCTCGTTGAGTAGAAAGTTCCCAATTGGATTGAAAACGAGTAGTATGAATAGGAACATTATCAGTATGTCCTTCAATAAATATTGTTTCAACACTATTTACAAATTCAGGACGTGTAAGTACTTCATATAAAATCGGCCCTAATTTCTGAAGTAATTTAAGTCCTTCTTCTTTAAGTTCAGCCTTTCCAGAATCAAAAAGGATGCCTTCTGGTAAATGAAGAATACCATGTTCCAAATCTACTTTTACCTTAATACCCTGCATTTCTAGTGCTTTTTGAATTGACTTTAGTATATTTGCCCTTTTGATGTTATTTTCGGCAAGTTCTGTGGTTTTTTGGCTAAAGCTTAAGATATAATAAGAAAGGGTAAGAATAAAGATGATGAGCAATCCTGTCATTAAATCGCTAATAGAAATCCAATATGGATTTTCACTATAATCTGATTGCAAACTTTTAGAGGCTACTTTCCTCATAGAATTATTTTATTTTAAACTAAGTCTTTAACTTTATTAATTTTTCAATTTCTTCATAAAGTTCTTCTTCTGTCTCCCGAAGTCCTTCGATAGCACCTCCAAGATATTTTATTACTTCGCTTAAATGTTGGTCAAATTTACCAAGTATTTCACCAACGCTCCTACCTGTTATTTCAGTGTAGTCTTGCAGTCCTTCTCTAATCTCTTCAAAAACGGCTTCTAAGTCCTCTTTGATTTGTCCGAATTTATCTTCATACGCTCGCCATGCCAGTTGTGTTTTTTGTGAAGCTTCTAGCAAATGACTTACTGACTCTTTCATTGATAAGGAATAATGTTTTAGCAAGTCTTGAGTATTATGAAGGGTTTCTTTAAAAGACTCATGGGATTTCTGAATGTCTTGAATAGCCTGAAATAGTCTAGTATTAGCTTCTTTTACAGGGATAGCACTCTGGGTAAAAGCCTCAGCAGCTAGACCCGCTCCCTCAACTATGTTCTCCACTTGCTTTAAGGTAGTGTCTAATTGATTCAGCAATTCTCTAAGTTGTGCCTGTTCTGTTTGATGTTGCTTTGATACCTCTTCCATTCTTTCCTTCATTAAATTGGTTAATTCATTTATTTGCACACGCATTTCTTCTGAGATAGTGGCAGTTTCTTGCCCAAGTTTATTGACCAAATTGGATACATCATTAGAAAATTTGCCAAGTGACTGCAAAAGTTCTTCTGTGGCACGGGTAGTAGTATTTTTTATCTGTTCTTGTTGTTGGGATAAACTTGCTTCCATTTTGGAAACTAGGGTATGAATAGCTTCCTGAATGCTGGTATTAAGTGTATCTTGCTGTTTTCCTATAGTTTCTAGGAAGTTATTGAAAGTTTCAGTTACATGCTCCTGCGTTTCTTGAGATTGAGAAACTGTATTTTTCAACGTTTCTCCTACATTGTTCAAAACATCCTTTAATTTTACAATCTCTGTTCCAGCTCCTTCAGTAATGGTCTTTGCTACTTGTGACATACCTGCCTTTGTAAGCTCTTCTATGGCCACTAAAAGTTTTTCAAAAGTTGGGGTTAACCTAGCAGCCAATTTCTCATCTAAAGCTGCGGCAATACTAATAGCAAGGTCTTCGTTAAATCGCTTTAGCTCTGAGGTTTGTTGTTGGGCTTCCCATAAGACTTCAGAAAGAATTGCTTCAGGTCTTTTGTGTATAAATAATTTGTCAATTGTTGTTTGTAATTGAGTTACGCTTTTTGAAAGGCTATTTACTTGACACTGCTTAAACCATAAGAAAATGATAGATAAGCCAATACCCCAAACAGAAGTTGAAAATGCCATGCCAGCTCCAGAAAGGAGGCCTTGGATTCCCTCTTTAAGGACATTGACATCCGATGTTCCTAAGTTTATTTGAGAAAGTCCAAAAGTTAATCCTAAAAATGTTCCAAGGATACCCAAACCTGTAAGAATGCCAGGCACAGCTTTATAAAATTGAAGATTAATTCTGGAAAAAATCAAATTCTCTTCGTTAAAAAAGTAATTGGCATCAATAGAATTAAAAATTTGCTCTTTACCTTCTATATCTTTGGTTCTTATCAATGTTTCGGTAAATTCAGACCAAAAATGCTTTATAAAAGCATTTTGAGATAATTGCTTATTAAGTGTTTCAAAATTCTCAGTGAGGATTTCCGGTTGATATTCCCTGAAAATTTCAATAAGATGTTGAATGTTTTTTTGAGAGTTTCTTTTAGATTTCCAAAATTTAACTCCTGTAACAACTGCAAATAGAATTATGATTCCTATCCATAGTGAAGGTAAAACAGTGGAAAAAGAAGGATTTTTGGAAGCCTCAAAAAAAGGAAAAAGAGCATTAATAAATGAACTCACTTTTACCTAACTCACAACATAGCAGCTTTTGTTTCCTCTATCATACATAAGCAATTTTTTAGGTCAAGTAATTAAATAGGCCGAACCAGTGATCTAATTTTTACAGATAAGCTTTAATTTACTTTCATCAAATTCTACTGCTTCCTCCTCTTCATTCACGGGTTTTTTCCTTGCGGTACATGATTTAGTTTTATACAGTTTTTACGGCTGATAATCAATATAAAAGTTGGGGGCTGGTTTTCGAAAAAAGATGCCGTCTTAGCCTTTGCACATCTTTTGACTTACTGGCATTCTTTTCATGAGTGGTCTCCTTTTGTCAAATTTATTTTGTCAAATTTATCTATTATAACCCAGGCCACCTTTTTTACAGGAATTATAAGAGATCACCACTTACCTCAACAAAACACCTTTAGGGATGTGGTTTTCTATGAATTGTTTAATATCAATCATTATTAGTTGTTTGCTTTTTTTAATTAGGGAGAATCGGGCGGCTTCTTTTTTGATCTCGGCCTCCAACTCCTTTTTAGTGGGCAAATACAATTTGTATTTAGAAACAAAGACCTTATTACTTAATCCACCAAGGCTAATTCAGCCCATTTAACCTGATAGGCAACCCAAGAAACAAAGACCTTATTACTTAATCCACCAAGGGCATATTCTACAAATACCCTACTCCTACCAGTCTCCGTACAGAGGATAATTCCTACAGGTGGGTTTTCACCCTCGAGCATTTCCTTATCCTTT
>Ga0190306_1000707_pt1 | contig 10465 bp, 10 predicted proteins | sample 48700734_MG_FD_161657 | JGI IMG/M metagenome (GOLD analysis project Ga0190306, IMG submission 161657) | Hydrothermal vent sediment bacterial communities from Southern Trench, Guaymas Basin, Mexico - 4870-07-3-4_MG | ecosystem: Environmental > Aquatic > Marine > Hydrothermal vents > Sediment ...
GTCAAACAACCTATCGGCACTAAGAATAATATCACGATACGCCTTTTCTTTCAGCGCTTCTAATTGCATCAAAATCTTATCGATTTTAGTTCGCATTTTCGATGTATAATCATAATCATGGTCGAAGCCATTTTTCTTTTCGTCATAAATAATTTTAGTAACAGGTTTTTCAAGTTCTCTGATATCAAGCCCCGGGTAATTTTTAAATAAACCGATAGAAAACTCCACCACCCACTCCCCTCCTTTATTGCTCGGCACAATAGTATTTACATATATTTTTTTTGTAACATATTCTTGTTTTTTAAATTCAATATAATACTCTTTATTCAAATCCATTTTTACACTAAATGCACCATCATAACTCGATTTTGTTTCAGATAGTTTTTGTTTGTATTTGTCGAATAAAACAATTTGAGCATTTCTTATTGGTTCATATTCTTCTTCAATCACACCTCGAATTTCTAAAATATCTTGCGAATACAAATTTGGGACATTAACAATAAAACAAATGCTAAATAACAATAAAGTTAACAGACGAAAATATTTTTTATTTTTCATTTAAATAAGGACTATTTAAGAATTCGATTTTTTATTTTAATAATAAGATAATTAATACTTTCTGATTCGCATATTATCGATACAAAAATATTTAAATGTATCTCCAAAATCAGAATCTTTTGACGATGACAACGAAAATTCTAGTTGTTTAACTTTTGACAATTTTCGTAAATCGATATATCTCCACTTCTCTATTAAATAATCATCTTCAATTTTCTCGAAGCGAAAATCTGCTAAAAAGAAATCAACTATCCCTGTACATTCATTATGTATTCCAATACCTTTAATAGAAAGTTTAAACCAATCGGGATTATCTCTCAGGTTTCCCCCAAAACGATTAATCTCTTCGTTCCCATATTTAATAATATTTGCTAAGTACAAAGTATTTATAACTTGCAATGCAATAACATCTACTCCATTTATAGTATCAGAAAACTCAACAATAGCAGTATTTGTACAATTTCCAACTAAATAGATATTTTGCTTATCGCTTACTTCTTTTTCTGCAAAATACATTTTTTCATTAATTTCATATCCATCGAAAGCATTAAGATTAGAATAAGCAAATCCAGACCAATTATTATCAGAAAAATATGTATTGCAAAAAATAACACTCCCACTAGAAAAACCATCTGAAGATATACTTCCATTCCAGTACGATAATGTATCTAACTCTAATTCTTCAAAATCAATTATCTCTGAAATAAATACATCTTCATTCTCACATGAGAACAAAAACATAAAAATAAATATCGAAAATAAATATCTATAATTCATAAATTAAAATTATTTATTATTACAATGTTAATAAATATTAATTTAAAGTTTGTAACAAATAGAATTAATAAACTATTTTTGAATACCAATATTTTCTTTTTATCAAATCAAAATTTATTAATAAATGGATAAAATAAAGTTAAGAATAAAACATTTACGAAACGAACTTAACAAACACAACCATTTATATTATGTTCAGGCACAACCATATATTTCCGATTTTGAGTATGATATGTTAATGAAAGAACTATTAGAGCTTGAAAATAAATATCCGGAATATAAAAGTTCAAATTCTCCAAGCCAACGTGTAGGAAGCGATTTAAATGTTGAATTTAAACAGGTAAAACATAATTTTCCAATGCTATCGTTAGGTAATACCTATTCTGAACAAGAAATAATTGATTTTGATAACAGAATAAGAAAAAGCATAGATAAAGATTTTGAATATGTATGCGAGCTTAAATACGATGGCCTTGCAATAGGAATTAGATATAAAAACGGAAAATTAGAACAAGCAGTTACTAGAGGCGATGGACTACAAGGAGATGATGTTACAGCGAATGTAAAAACTATTAAAAGTATTCCTTTAGAATTGCAAGGAGCTAATTACCCCGACGAATTTGAAATGCGCGGAGAGATATTATTACCTCATGCCGGCTTCGACAAATTAAACAAAGAAAAAGCAATAAATGGAGAACCTCCATTTGCAAATCCTCGCAATGCAGCATCCGGAACACTTAAAATTCAAAAATCATCACTAGTAGCAAAACGTCCATTAGATTGTTTTTTATATTACATGGTTGGCAACAAGCTTCCGTATACCTCGCATTACGAAAATTTGAATATTGCACGTTCGTGGGGATTTAAAATATCTATGCATTTAAAGAAATGTAAAACTATTAACGAAATATTCAACTTTATTAAACACTGGGACAAAGAACGTTACAAGCTACCTTTCGATATTGACGGAGTAGTAATAAAAGTTAATTCGTATAAGCTTCAAGAACAACTTGGCTACACAGCCAAATCGCCACGATGGGCAATAGCATATAAATTCAAAGCCGAACAAGTAAGTACAAAATTATTAAGCATCGATTATCAGGTAGGTCGTACCGGAGCAATTACTCCCGTAGCTAATCTTGAGCCTATTAAACTTGCCGGAACAATTGTTAAAAGAGCAACTCTTCATAATCAGGATCAAATAAAACTATTAAATATTAAATTAAACGATATTGTTTACCTCGAAAAAGGAGGCGAAATAATACCTAAAATTGTTGGATTAAATAAACATACAGCTGACAGTAAAAACATTAAATTCATTTCTAAGTGTCCGGCTTGTGGTTCAGAACTTGTTAGAATAGATGGGGAAGCAAAACATTATTGTTTAAATTCTTCAGCTTGTCCACCCCAAATAAAGGGGAAAATAGAACATTTCGTCAGTCGTAAAGCAATGAATATTGGCTTTGCAGAAGCAACGATAGAAACACTATACAATAATGGATTAATAAATAATATTAGCGATTTATACTCATTAAATCGTAAAAAAATTTTATCTCTAGAGAGATTAGGAGAAAAATCGACGCAAAATATACTAAAAAGTTTAGACGATTCTAAAAACACTCCTTTTACGAAAGTATTATTTGCAATAGGCATCAGGCATATTGGCGAAACAACAGCAAAAATATTAGCAAAAAAATTCAAATCTATTAATACTCTATCGTCAGCAACAAAAGAAGAACTCTTAAATATTAACGAGATTGGAGATAAAATTGCAGATAGTATTATCGATTTTTTTAGTAATTCAAAAAATATAGAAATCATAAACAAGCTTAAAGAAGCAGGTTTAAAATTTGAAATTGATGAAGATATTGAATCTGAAAATATTCTTGAAAATAAAACTATAGTCATTTCGGGAAGCTTTTCAAAATATTCGAGAAACCAACTAAAAGAAATGATAGACAGATATGGAGGCAAAAATACAAGTTCAATCTCTGCGAGCACAAATTATTTATTAGCCGGCAAGAATATTGGTCCAAAAAAACTTGAAAAGGTAAAAAAATTAAATATTCCGATAATTTCTGAAGATGAATTCATCAAATTGTTAGGAATTTCGTAATTTTATAAATTAATATAATTTTTACAAAGTGAAATATTTAAAAAACTTAAGAGAATCTATTGGGAGATATATTCTAAGAAAAAAATCTAAATCGATTAAAAGAAACGTTATTGTTCATAATTTTGATACTGCAAAAACTGCAGGTGTATTATTTAATGTTTCTAACGATAATTCTTTCGATTATATTAAAGATTTTTTAAATTTCATGAACAACAAGAATATTCAAGTTGTTGTTTTAGGCTATAATAATTCAAAAACAACACCCGACGAATTATTAATAAAAAAAAATATTAATATCATTAATAAAAATGATTTAAATTGGTATTGTGTACCAAAAAATGATATGGTAAATCAATTTATTGAAAAAGATTTAGATCTTCTTTTTGATTTGAGTACTAAAAATACTTTTCCATTAAAATATATTAACACACTTTCAAATGCATCGTTTAAAGTAAGTAAAGAATCGAATTATAACAATTCGTCGGACCTTATGTTAAACATAAAAAAAGACGAATCGTTAAAATATTATATCGAGCAAATACAACATTACTTAAATATAATAAATCAACACTAATTAATATTTCTAAGTTTTTAAATTTTAATCAACAAGAATGTAATATTTTTCATATGAGTCAACATAAATATACAGGAACAGGTGTAGCAATAACTACCCCATTTACCGATGATAATAAAATAGATTTTGAAGCCTTAGAAAATCATATTGAATTTTTATTACGTAACGGAATTAATTATCTTATAGTATTAGGAACGACCGGAGAATCGGTAACAATGAGCGAAGAAGAACAACTTTCGGTTGTTAATTATATAATAAAAACTGTTAATAAACGAGTTCTTATTATTGTTGGTATTGGGGGAAATAATACGAGTGCAGTAATAGAAAAAATTAAGAAAACAGATTTCACAAATATCGATGGAATATTATCGGTTGCACCTTATTACAACAAGCCAAGTCAGGAAGGATTATATCAACACTACAAAGCAATTTCCGATGTTTGTCCGGTATCCATTATTGTATATAATGTTCCGGGACGAACCGGCGTAAATATTAAAGCAGAAACTACTTTACGTTTAGCCAACGATTTCGATAATATTGTTGCAATAAAAGAAGCATCCGGAGATATTATTCAAGCAATGCATATTGTTAAGAATAAACCAAAAGATTTTATTGTTCTTTCAGGTGAAGACGCATTAACTCTCCCACTTATAGCCATAGGTGTTAGAGGTGTTATTTCTGTTGTTGCTAATGCATATCCAAAAGAATTCTCGTCTATGGTTCAATATGCCCTTAACAACGACACTAATTCGGCTTCGGAATTACACTACAAATTACTTAACACTATAGAAAATTTATTTGTCGATGGCAATCCTGCCGGAATAAAAGCTAATCTCGAGATACTTACTATATGTAAAAACAATTTACGATTGCCTCTAACACAAGTTAGAAATTCTACCTATAATCGACTAAAAGAATTATCATCGAAAATATAATTATAAAATAACTATATAATTTATTTAAACAATTATCAATAAATACACTTGAAGTTATGAAAAAATCATTCAAATTTAGTCTTATTATTGCTATTTCTTTAATAACAATATATTCTTGTGCACCCAAAAGGCAAGTACAAAGAATTTCTACTGACAAACAAATCGATTTGAGCGGCAGATGGAACGATACTGACTCTCGAATATCAGCCGAAGAGCTTATGCAACAAGTACTTCACGAAAAGTGGATTACCAATTTCATGGGAGAAAATGCAGGAAAAAGACCTGTACTTATTGTTGGATTAATAAAAAACAAAAGTCACGAACATATTAATTCTGAAACTTTTATTAAAGATATTGAACGCTCGATAGTAAACAACGGCTCTGTGCGATTAGTTCAGGCCGGGAATAAAAGAGAAGCTTTAAGAAGCGAAAGAGCAGAACAACAAGATTTCTCATCAACCGAAACAGCAAAAAATTGGGGTTTAGAATTAGGAGCCGATTACATTCTTCAAGGATCAATAAACTCAATAGTTGACACTTATAGGAAAGAAAAAATTATTTATTATCAAATAAATCTTGAATTATCGCATCTCGAAACAAATGAAATTGTTTGGATTGGTGAAAAGAAAATTAAAAAATTTATTAATAATTAATCTGTTTGAAAGGGCTTTATTGCCCTTTCATTTTTAAATTCTTTGTAATATGTTTAAAAAACTAGCTCTCGTAACTAAAATAATACTTATTTTTTCAATAATATTAACGTTTACAGCATGTGCAACATATTACATGAAATCAAGCGAATTTCAGAATTATATCTCACAAGGAAATTATGAAAAAGCCGATAAATGGTTAGAAAACGATACCTATGGGCAAAAAAACAAAAACATTCTATTACATAAGTTAAACCGTGGCTATGTATCGTGGATGTTAAACGATTATAATAAAAGTAATAAATATTTTGGAGATGCAGAAATTCTTATTGAAGATTATATAAACAATAACTATCTTAATGCACTTACATTAGTATCTAATCCATCGATTAAACCATATAAACCTGAAGATTTTGAAGCTGTTCTTGTAAATTATTTTATGGCTCTTAACTATATTAAATTACACAAATTTAACGATGCTATTGTTGAGTGTAAGAGAATTAACATAAAATTACAAAAACTAAACGATAAGTATAAAGATTATAAAAACAAATATCAACGCGATGCTTTTGCTCATACACTTATGGGAATAATATACGAAGCCGATAAAGATTATAATAATGCCTTTATAGCCTACAGAAATGCCCTTGAAGTTTATGAAACCGATTATAAAAAATATTTTAATATGAGTGTTCCTACACAATTAAAATACGATATTCTTAGAACAGCAACACTAATTGGGTTTAATGATGAAGTTAATTTCTACGAAAAAAAGTTTAATATAAAATATCACTACGAAGCACCTAAAAATGGAGAATTAATTTTCTTCTGGCTTAATGGTTTTGGTCCTGTAAAAGGAGAAAATAGTATTAACTTTACTAAAATTCCAAATAGCAAATCGGGATATATTACCCTTGTAAATGAAGAAAACAATCTTTCTTTTCCTATATATATAGGTAATAAAAGCATTAAAGAAAAAAAAGCATTTAACGAACTTCGGTTTTTCCGTGTAGCATTTCCAAAATATGTAGAACGTAAACCATATTATACAAAAGCCGAGATTTTTAATACTAATAAATCTTATAAACTCGAATTAGTTGAAGATATTAATGGCATTGCATTTAAATCGTTAAAAGATAGAATGGCCAGAGAAATGGGAAGTGCAATATTACGTTTAGCTACAAAAAAAGCTTTGGAAGCAATTGCAGACAATCAAGATGCAACTCTAGGAATGTTAGTAAATATTATTAATACTGTTACAGAAAAAACCGATACTAGAAATTGGCAAACACTGCCCTACTCTATTTCTTATGCCAGAATACCATTAAATTCGGGAAATAACAACATTAAATTAAGAACATATTCACCAAACGGAGCAAACGAGCAATTATTTACATTTGAAGGAAAAAAAGGAAAAACATATTTTCAAACTTTCCATAGTACAGCTGCAAAATATTAAAATTATTATATGCTAAAAAATATTCAATGATATTGATATTTATGATGCTTTAAGATTTTCGCAAACTACAGAATGAATATTCGTTCTGTAGTTAATATAAAAAAAATTAACTCTTTATTGCATCCCAGGCCATTAAAGCAATTTCTTTTTTACCATTCTCGTCAATATCTTTATTATTCAAAATACAAGAAGTAATAGCTCCATTAGTAAATATTACCAACAGCATCGTGTCTATATCTTTAATTATTCCTTCTTTCTTACCTTTCTCGACAATCTGCATAAGCGGAGAAATTAATTTATTAACTTCGTCAGAAGCTAGTTTTGAAATTTTTGGAGAATATGCAAATATCTCAAGAAAAGAATATTCTAAAGGATAAGATACTGCAAAATTCATAACTCTAAGCCACACTTCAATAAATTGCTGTTTTACAGAATTATTGCTATTAAAACTTGTAAGAATACTAGTAAATAGCTTAGTTTTTATTTCAATATATAAATCGTTAATTAATTCATCTTTCGATTGAAAATAATTATACATTGTTCCAATTCCGCATTTTGCTTGTTTTGCAATCCATTTCATCGAAGTAGCTTGCTCGCCTTCTTCAACAAACAATTTTATTGCAGCTCTATATATATCATTTTTCTTATTCACTATTCAAAGTAAATTAATTGGAATAAATATTCCTAAAAAATTTGCAATTAATTTTACGATAACAATTTCAGTAATTTTTCGCGATTCAATATTTTTATTTCTTTATTTTTTATTTCAACTAAACCTTCGTTTTTCATTTTTACAAGATTTCTTGTAAAAGCAGGTCGAGTAATACCAAATAATGCAGCTAATTCTTCGTGTGTTTTACCTAAGCTAAAACTTAATTTATCTTTATTCTCTTTCTCTAAATCGAGAATATAATTTGCAAGTTTCCCTTTTACCGTTTTAATCATCAGGAATTTTACTTTCTCGGTAACAATAACAAATCTGTTTGATGTAATATTCAAATAATTATTCAAGATTTTAATATTTTTATTTAATAGTTGGAGTAAATCATTTTTATAAATAATAAGAATTTTAGTATGCGTGGTGGCTATTATATTTATTAATAACTTGTTTTTATTTGCAAATAAAAATGCTTCAGCAAAAGTATCAGGAGCATGAATTTCGCTAACAACAATACTTTTATCGTTATAATTATTCATTTCGCCTCTAATACTTCCACTAATTAAAAGATATAAATTATTACAATTATCTCCAGTATGAGCTATCACGCTTTCGGGCTCATACTCTCGTATTTGGTAACGAGTTGTATTTAATAATTGAATTATTTCGGAGGTTTTAAAACCTTTAAAGACAGGGATTTTGGATATTTCTGAAAACATTTTTTCTTCAAAGATAAAAAAAATCTACAAATGTAACTTTGGTTACATTTTATTAATAATAACTACAACATCTTTGTAAACACAAATTAATAATAACAAATGCCTGTACATTTTAGGCACAAATAATAAACCTTATGGATAAAAACTGGTTAAAACAAAAAGAGAATTTCTTTGTATTTGATGTTAGAGCGTTAAAAGGTAATTTTCTATTAGCAATATTAAAAAAAGCAAAAAATATTGCTGTAGGCGAAGGAATAAAAATTATTCAGAATTTTGAACCCATACCATTATATTCAACAATGGAAAACATAGGTTTCGAATATCACACAGAGCGAATACAGAATGATATATATGCATCATATTTCTATCGTACAGAGATAATTGAAGCAAACGATACCGAATTACCCTTAAAACCAATAGTTATGCCAAGGTATGCCGATATTGATAATACAATTGCAGATCTTACTGTTAATTTTTGGAATAATATATGGAATAAACCTAAACCTGCTATCGAATTAAAAACAAAATTTCTATTGTCTTTGTCGAATGCCGTAGGTTCCGGAAGAATGAAACAAGCTACAAGAGAACTTATAAAAGCTTACTTCCTTGGTGTAACAGTAGAGCAACTCGATGAGTTATTCTCGTTATTTATTTGGAATCAAGGAATAGGTCACTTTTCATCGGAAATGGCACAGTCGTCTCTTTTTAAAGTGTATTTAGTAATAAAAAATGCAGAAAAAAAAGGAAAAAACAAAAAAGAAATCATGGCTGCAATTAATGAGAAATTTGGAGAGAAAAATTCTGAAACAGGATTCAATAAATAATTAATGATATAATAAAAATAGGGTATTTTAATGTTTCTTAAAATATATTTTTTATAGCTATGCTTACGGAAAATGTTCTTTAAAAAATGATTTTTTATACCCTTGACTTTAAATGCATTTAATACTAAATTTGTAATTACTAACATAAAAATAATTTACTATGAGTATGTTTTGTTATCAATGTCAAGAAACAGCAAAAAACACAGGTTGCACAGTTGCCGGTGTTTGTGGAAAAAAAGAAGATGTAGCAAATATGCAAGATCTTTTGATTTTTGTATTAAAAGGAATATCAATCTATAGCACTAAAGCTCGTGAGTTTGGTATTGAAAACGATAAAGTAAATAAACTTGTTTTCGATGGTTTATTTATGACAATCACAAATGCCAATTTCGATAAAGATAGGTTTATAGAAGCTATTAGAGAAGGTTTAAAACTTCGCGAAGAAATTAAAGATGCTTATGTAAAAGCAGGAGGCATTATTCCTGAAAATCTACATGAATCTGCTACATGGACAGGAAATACTGTTGAAGAATTCGAAGCTAAGAATGACTCAATAGGTGTTTTAGCTACAGAGAACGAAGATATTAGAGGCTTGCGTGAGTTGGTTATCTATGGTTTAAAAGGATTAGCTGCCTATGTTGAGCATGCTTTTGTTCTTGGATATGTAGAACATTCTATTTATGCTTTTATGCAAAAAGCTCTTGCCGATACTACTAACGATAATTTAAGTGTCGACGAATTAATTGCATTAGTTCTCGAAACAGGTAAGTTTGGAGTTGATGGTATGGCGCTTCTAGATAAAGCAAACACAACAACTTATGGTAATCCCGAAATATCAAAAGTAAATATCGGAGTTAGCAATAAACCAGGTATCCTAATTAGTGGTCACGATCTTAGGGACATGGAAGATTTGTTAAAACAAACAGATGGAACAGGTATCGATGTTTATACTCATGGTGAGATGTTACCGGCAAATTATTACCCCGAGTTAAAAAAATATTCGCATTTTATTGGTAACTACGGAAATGCATGGTGGCAACAAAAAGAAGAATTTGAAAGTTTTAATGGCCCAATTCTTTTTACAACAAACTGTATTGTTCCTCCTTCGAAAAAATCGACTTATGCCGATAGAGTATTTACTACCGGTTCGTCAGGATTCCCGGGATTTGTACATATAGCAGACAGAGAAGATGGT
>Ga0190306_1000710_pt1 | contig 10444 bp, 6 predicted proteins | sample 48700734_MG_FD_161657 | JGI IMG/M metagenome (GOLD analysis project Ga0190306, IMG submission 161657) | Hydrothermal vent sediment bacterial communities from Southern Trench, Guaymas Basin, Mexico - 4870-07-3-4_MG | ecosystem: Environmental > Aquatic > Marine > Hydrothermal vents > Sediment ...
TATTCTTCTTCGTATACTTCGATAGATTCTGTTTCTTCTTTAATTCTGGTATAAGGCAGAGAGCTCTCTTCAATAGGTGCATACACCCCTTCCCTGGTTCGTTTTAAAAAAGCTATCAATGCCTCTCTTTCTTTTTTTATTTTTTGTCTCCTCTCTTCCATTTTTATCTTTATCCCCCTCTTTTAAATTATGATTTTTTTGCCACTCCGTGCTTCAATTTCATTCTTTATACCACTTAAATCTATTTCAAAGCCACAATCACATATTAATTTATTATCACTGGGAAACGGCTTAGCACCTTTATTCCGGAAATTTTCATCAATCTTGGGGTCAGGAATAAATTTTGCGTAAATTTTATGGCTTTTTCCACAGCTTGGGCACCTCACTTCGACTTCTGCGACATCGGGTGTTTTTCCAGTAGGTATTTTAGGAGGTACTCCCACGTGAACTGCTCGTTTGAATATTTTTTCTTTTTCCGTAGCAAAGATTTTGTATGTGGTCGTGCCGGCGAATAATAACCGGCAAATTGTTTGTATTCTATAAACTATATCCCTCAGTTGTGAGTCATCATCCACTTTTATTATTTTTAACCCGATACTTTCACTTTCCAGATCGCTAATTTTAATAGAGCGTCCATGACTTCTCCATCGGGCGTGATTCATCAATTCATTCGCAATTTCTCTTGCTCTCTTCTTTTTCATTTCCTCAGTAACAGGAATTTTTCTGGTTTCGGTGACATTCCAATTTTTAAATTTATATTTTGGGAGCCATTCTACAACCAGATCTTCAGCAAACTTCAGCGTATGATGTACACCACTTAACTCTCCAGGACTTATTTGCGCTACCATAGTAGCATCAAAGGGATTTAGTTTCCCTGTTTTTTCAGCTTCTTCCCTTTTCTCTTTTACCCATTCGATGTAATCATAAGCTGAAATTACGGATCTCCCAATTTTTACTTGTGCATCAATTGGCCCGAGACTCCCGCTATTTGTCATGAGTATTTCATCCCCTGAAAGAACCATAATAGTCCCGGCACTTTTTGCCTCTCCTGAGACTACAAAAGCAATATTGCTGAATTTATTTCTGATAAACCTGACAATTTCCTCCACCGCTTCACCGCTTCCTCCCGGAGTTTCAATATAGAAGTCAAGATTATCTGCATTCACATCTTTGAGCATATCAAAAACAATATAATAATCGTCCATACTTAATGGGATGTCAGGTATCGGCTTTCCAATCGCTCCCGCATACACGAACAAATAGGTATTCCTGATTTTATTGTATTTACTAATGAGCTTGAGCAATTCCTCTTCCATTTCTTTTGGACTCATTCTTCTATCTATATATTCGCTCATCAATCCCATTTATCTACCCCTCCTTTTTGCAATTTCGATAGTATCGATACATTCTCAATACTTTTTTCTCTCCTCATATATTTAGTTTTTTAGATATCGTATGTACTCTTACTTTTGATAAATTCTTCTCAAACATCACCCGTTTCTCATCCCATGCGTAATCCGTGAGTTTAAAGAACGTAACCGGATGCTCTTCCCACTTCACGCCATCTCCTTCATACCTCTTCCGCAGCGTGAATGCCGCATACCTCGCCGTCGCTCCATCGAGCACATTGAACCCCAAATCAAGAATGAGTTCTGGCAATGCATCGTCGCGCAAAATCTCCTCCCTTAACTTCTGATGCGACTTCAAAAACATGAAAGTCCTGCCCGTAAGAGCACCTACATAACCTCCGGGCTTGCATAAGTCAATCGCCTGCTCTATAAAAGCCGTGTAATAATCACGATGTGTTCTTTTATAGCATTCCTTTGCATACTCCTTGCATTTCGCTGGCATCGCTCCATACGGTGGGTTCATCAATACCACGTCATAATAATTGGTAAGCACATCCACAAGACCTGTCGCCTTCTTGGCATCAAATCCGAAAAGCATGGTGCCCATATCCTTCGATTCCGCCGCTTCTTTGATGAACACCTTTATTTTACCCACTATCTCCTCCACCGTGTCCTCTTTCGGTATCGCTTTGGGGAAGAAAGTCGCTAATGTGTGCTGTGCAAAAGAAGCTTTTGTCCATCCTTTTCTCCTTGATTCGAATAGTTTCTCGAAAGGTTGCCTTATTCTTAACAATGAGCCTATTTCAAAAGCGTTCTCGCAAGCCCTTAGTATCTCTTCCACTATACCTCTGATTTTCCTGTCATATTCAAACTGAGAAAGGAATTTTTTTCTCATCTCGCCATCCACGAAGTGTATGTCTGCGCACACGATGTTCATCCTCCTGAGTTCGAACTCTTCCGCACCCTCTTCTTTCTCCTTCTCGAACGCAGTTCTTGCCTTTAAATACAGTGCCATTGCCGCTATCTGCGTCGCTCTCAAATCTATATCTACCCCATAAAGGTTTCTCTCAACTATTAATGCCGGTATTTTCCACGCCGGGATTTCTGGATGCTCCTCCTTCCACATCTCCATGAGCAGGTCAAAGGCACCAAGCAAGAAATGCCCACTCCCACACGCAGGGTCAAGAACCTTGATATTCTCTACCTTTACTTCGCCGCACGGCTTTGGCTCATTTTCTGTCGGCACAAGATAATCCAATTCCAGCTTTGTATCTGGCTTTGTATCCAGCCACAATTTCCCAAGCGTGTTCTGAACGAGGAACTTCACTATCCAGTCAACGGTGTATTGTTGATTAAGAGCCGGAACTTCGTCTGGTTGAGGACTCCCCCGCATCCTCTTCCTTATCTCCTCGCGCTCTTTCGTGTTGAAATACTGGTATGCCCATCCAATGGTTTCAAATTGTCGCAGAATATCTTCCGGTAGTTCTGAGATAATCTTCCTCACCCCTCGGTATGCCACGAGCGAAGGTTGAAGAATTGCATAGGGGTCATTCGGGTCAAATAAATAGGGAATGTATTTTCCTATATCTTCATAAGCTTCCTTTAGCGCTCTTAAAGCCAGCTCTTCTGGATTCGATATAAGTTCCGGGTGCATATCAAGCAAATCTCTCTCACGCCCCGACCTCTCTCCATATTCTGTTCTCGTTATAACCGTCTCTTTCATCAATCCGTGAACTTCTGAAATCCTTAATGCAAGTATCCTGTTGAGAAATGTGAACGCCGCATACTTCACATACCTTCTTCTTGCTTTATCATAATCTTCACTTTCCCTCTTCAATGCTACTTCCAGCTTTCTCCGCACAGCTTGTTTCTCCTCTGTAATTCTTTCTATTGCCCTCTCTGGCATCAGCCCATAAGTCCGGAGCAATCTGTCAAACTCGTCTTCCAGTAATTTCCTGCTCCTCAGAACAACACCCTCTATTTTTCGTCTCTGCTCCTTTGAAAGCATCACTTAACCCCTGGCTTAATCTTTATCTTAACCTCAAATATGCCTTTATACTTCGAAAAGTACTCCCTAATCTTCTTTATAATTCCTTCTATCTCCTCACTCCTTAACTCTTCTTCAATCTCGAGCGGTTCAGGAGGTTTTATCTCACCCGGTATAAGCTTATCAAGCTCTACCAGCACCTTTTGTCTCAATCGCCTTACAAAATCCTCATGCATATCAGTGAAATGTCTCTTGCAGTTTTTACAGTATAATGCACCTGGCTCAAAGACCAAATTTTCACACTGATGTTTCTTTAATTCCTCTTCCTTATCCCTTGCCTCTACCGGCTTTAATTCAAAAGCTTTATGGTTTTCCACCACCTCCAAAGCATCTATAATCCACTTATTAAACTCTTCATGCCGCTCTTCGTATTTTCTGCTGAATGCGTCCAGCAAACTATTATAATCGCCCTCTAATTCGTTTATTCTATCTATAATCGCTTCCGACAGGATTGTCTTTCTGATGTCCTCAAGTTTTTCGCTAAAATCACCAAGAGCATTCCCTACAACTGGATTTTCAATAAATCTCTTTATCTCGCGGTATTTTTCAAAATTAAACTCCTTTATACTTTTAACTGTATTAAAACTTCTTCTCAAATCCTCTTCTTTCTCTAAAAACACCCTTAACTTCGCATTCGGCTCATCTGTCTTTATAACTTCCTCGATTGCTTTGATAAAACCTCCAATCTCATCTCTTATTCTCTCTGGCAACTCGTTATCAATAGCCCTTGTCTGGGATTGTTTCGCATCGCTCCACCACACCTCCGCTACATCCCTCACCTTTTCCGCTGTCTTCTCGAAGGTATCGTCACTTCTCACCCCGAAAATCGACGATAGCAGCTCTCTTGCTTTCCTCCAATCTACCTCAGGAAGCACATCAAAACTCGCCCTGTTAAATTGTGTGCTTTTCACAAAGACATCGTTGAGTTCTGGAGTTGCTGAGTAATATTCCTTGTTGTTCCACATAACCGAAATTTTACCGGCTTTGAATAAACTCGCCACCGCAAGTCGCACCACTCTCGTGTCCCAGCCATAGGGTGGGTCATCGAAATCCCCTATCAAATCTTTCCCTGTCCTCGGGAGACCACAGCTCCTCCGGTACTCTATACGCTTCAAAACCGTTGACGGCACTTTAGCACTCACATTTATTGTATTGTTCACCACGATACCCAAATCACGATATACTTCTGCAATCTTTACTCCCGGTTTCCACTTAAGCACCTCCGCGCATTCCTCATCCCTTTTGGGTCTCGCATCCACAAATTCAGAATAAACTTCTTCTGCAATCGGCTCTAATCGCTCCTCAAGTGTCTTCTCAAAAGAATCAAGGGGCGCACTCTTCACCCCACTCACATATATCACGCCCTTTTGAAAAACATTTTCAATCTTCCTCGAAATGTCGCTTTTGTTCCCTATATATTCCTCACCAAGAATTTTTATGTATTGTCGCTGTTCCTCTGTCAGTGTCAGTGTCCTGAATTGGTCTTCCGTTTTTTTAAGTGCTATCGTTCTCTCCACAAGGCGGTCAAATTCGGAATCTTGAGCTGACAGCCAGTAAACTATATTCGCGCTATCTGAACTCTCTCTCAATATTTCTTCCTCTTTCTTATCAGAAAAAGAAGTGTAAATAACCACTTTAAGGTTCCCTTCTGTTATTTCCTCACCGTCAATCGTGAATTCCACATCAAACGGTCTTCTGGATTTGCCATGCCGATACTCAAATTTCTTCAATTTCTCTTTAAGCTCTTCCTTTAAAAATTTCCTCTTTTCCGCTACTCTTGGTAAATTTTTCCTTATCTCATCCTCCAAATAATGCTCATCGTATGTCAGCAGCCTGTAAGCCCCGTTTTCCTCAATTACCCACCCATTTGCTCTTAACTCATCCAAACATTTCTTGACTGCTTCTCTATTCCTATTTTTATTCGCGCTGACATCAGGGAAAAGAACTGCTGAAAGGTTATCCAAAGAACATGGCACCTTCTCCTCGACGTTCTGAAGCAGAAATAGAGCCTTTGCCACTGAAGAAACTTTCACTCCTTCTATTTCTCCAAGTTCCGCAATATCCTTTTCTATTATTGTATGATAATCCGACCTTATGAACCTCAAATCAGAACTTATAGCATCATAAAGAATATCAAAAGTTACAAAAACTCCAGGCTCCTTCTCTGCAAAACAATCAATGTCGCCCTCACCTCTTAATATCGCATGCACGATCTTCAGCATCGAACGTTCTCTCGCACTGAACCTCCTCGCATCATCCAAAGTTCTCACAAGCGCCCTCGAGACATCTTGCAAAAGACGAATTGAATACGGCAAAAAGGGATAAAACCTCACGAAATCCTCTTCATTTATATCGCCTGGCAATTTTGCCGATTTTAAACTCAAAGCATCTGAAATCACTCCCGCTTTATTCTGATAAAATTCTCTTAATATCTCTATCGCCTCAACCTTCTTTTTAAGCATCCTCTCAGATACAACTTCCTCAACACCCGCAGGCGTTAATGAAAAATGTCTGAATCTGTCTCTTAACCACTCCAGCTTCTGCCTCTCCATAGCAAAGCGGTCAACCATTTCTGGCAAGGCTTCTTGCGATGTCGCAATCAGCCAGACCTTCCCTCCTCCTTCTTTTACTACCTGTTCCGCCAATGCGTTCAGGTCGGTAAGCCTTTCTGTGCTATCCCCCACATACAACCCCGCCTCGTCAAGTAAAACGACAATCCGTCCTTTACTCTCGTCAATCTCTTCAGCATATCGCCTTAACTCTTTAAGTATATCTGAGGGTCTAATCTCTTCTCTCTTGCTCTCTTCAATAGCCCTCCCGGCATCTTCCTCATTTGAATACAGCGGCAAAAATTTGGGAATAGCTTTTTTAAGAATCGCTTCAGCGTGTAGTTTCCTCTTCTCTTCCCAATCACCCGCAAACTCTTCCCTCACCCATTCCTTGAACGCTTCATATTTACCCTCTCTCCAGAGCTCCTCCTCCCACAGCGACACCCAAATTTTATCAGAGAAGCCTTTCTCCTCCTTTAAACTCCTGTAAATCAGTCTGCTCAAGGTGGGGTCAACAGTGGGGTCATAATCGAGCAAATACAGGAATAATACCTTTGTTCTGAATTCCTTCGATATTAACGGTGCTAAATTTTGCAATCCCAATTTGGCTGAAATATAAGGCGTTGATTGAATTGTTCTTCCATCAGGTGTCGGCAATTCATGGTTCTCAAGTAAATAACCCAGAACCTTTAGAAAATGGCTTTTCCCTGACCCAAAAAATCCGGACAGCCACACACATACCTCTTCTGTATAACCTCTTCTGGTCTCGATAAAACCCTCAATAATCCTCCTGAAGCTCTTCTTTATCTCCTCAGTCGGGACATACTCCTCTAATTCCACCCGCACAATTTCAGGTGTGTGCACAGTTACTTTTACCACGCTCTCAATTTCCCTATCCGGTTCCTTCTCAAACAAATCCCGTAACTTCACCATACCGGTCACCTCCAGTATATTATCTCACCCCTATAATATCCGCCCAATTTAAAAGATGAGTCATTGAGCATTTCCCCTATGGTGTTCGCGGGATAAGCGATAATAACCACACACTTCACCTTGTTTTCCAGTTTCGCCCTGATTGAAGAGGTTCTTACGAAAGGATACAGAGCCCCGGTGCGTATTAAAACAGCAACAGAATCCCTGCTCTTATTTGTCAACTTTCTGCCAAGAACTTCAGCAATTTGCTCGGGTAAATACCTTGATAAATCCTCTTTCAACTCTTCCCTGCTCTTACTTCTCTCAAATTTGACTACCACACTTTCATCGCTCTCTCCCGCAACGCCAAGTTCTATCAAAGCCGCCTTAAGGATCTTCTCCATAGAAATTACTTCTGAGGACATACCTTTTGCTACGAATCTTTCAGAAAGATGCTTAAATTCCTTTATTGCATTTCTCTCCTCTTCCGGAGGATAGCATACCGTGAAAAATGGTATGCCATCAAGGGGTCTGAAAGTGCCTTCAATCGTCCCTACAACCCTTTCTTCAACTTCTCCGATAACCTCATTCCAGCCCATGTTCTAACCACCCTCCCAGATTATATCTCGGCTGGAAGGTTATAATTCCCGCAGCTTCCTCAAAATACCACCAATCTTTTTTGTTTCCATAATATGTCCGTTCAAGGACTTCTTCCACGCTCATAAGGTAAAATCTCCATAAGATATAAGCCATGATTCTTTGGAATGGTAAGCCATTATCTGCGAGCCAGAGGGCAAAGAATGCAAATGTCTCTGGCAATACATACATCTTCTTTAGTTTATTTGCAGGGTATTTTTCAAGCATTCCGAAAGTTCTGAGAAATGTAAGAAATCTAGTAGCCCACTTCTTCTTCGAGTTTTCAGACCACGCCGCTATATTTTTGTGCCTCTTTCCAAGCTCTTTAAGAAAATCAACAACATCAGCATTATTTATTGTGAGCCTCTCCCCTTTCTCCATGCTCTTGATAACCAGTTCGTCATAAGTTGTTCTCAGCAGGTCATCAGAAAACAAATAGTAGGGAAATAGTATCTGCCTCTTTGATTCCTCTGGCAAATCCGAATCTATTGCAAGAAAGAGGATTTTTACGGGTGGAAGCCCCTTATCAGCATCGTTCAGAAATCTTTTCTTGAAAGCCCTTAAAATGTTGTCTATTCTGCTGTCAGAGTTCTTCCCCAGGTAGTTCTCGGCAAATACTTTCGTTCTTAATTTTCTATAATCGCCAGCGTCTTTAGAGAGTTCAATAAGTTTGAGCATTTCATAAAGCGATACTCCCTCGCTCGTAAGCCCACTCTCATATTTTATCAATCTAACCCCTCCAGAGCATTTACGAGACATTCCCTTGGGTCAGAATAAAAAGACAGTTCCAACCCCTGGAGTATTTCAGGAGGAAGAAGAGCTATTTCCTTTGAATTTTCAACGGGAACGATAATCCTCCTTGCTCCATTCTCCCTTGCAAGATGCACACACTCCGCAAAGTCCTGAACAGGAAGCACGCCTCCCTGAATCGTAATCTCACCAAGCACCACTGTGCCCGCCTTTGCAGGAATATTCATCAATGCTGAGTATAGAGCGACAAAGAAAGCAGATGCTGTCTGACTTCCCTCCTTCGCCTGCATGATATTCACGACCTGAAAATGAACATCGTAATCCTCCAGGGATTTATCTACTGCGAACTTTGTGATATTGCTCTTCAGATAATCGTATGATGTTCTAACTGCTTCCCTCATAGCTCGTCCCACTGCCCCGGTTACGGTGTAATTCCCATTTCCTTTCATCCTCGCAACCTCTATTCTGAAGATGGCGTACCCCCCACTCTCAACATCCAATCCCGCAGTGTAAACAGTCCCGGGCGGGAGGGGGTCAGGTGAGATTAGCGTGGAAGCTCTATGTTCAGGTAAAGGAACAATAGACTCCCTGCCATTGAACTTGTCAACGTAAGAGAGTGCAGTATTCCAGTATTCCACACCGCCCATACGTTTTAGCTGCTCCTTCACTCTCCTTCTCAACTCCAATGCAAGCTTCAAGTAATATTCTACGTCCTCTTTTGCGAAGTCGCCATCTGGATGTAGCAGTTTTATGAACCCTGACACAGTTTTTCTAACTGCTTTCTCGTCCCTTTTGTTCAAAGATGCTCCAAGCTCGAAGTAGTGGTCTATTGCATCTCCAAAGCTCAGCTTCCGTAATTCTTTAAATGCCTCTGCTAAATAATCCACAACTAAACCGTAATGGGTTGTAAGCAAATCGCTTTTCATCTTAGGAAATTCCCACCCAGGCAAGTATGCATGAAACCTGTCGAGAAAAGCCAAATCCTGCAGCTCATGAGGAAATGAAATAAAAAGGTGTGATGTCCTCAAAGCTGTTTCAATACTCACATTTATATTTCCCACGAACACAAGAGATGCGGGGGCTGTAATTTCTTCCCTTCCTCTACTAAAACTACCCGACTCCATATAGTCCTTGAGTATATTTATTGCCTGAGAGGTTGCAAGGCGTGTTAAACCCGCAACTTCATCGAAAGCAACAGTGTCCCATAAGCCAACCAATCCAATTTTACCCCTGCCTGCAAGAGAAACAAACAAGCTGGCGACTGTCACATCTCCACCGGAAATTAAAATGGTGTAAGGGGACAATTCACGGTAGACATAACTTTTTCCAGTTCCTCGGGGACCCAACTCAACTAAATTATAATTGTTCTCGACAAAAGGAATCAATCTTGCGAGATATAGCATTTTCAACCTGTTAGACACAGCTGTAGGCTCCAGTCCCGTGCTTCTCAGAACTAAATCGAGCCATTCATCTCTCGTAAAATCACTCCGGCATTCGTTAATTTCATTCAGCACATTACCAGAAGCAAGTTGAACCGGTTTTATGTCTGCAACAACAAAGGGTCGTAGCTCTTTTTTATGATATAGCGTTTGGTCATAGCAAAGGTCAATTATTGCCCAAATACCACCAGCGAGGAGTTTTTCGTATTTGTAAATGATGTCCTCGTCAATATTAACTCTATCAATTTGAAGATTTACGAGACTTGCCCAGTATTTGTCTTCGGTTTCTACTAATCTCACTTTGATTTTATCAATGACTTGATGATTTCCAAGCTCTCGCACTTTGGCTTTAAATAATTCGCTATGGTCTGGTCTAACATAATGCTCGCTTAAAATTCTTTTTACTTCCTGTAAGCCGGCTTCAACAACCTCTTCATCAGAAGAGGAGCAATATTTGCCAAGGAGGTATTCCAATACGTATGCAGGGACGTTAACTTGCCCTTTAAGAGAGTTTACGAGGTCTTTTTTTACAATCCTCCCTTCAAAGTTCTTGACAGCCTTTTCGTCCAGGGTGTCAATGTTCATTTTGCATTTATTTCTATTACCGCATTAATAATAAATAATATACTCTGAAACTTAGGTTAGTTAGTATGGAATAGTATAGAAATGGGAACGGGAATAGATTATGATAAGGTGGGTTTGAAAGCCGGGCTGGAGATACACCAGCAACTGGATACACGAACGAAGTTATTCTGTAAATGC
>Ga0190306_1000711_pt1 | contig 10441 bp, 18 predicted proteins | sample 48700734_MG_FD_161657 | JGI IMG/M metagenome (GOLD analysis project Ga0190306, IMG submission 161657) | Hydrothermal vent sediment bacterial communities from Southern Trench, Guaymas Basin, Mexico - 4870-07-3-4_MG | ecosystem: Environmental > Aquatic > Marine > Hydrothermal vents > Sediment ...
GTTTTAGGTGCAAGAGATAAGATTGATAGAATATCCGAAAGACTTATAAGTCTAATAGTAAGAGTAAAAACAGGTATTAGAGATTCTGGCACAGGCTTTAGAGCCATAAGAAGGAGCTTAGCGGTAAATTTAAAATATAAAGGAATATGTATATGTGGTATATCTGTTTTAGAGCCGTGGTTAAAAGGTGCTCATATATTAGAGATACCTATTAGACTAAATTCTGTGGATAAAAAAAGAAAAATAGCATGGGGTCATATTATTCAGATATTTTATGTTTTACTTCTTATTTTTAAAAGAAAGAGGGATAAGTAAAATGGAATTTAAAGAATTTTACAATAACAAAAATATACTTATTACTGGTGCTGCTGGAACAGTAGGTCGGGAGATAGCAAGATTGTTATTAAAATGTGAACCAGAAGAAATAAGGCTTATGGACAATAATGAAACAGAAATATTTTTTCTCATGGAAAGATATTCTAATGCAAACAATGTACACTGTTTTTTGGGTGATGTAAGAGATTTTGAAAAGGTAAAAAAACTCTCTGAAGGTATAGATATAATAATTCATGCAGCAGCTTTTAAGCATGTGATACTTTCAGAATATAACCCCTTTGATGTAATTCAGACAAATATTATCGGAGTTGAAAATATCATTCGTGCTGCTAATCACTGTGGGATAAAGTATGTACTATTTACAAGCAGTGACAAAGCAGTAAATCCCACAAATGTTATGGGCACTTCCAAGCTTATGGGAGAAAAGATGATCACTGCTGCAAATGCATTAAGAAACAAAAGTAACAATAGCACAATATTTAGCAGTACCCGTTTTGGAAATGTAATAGGTTCTCGTGGCTCAGTTGTACCAATCTTTATGAAACAAATCAAAAAAGGTGGCCCTGTAACAGTAACAGACATGCGCATGACAAGATTTATAATGACAATAGAAGATGCAGCATATCTGGTTTTAAAGTCTCTTACTTTGGCAAAAGGAGGAGAAGTATTTGTAACAAAGATGCCAGTAGTCAGAATTCCAGATCTTGCAAAAGTAATGATAGACATTCTCGCTCCAAAGTATGGATATGATCCATCAGATATTGAGATTATAGAAATAGGAGCAAAACCAGGAGAAAAGCTATATGAAGAGCTTATGAGTGAAGAAGAAAGAGCTCGTTCTTTGGAATTAAAGGATATGTTTGTAATTACCCCAGCATTTAAAGCTATATATGCTACAATAGAATATAAATATCCAGATACAGTTTCTGAATACGTAGAAAAAACATATATTTCTGCTAATGAATCTCCAATGAATAAAGACGAATTAAGAAGATATTTGATTAAGAACAGGGTATTAGAAAAACTGGAGGATTTATGAAGGTACTTATTCTTGGTGCGGATGGCTATCTTGGTTGGCCAACCTGTATGTATTTTTCCCAAAGAGGGCATAAAGTCATTGGGATTGACAATTACTTCCGGCGTAAGGCCTGTATTGAGCTTGACTGTGAGCCACTTTTTCAAAACCCAAACCTTATTCAAAGGGTAAAGATTTGGGAAGAGGTTACAGGAAGAAAGATTCATGTCCGTATAGGGGATGTTACAGACTATCAATTTCTTAAATCTATCTTTAAGGAATACAATCCTGATACTGTAATCCATTACGCAGAACAGCCATCTGCCCCTTATTCTATGATAAGTCGCAAAAAGGCAGAGACCACAATAATAAATAACCTCATTAGCACACTTAATGTCTCCTATGCCGTAAAGGAGCAAAATCCCTCCTGTCACATAATAAAGATTGGAACAATGGGCGAATATGGGACACCAAACATTGATATACCTGAGGGGTGGATAGACATAGAATACAATGGAAGAAAGGACAGGTTTTTATTTCCAAGGCAGGCAAGTTCACTTTATCATACAACAAAGATTCAGGACACAGACCTTCTCTGGTTCTATGTGAGGACCTGGGGTATAAGGGTCACCGACCTCATGCAGGGGCCGGTCTATGGTATTTCTACGGACGAGGCCGATCTTGACGAAAGGCTTATGCCAAACTTCAACTATGATGAGATATTTGGAACAGTTTTAAACCGCTTTATTGTCCAAGCGGTAGCAGGCTATCCTTTAACTGTCTATGGCAAAGGAGGACAAACAAGGGGTTATATAAACATTAAAGATACCTTACAATGTGTCTATCTGGCCGCAGAAAATCCGCCAAAAGAAGGCGATTTAAGGATATTTAACCAGATTACCGAAACTTTTATGGTTAACGAATTGGCTGAAAAAGTCAAACAAGTAGGTGCCAAATTAGGCTATGAAGTAAAGATAAATCATATTGAAAACCCACGTAAGGAGGCAGAAGAACATTATTACAACCCCAAATACACTGGCCTTATTGAACTTGGATTAAAGCCTCATCCTCTAACAGAGGAAGTACTAATAGGTATGTTTGAAATTGTAGAAAAATATAAGGACAACATAAATCCAACCTGCATATTTAGAGGAATAAAGTGGTAGCTACGTGAATGTGTGAATGCGTCAATGAGTAGATGAGTAGATCTGGTGAGATGCTAACCCATCCACACATACTAATTACCGGTGGTTGTGGCTTTATCGGCGTTAATCTTATAGATTATCTTCTAAAGATAAGTCCCAACGTAAAAATTAGGGTTCTTGACAACCTCAGTGTTGGCACTCGTGAAGACCTCGCTGAGGTCTGTAATTTTATTGAAATCGATACTTCCTCACTCAGTCCTCAGCACTCAGCGCTTAGTCCTAAAAAGTCCTCACCGGTTGAACTTATCATTGGTGACATCAAAGACTTCCAAACTTGTCTAAAGTGCTCTCAAGGTATAAATGTAGTAGTTCATCTTGCTGCAAATACCGGCGTTGCTCCATCTGTTGAAGATCCAAGAAGTGATATGGAGGCGAATGTTATAGGAACCTTTAACATACTTGAGGCCTCACGGCAGAATAAAATTCAAAAATTTATCTTTGCTTCCTCTGGTGCCCCTCTAGGGGAGGTAAATCCTCCTATCCATGAAGAGATTGCTCCTAAACCGGTTTCTCCGTACGGAGCCAGCAAGTTGGCAGCAGAGGCATACTGTTCAGCTTATTACAGAACATTTGGTTTAAAAACAATTTCCTTGCGCTTTGGCAATGTTTATGGCCCCAGGTCAAAACACAAAAGTAGTGTGGTGGCCAAATTTTTTAAACGGGCTTTATCTGGAGAACCTCTTGAAGTATATGGTGACGGGAATCAGACAAGGGACTTTATTTACATAGATGACCTTATCCAGGCTATTATACTTGCCATTAATACACCATCTGCTACATCTCACGTGCCCTGGGGAGAAGTTTTTCAGATAGCAACTCACAAAGAAACCACTGTAAATGAAATAGCAGCCAAGATAAAAGAAATAGTAGAATCTTCTCTAGACAAAAATGTTAAAATTGTTCATACCAGTCCTAGAATAGGAGATGTAAGGAGAAATTATTCGGATATTTCTAAGGCAAAAAGGATATTGGGATATGAACCAAAGTATGATTTAGATAAAGGGTTAAAGGCTACCTTTGAATATTTTAAGAATAGATATGGCTAATAACCGTAAACCGTAAGCAATAAAGTGTTAAAAAACCCCTTACGCCTCACGCCTCACGCCTTACGCTTCACGCTTCACACTTTACACCTCACACCTCACGCCCATGAACCAGATAGACGAGATATGTCAAATGTGGAGACCAGACCCCTTTTGATATAGACAAACGAATGAAATTGGCCCAAATGGAAATATGAAACAATGTCCCCTATCATTGGATGGATGAAAACCCCGATTTCTTGCTGGAGAAGAGGAAATTACAAAAAAGTTGAAAAACTCAAAGCTCTTAATTTGATTTTTTCAAAAAGAAGTGTAAATTATAATGGGAAAGAAGGAAGGAGGGTTTAATAATGGCAATTCAATCCGAATTAATAAGAAAGGAAATAGAAGAGCTACCTGTTGAAATGCAAGAAAAAGTGCTTAAACTAATTTATTTTCTCAAAAAGGAATTCTTTTTACAAACAAAAAAAAGAAAAAAGGGAAAGGCACTGTTGGAGGTGGATGATATTGCTATTGAAACAGGTATTACTGACTTGTCGCTACAACATGACCATTATATCTATGGGATTCCAAAGAAATGAAAACTGTATTTATTGACACCTCTGCATGGTTAGCCTTAATCAATAAATCTGATGAATTCCATGAGAAGGCCAAATTGGTCAGAGATGGCTTGGTAGAGAAAAATGCCAGGTTTGTAATTACTGACTATATAATTGTGGAAATTGCAAATTGTTTTAGCCGAATTCCATTTAGAGAAGCTGCTATCAAACTTATTGAGTCTATACGGAATTCTGAAGACATTGAGGTTGTTAGAGTGAATGAAGATATATTTGAAAAGGCTTGGGATTTATACTCCAGTAGGAAAGATAAGGAATGGGGATTCACAGACTGCACAAGTTTTGTGGTTATGAGAGAAAATGGTATAAAAGAAGCATTTTCTGCCGATCACCACTTTGAGCAGGCAGGCTTTAAGATTTTGCTGAAAAAGTAACTGGCGAATAATCTTTTTTGTTCTCCTTCTTGTCTTTGCTACTTTACATTTTGAGACCTTTGCAAAACCCAGGAAAAATATTTCTCGCAGATTGCATGAAAATTACTCGTTTTGAAGATCTCGAATGTCTTGCCCCGTTAGATAATATGTTCTTTATTTACGTATTAAAAAGTGAAAGTGATCATAATCTTTATATAGGGTTTACAAGAAACTTAAAGAAAAGACTTGAGGAGCATAATAAGAGTATTGTTAAGTCTACAAAGCTGAGAAGACCACTTAGACTAATATATTATGAAGCCTGTTTGAATGAAAAGGACGCATTGTGTCGTGAACGATACCTAAAAACAGCCTGGGGTAAAAGATTTATTAAAAACAGACTAAAAAATTTTTAAAATTATATCTAACGGGGTGAAGCAAGAGGCAAGATTACTTACAAAAATGGTCTATGACACAATTAAACAAAATAGAAATTTTCAAAAAGACTTAAGACTTTGCAGTCAAATACAAAGTGCAGCAGGCTCTGTGATGGCAAATATAGCTGAAGGATTCGTTAGGAGATCAAATAGGGAATTCATCCAGTTTTTGTTTATCGCTATGGCATCAACAGCCGAAGTTCAAAGTCATCTATACATAGCCTTAGATCAAGGGTATATTGATCAGAAACAATTTGATGAGATCTCCGAGCAAGCTGATAAAACGGCCAAAATCATCTCCGGCCTGATAAAATACCTCCGCACCATACCAACCAAACAAACCAGATAGGCCGTAAATCGTAAAGAGTAAAGTGTTAAAAAACTCCTCACACCTTACACTTCACGCCTCACGCCTCACGCTTTACGCCCATGAGCCAGACAGACCAGTTTAATGTCAAATGTGGAGACCAGCCCCCAAATTTTCCCCTAAAATTTCCCTTGAAGAAAGGGTTAAATCCGTTTATAAATGGTTTATGAAAAAAGACATCGATGAAATAAATAATGCCCAAGTGTTGTCAGGGAGTGGATAAATTAAGGCGTTACAAGGAGAGACAACAAGAAGTTAGCTAATAAAACTATTGGAGGTTGATATGCCTAAACTCCAGGTAAAGATACCAAATGACATATTTGCTATATTCCACATGGATCATAAGGATATGTCTAGTGAGCTATTCCGGGTGGCTGTGGTTAAATGGTACGAATTGGGGTTGTTATCACAGGAAAAATCTGCGGAAGTTTTAAGTCTATCTCGTTCTCAATTTATAGATTTATTATCGCATTACAAGGTATGTCCTATACAGCTAAATGAAGAAGAACTTGATCAAGAATTAGCTGATGAATAAAAAGCAATATGTTATAGATGCTTCACCTATTATTTGTTTTTCTAAGGCAAAACTAGAATTTATTCTTGAAAAGTTGTTTAGTGAGATTTTGATACCCAAATCGGTTTACAATGAAATATTAAATGGTCCTAAGGATGATAGGGCGATAAAAGTAGTAAAATCTTCAAGTTGGTTAAAAGTTGTGAAAGTGGAGAAAGTGAATAATGAAATTGCCATATGGAATCTAGGTAAAGGGGAGACAGAAGTTTTAACAATTGCCTATGAAAATAGAAGTTTCAAAGCCATAATAGATGATGCAGCAAGCAAGAAAATGTTCAAAAGTGCTTGGAATACCTTTCATGGGTAGTGGTGGAATATTGGTTTTGGCAAAGAAAAGAGGAATCATTTCCTCAGTGGATGAGGCTTTGAATGCGTTAAAAGTTTCAAGTTTATGGCTTTCTAAAGATATTGAACAAATAATTAAAAAGAAAGCAGGCGAAAGCTGAAAGGGTCAGAGAGATTCGATGAACGAAGTCATTATAATCACCGACCATAGCAGCTATGATTATCAATGGATTTTAGAAAATAGTAATCTTATAATTGATACCAGAGATGCCATTAACAGTCCAAATAAAGAAAAGGTTATTCTAGATAACAAGAGAAACCAGATAAACCAAATTCTTGACTTCAATTTCCCACTATGCTAAATAAAAACAGGCAAAAGATTAGTAATGATGGGCATTTTCATAGAATTTTTCTTGTTCTTAATGGCGGAGCTATGCCAAATAAAAGCCGTAAGGAGTAAAGCGTTAAAAGTAAAGTGTTAAAAAACACCTTACGCCTCACGCTTTACGCCCATGAACCAAACAGACGAGATATGTCAAATGTGGAGACCAGACCCCTTTTGACCCCAAAAAAGCGACCCCTAAGATGATCAATATTTGACATTCAGGGGTAGTGTGATAGTAATGAACCAAACAATAATTAACTGATGAGGAAGGAATTCAATGAAGGTGTTAGAAATACCTCAGGTAAGTCTTGATGATGAAGAGCTGAAGTTGGCCTTAGCTATCAAGCTTCTGGAGGAAGGAAAGATATCTCTGGGCAAAGCAGCTGAGATAGCGGGTTTTTCTGAGAGGTCTTTTGTGGAACTCCTTTTTAAAAAGGGAGTATCACCGGTAGTTTTTGAGGATATAGATCTGGATAAAGAGTCCCAAAATGCCTGAAGAATGTGTTGTTGATACTTCGTGCTTGATAGTTCTTGATAAAATAGGGCTGATGCCTCTTCTTTGTTGGCTTTATGAAAAGGTCTACACTCCCAGAGGTGTGGTTGCTGAGTTTGGAATGATTCCTCTTATCCCGTGTGCGGAGGTAGTTGATGTTTGTTCGAAGTTGATAGCAGTCTTGACAGAAGAACTCAATCTTGGATTGGGAGAGGCAGAAACAATTGCCTACGCTTATGAGCGGGACATGAGAGCCGTGATAGACGATACCAGAGCCCGAAAGGTAGCTGCTAAATTGGGTGTTAAGCTGACCGGGACCATAGGGCTTTTGATGAAGGCAGAAGAGAAGGGACTTGTTGAAAGTTCCTCTAAAATTGCTTTAGATCTCGGAAAGGTTGGTTTTCGCATTTCAGATGGCATTATTGAAGAACTTAAGAAAAGGAGGAAAGAATCCTAAACAAACATGGCGAGTACCATAAACTCTATCAACCAAATCAACGAAACCAATGGAACAGACCAGATGAACCAGTAAAAAGGCGTTGAGGGAATATTTGATTGAAAAAGGGTGGATGGTGGGAAAGTGAGTGTCAAATGCAAAATAGGTGTGGATTTATTGATGAGGATATTGAAGCAAATAGGTATTACAAAAGAGGAATGGCTAAGAAATGACACCTCACATTTTACTCCTCACGCTTCACACTTCACACCTCCCGCTTCACGCTTTACGCCCATGAACCAAACAGACCAGATATGTCAAATGTGGAAACCAGACCCCCTTTGATACTTAATGAGTCGAAAAGGAAGTCACTGAACAACTTACCAAAAAAGGAAGAACCTACACTGAGAGATTTTTCTAGGTAAAAACGTGATAGAAACTCACCCTCATTTAGAAGCAAGAATGAGAGAAAGAGGAGTATCTTTGAAAGAAATAGAGAAGACACTAGAAAATGGGTGGTTAGCCAAAGATGCAAAGCCCAGAACCTATGGTAAAGTTTACATTTTTCCGTATAATAAAGATTGGTGTGGTAAAGTTTTTGAAGAAAAGGAAGTTACGGTATATTATAAATTTATTGGTGAAAAAATCATTGTGTTAACAGTTAAAGCGCGGTATGGAAAATTTTCTAAAGGAGGTAAAAAATAATGAAATTTGAATATGATCATATAAGAGACTTACTTTATATATATTTTGGCAAACCCGGAACTAACGTAGCTAAGACTTTAACAGTTGCCCCTGGGATACATATAGATATTGATAAAAATGGAAAGCTTCTAGGCATAGAAATATTAGATGCCTCTGAAGTTATAGGAGAAAAACTAGAATTTGTTTTTCCAGGCTTAACATATGCACTTAAAAAAGCTGTTTAAAACGCCTACAAGATATTTGGAGAAATAAAGTGGGGAAAAAGTAAATGAATAAACAATATTCTTATTAACTCACAAAATGAACCAGAATAATCAGACAAACCAGACAGACCGTAAATCGTAAAGAGTAAAGTGTTAAAAAACTCCTCACGCCTTACACTTTACGCTTCACGCCTCACACTTCACGCCTTACGCCTCACGCTTTACGCCCATGAACCAAACAGACCAGATATGTCAAATGTGGAGACCAGCCCCCTTTCTTATAATTTAAACGCACAAATTATTACAAGTTTTGGATGAGAGATTATAAACGAAGTAGAGGTGTGCCCCCGAACCTCCTTTAGATTATTACTTTAGTTCTTTTAATTTATGGTAACTTATGGTAGTATAATTTATAAAAAATAGGAGCAAATGTTATTACCATGGAAGCAAAAGTAACTGAAAAAAAAATTTTGGAAGTTGCACCAAATATCCCCTTGCTCACCGTCTTTATTATTAAGGACAACGGGAGATTTATGGCTAGGTGTCCCGAGCTAGATCTGGTCACAGAAATGGATACTCCAGAAGGTGCCTTTAAAGCCATAGTAGAGATGGTAAAAGAATATGCAGAAGATTATAAAAAACGAGAGGAAATATTTACTAAAAGCCCCAACAGAGCCCATCATAAACCTTATATAGATAGAATCCTTGAGTGTAAAGATGAGTGGGCCCTGTATGAGCTGATAGCTGTTAAATATGGCCATATACACTTATGATGATATGCGTTATGTTCTTAAGAGGTTGGATTTTAGTAAGGTCAGAAGCAGGAAACACGAGACTTGGGAAAAGATTTTAGAAGATGGTACCATACTTCAGGTAAGACTGAGTCACAAGGGTAAAAGGGATATTCCTAAGGGAACCTTTAAAGAGATGCTTAGACAAGCAGGGATTGGCGAACAGACATTTAGGGATCTACTAAGAAGATAAGAGGACTTTCGTAAGATTTATCCCCAAGCGGATAAAATCGCTAAAATCATTTTAGGATTGATAAAATACCTCCGCACCAAACCAACCAGACAGATCGTAAATCGTAAAGAGTTAAAAGTAAAGTGTTTAAAAACTCCTCACACCTCACACTTCACACCTTACGCTTCACGCCTTACGCCTCACACTTTACGCCCATGAGCCAGATAGACGAGATATGTCAAATGTGAAGACCAGACCCCTTTCTTGTTCCTTCAAATACTCCTTTTGGGATAGTTTAATTGTAACTACGTTTCTCGCCCCTACGAACCAGACCAACGAGACAAACCAGATAAACCAAACACTTGACAGAATCCAAGCTATTTTTAAAATGATTCGTAGAAGTGGAGTCGTTTAAAAACAAAAAGTTGAATAAGGAGCGAAAGGATGGGTTATTCATCAAGCGTAAGAGAGGATGTGAAGTGTATAAGGGACCGCGTAAACGAGATTTCCAGAATGATTGAGGAATTGCTGTATGAGAGAGAGATTGCCTCAATGATGAAATTGGCAGAGAAGTCCCTATCCGGCTTTCTGGAGGATGAAGAAGATCTCTATACTCTGGACGATCTTAAGGTCAGATATAGATGAAAGGAAAAATAGTGCTTGTGCCCTTTCCGTTTACCGACTTGACCGTTGCAAAGCTCAGACCTGCTCTGGTAATTCACGAGTCTGCTAAGGACGTAGTTATAGCATTTATATCTTCAAAGGTTCCAGTTGAGCCTTCAGATACTGAAGTGCTGGTGAGAAAAGGTAGAGCTGGTTTTGAAAGAACTGGTTTGAAGGTGGATTCCGTGTTATCAGGCTCGATAAAGTTGCTACTGTACTGAAGGATCTGGTGGTGGGCGAGCTTGGTGAGCTTGAAGAGGATACCAGACAAGAGGTTAATGCCAAGTTGGCGAAGATCATGCGAATATAGATCAACGAAATGAACCAGACAGACCAAACAGGCCGTAAATCGTAAAGAGTAAAG
>Ga0190306_1000712_pt1 | contig 10432 bp, 11 predicted proteins | sample 48700734_MG_FD_161657 | JGI IMG/M metagenome (GOLD analysis project Ga0190306, IMG submission 161657) | Hydrothermal vent sediment bacterial communities from Southern Trench, Guaymas Basin, Mexico - 4870-07-3-4_MG | ecosystem: Environmental > Aquatic > Marine > Hydrothermal vents > Sediment ...
TTATATGCTCTGCCTCCAAATGATGGTCTGCCATTATATTCTTTAGTATAGATAAATCTATCCTCCCCTTATTTTCTCTAAGTAATTTCCACATCCTGCCAACTCGACAATAAGAACCAGAGATGGCCGGCAATTCATCAGGTGTGGGCGAGCCAGTGAGCCCCTTGTCAAGGAATTGATGGTGATTGGCGATAGCCAATATCCCATCCCTTGCATGTTCATAATGGATATAATTTGAAGAGTGTTCGATAGCAACTCCGTTTCCCTCTGCATCTCCCCATATAAAATTTAGGTTTAATAGCATCCCACCAGTTATACCTGGAAATGAGTATAGTTTTACGTTTTTGTAAACATTTAAGACATCACTGACATCACGGCAGCTCTCCATACAGAGATTGCTGATCTCTGTATCCATAAGGCCCCTCCCCCCACCATCCTTCATCCCTACTGCTGCACCAACGCAAGATAGGCCAAACTCATTAAGGAGGGGGACGCCAAAAAGGCAGGGTATACCGAATGCCACATACCTATTATAGCCTGGGATTTCAGATATATAGAATGTAAAAAATCTGCCTATGATCTCTGCTGCCTCAAAAAAATCTATATTCCAACAGAGATAGACCTCGCCATCCCTTGTGGCAGGGGGTGCACAAAATGAGGCAGTACAGCCCCTCATTATTGCCTTAGATAGATAAATAGAGATTGCCCTAAGGCCTTCTATGCTTGTTCCCAAGGATGCGGCAAGGCCCCTGAGCCTCTCAAGCCATTGTGGATAATACTCTTTCATTATGGAAATGCCTATATTTTTTTGTATCTTATTCTTAATGTCTAAATTTAGGAGAATTTTAAATAAATGTCTAAACCTCTTTCCGATATAAAAGCCATAATTATAATCTGTGGCCTTGGTAATCTTCATTACTTTTTAAAAAGTTGTCTAAAGGAGAGGAATACAATGGCCAAGTTTACTAATAGTCCTGATACACAAAATGGACACACTGGTAAACCCTTTTCGGCAAAGGGGTTTAGCCCCTTTATCAAGGCTATAATAGAAAAGATAGAAACAAGACTGGCAAATATGACTCCAGAGATTAAGGTATATCTTAACTGTCTTAGTCCAAGAAAAAATAGGCAAAACCAGATAACAGACATAAGGTATACAAAAATAGGGACATCTCTTTTTAAGATAATAGGAATAAAAATAATGGCCAAAGCGGGTATAAGGGCCGCTATAAGCATCAATATTAACACCATCTTTTAAATCAATTCTGATTTCTTTATCTTTCCTGAGCTAGTCTTTGGTAAGTATTTTCTAAATTCTACAAGTTTTGGTACCTTATAACCTGGAAGTCTCTTTCTGCAAAAGGAGATGATCTCCTGGGGAGATAGGCTTGTGCCATTTTTGGAGACCACTACTGCCTTGACTACCTCCCCCCTTAACTTATCAAAGACCCCTACCACTGCTACCTCTTCTACCCTTGGGTGCTCAGATATGACAAATTCTACCTCATTTGCGTATACATTAAGCCCTCCAACGATAATGGTCTCCTTTTTCCTACCTGTAATGTAAAGATAGCCATCTTCGTCTAGATAGCCCAAATCGCCTGTATAGAGCCAGCCATCCCTTAGGATCTCAGATGTCAACTCAGGTTCTTTATAATAACCATCCATTACAAACCAACCCTTTAGTAATATCTCTCCTATCTTTCCTTTTGGCAAGGGATTCCCTCTATCATCTACAATCTTTATCTCTACCCAAGGGGCAAGTTTGCCAATGATGCCCCTTTTATATTTTTTCTCAGGTGGCGTATCCTTTGGTAAAAGGACATTTGGGGCAGAGGATTCAGTTAGCCCCCAGCCTGTAATCCCTCTTACATGGGGAAATCTGCCCTCAAACTCCCTAAAGATCCTTGGATGGCCAGGTGCACCAAAATATACAATGAGCCTTAATGAATCAAGCGATACCCTGTTTATCTCCTCCTCCCCTAAAATGGCCTCCAAAATAGAAGGGGGGAGCCAGGAACCGGTGACTTTATAGGCCTCAACATCCCTTAAAAAGCGTTTGGGGCTAAATCTTCCCCCCAGCACTAGGGTGCTTCCTGTACAGACTAGCATTAGAAGATAGACAAGCCCCCCTGCATGTGAAAATGGGATATAGCAGGCCAAAACAGATAGATCTTCAATATAATCAAAATACCTAAGTGTAGAGATTGGGGAATCTAAGTGCCGATATGTTAGGGGAACGGCCTTTGGCCTTCCCGTAGTACCTGAGGTATATATGATCACTGCCAGTTCTTCTTCCCTTATGTTTATATCTTCAGGTCTAATGCCATTTTTTTTAATGGATCCATCAATTTCAGTAATTACCTTCTTTAAAGAAGGTATCTCTAATCTTATATCCTTTTTTGCTATAAGATAGTTTGCCTCAGCATGTTTAAGGATAGAGGCCAACTCCGTACTAGGTAGGGATACATCCAAAGGCACTACAGTCACCCCCAGGCTTAATGCCGCTAGGTATAGATGGACATATTCAGGGCAGTTTGGCAACCAGATTGCAATTTTTTCTCCCCTTTTTATGCCCAAACCCTTCAGTACCTCCATAAGTCCATTTATATTGTTTATCAATTCTGTGAAGTCCTCACTTTTATTTTTAAAGATAATAGCAGACTTTTTGGGATATCTTTTTGCTGTTTTAAGCAGAGTATTGTAAATATCCATTTTAAATATTTTTTATAATAAACTCAGCACATTTAAGACCGGATTTTACTGCCTGTACTGTCCCTCCACCAGCTGGGAGGACAGAAGAGCCTACATTAAAAAGATTTTTTATAGGCAATCGAAATGAGACCTTTCTATAGGTCTTACTCTCAGCCACTGGTAAAACACAACTGCGAAATCCTATTTCATCTGGATAGTCAATAGAGGTAACTGTCCTTTTCCAAACTATATTCTTTGTAAATCCCGGGATTAGAAGATTGATCCTTTCAAGCAGACGCCTGCCCTCTTGGATTATGCGTTCTCTATTTATCTCCCCCCTTGGGGTGTAGAAAAGGAGTGTGGCTGGCCTAAACCTCATTTGTCCCTCTGTCAAAAATAGACCAAATGGTGGGTCATCTGGGTAAATGCCATTAAAAAATTGATGCATTACCTCATTTAAATCAGAACTTGGCAATGATACATACAAGACATTTCCATTTTCAACACTGACCTTATCCTTATTGACAATCATAAAGGTCATTGATGCCTCTAGGCCCTGCTTATACGACTTAATCTTATCCAAAAATGTAAAGCTAAATTTTGCCCCCTTACACAACTTCAAAATGGTCTGAACAATACTGACCCCGCTTATGACAAAATCAGATTTTATATACTCACCTTGGGCCACTATACCCACTGCCCTACCTCCCTCAATTAAGACCTCACTTACAGGGGTGCTGGTGTATATCCTCCCACCATATTTTTTTATAATATTCACAAAGGTATCTGGGATCTTTTGCATACCTCCAGTGGGATAGAAGGGGGTCCCATATTCTTTATGAGGTTTGCTAAATGTATAACCAGGCATATCATCTGGCAAACACCCATGAAACAGACCGGCCCTCATATTGAAGATGTTTCGCATCTGCTGATTTTTTGTAAGGAAACAGGCTATATCATGATGAGAATCCATATAGGAGTAGGCATCAAGATACCTTTGTCTCCATAATCTATAGATGAGGGAGATTGTCTCAAGGGATGAAAGGCCCATTCTTTTAAAATTTTTTACCATCTGTCTTCCTGAGGACATATCTGTAAGGTATCTTTCTTTAGAGAAGATATGGATTTTAACAGGTGAATCTTGAAATGCGGGTTCTTCCTTAAGTCTTTCTTTAATAAGATTGATAATCTTGCTCCCTGAAAATATAGGGCCTACATCAAATGGGTATCTCCCAAATTCTGAATTCCCATACCAAATGCTACGGCACCTGCCGCCTATGTAGGCTGTCTTTTCAAAGATTATAGTCTTTAAACCAGCCTTGGCAAGGAGGGCCGCAGCAGACAAACCACCTAGCCCTGCACCAATTACAACTACACTCTTCATTCACTATGCCTTTTACCACTCCTGCCTTTCTAGTGTCTTTACTGTAAAGAATCTCTCACTTAGCCCTTTATTAAACCAGAACCTCTCTGTGTGTACGATATCTCTGTGACCAGTAATAAGGTTATAGACCTCCCAAATACGCATGTGCCAGCAATTGTCCTCTGGATAGAAATAGTCTCTAAAGATCTCTTTATATTTACGGCCTACCTTGTCATAGTACTCCTCATAGACTGCTACGGCTGTCTTTTTATCAAGCCAAATAATCCTCTTTGCATAATACCAATTCTTCTTCTTTGGATAGGCCTCTACCTTATAGCAGGGAAGCCCCTCTAGATAGGTCTTATTATCAAATCCACTCCTATAACCAGGGAAGATATCCTCACCTATAAACTTATATGTCTCATAACCATATCTTCTTGTAGTAATTTCCTCAACCGTAAATTCACTCCCCATAAATGAGTCATCCTCCTCTGCCTGAGAGACCTTTCTTATCTTTTTCCAGGAGGGCAACCAAAGCCAGATATCGTTTTGCTTTTTTACATCTAGATATGCCCAGGTCAGTACGGCCAGACCCTTTGTATATTCTGGATAGGTGATGATGATTACATCTTTGTAATCAAATCCCCTCTTTCCATGGAGGATGATTCTCCTCCTCATCCACTTCTTTTTCCTTTTAAGGCCAGTTTTGTCTATATATATCACCTCACCCACAGACCCATAATCCCTAGCATATCTTGTAAATTTCATATCAAACCATGCCTTCATAAGCTCATCAGCAGTAGGGTTTTTGGAGGGCTTGGGTGGGTGGCACCTATCTGCCAAGGCAAGATTTGATATAATAAAGATCATCACCAGTCCCAAAAGGATGCGCCTCATGTAAACCCCCTTTTAAATAGAGTAAAATTTTAATATAAAATTTTCATTATCATTTGGGAGATATAATGTCAAGGTCTTTTTGTTATACACTTGACAATTTCTTTTAAGTAAGATTAAAACAAAAAATAGAATGAGAGATTTTCTAAAGTGGCAAATACTTCCATTAATTTTTTTATTAATTTTTCCTTCTTATATCTTCTCTTTTCAAAAAACTACTATCAAGGAAATCTTAAATGACCCTGACTTTTATCATCAGAAGGTCGTTAAAGTAACAGGAAAAATAAAAAATCTTAGATTAAAAGTTTCAAGAAGGGGAAATCCCTATACTACTTTTCGTTTAATGGACAAAACTGGAAATAGCCTAAAGGTATTTATCTGGGAGCATCAAGATTTAAAGGAAGGGGATCTGGTCGAGGTCACTGGGGTTTTTAAGAGGATAAAACGTGTTGGCATTTATACCTTTTTTAATGAAATTGAGGCAGAAAGGATAAAAAAGATTTCTAAATAAAAAGCACCATTCTTCATACAAGCCTTTTTAAGATATATCTCTATTTGTAGAGGACTGTTGACACAAGCGATGGCTTTTTTTAAAAATAGACAATGATTTCTGGGGTAGGCATAGATTTGGTATACATGCCACGTGTAAAAAATATGTTAGAAAGGTGGGGTAATCAAATTAAAACACGCCTATTTACCCCTGTTGAGATAGACTATTGTGAGAAGAAGAGGCTTTCTTACTATGAATTTTCTGCAAGGATTGCAGCCAAGGAGGCATTTTCAAAGGCACTAGGGCTAGGTATGAAGAAGGGGATCAGGTGGAAGGACATTGAAGTGGTAAATGAAAAGACAGGAAAACCAATAATAAATCTGTATGGAAGGGCAAGGGAGATTTGTAGAGAGAGGAAGATCAAAAAAATTGTAGTATCTTTAAGCCATGACAGGAGCTACGCAACTGCCATAGTGATATTGGAGGTATAGCATGAGGCTGGCTACGGCTGAGCAGATGAGGGCCATTGATGCCTATGCCATCAAAAATATAGGCATTCCTTCTATAGTCCTTATGGAAAACGCAGGAAGGGGCGCCTTTTTGTTAATTAAGGAATATTTCTTAGATTATTTAGATAGGCCAAGGATAGGCATCATCTGTGGTAGGGGAAACAATGGCGGAGATGGATTGGTAGTTGCAAGGTATCTTAAAAACGAGGGTTACCGTGTGCGTGTTTTTATCCTCGGCGAGAAGGCAAGGGTAAAGGCAGGTGCAGCCACTAACCTCTCTATTGCTGAAAGGATGGGGATAGACATTGTTGAGATAAAGGATGAAGGTGATTTGGAAAGGGAAAAGGACTACCTCATAAGTTGTGATTTAATCGTAGATGCCATCTTTGGCACAGGCCTAAGTTCTGAGGTAAGGGGATTAGAAGGCAAAGTTATTTCGTTTTTAAATGATGTCTATAATGGATTTATTGCCTCAATAGATATACCCAGTGGGCTTAGTAGTGATACAGGAGAACCACTGGGTATAGCGGTAGAGGCAGATTTGACCATCACCTTTGGCCTAGAGAAGGTGGGTCAGGCGGTCTATCCTGGGGTAGGCTATGTAGGCAATTTAGAGATTGTAGATATTGGCATCCCCTCAAAGGCAATAGATAGCATTTCCTTAAATCATCATTTGATTACCGATGAAGAAATAAGGGCAGTCCTAAGACCAAGACCGGGGGACCTACATAAAGGGAGGGCAGGTCATGTATTGGTCCTGGCAGGCTCACCTGGAAAGACCGGTGCAGCCACCCTCACCTGTCTAGGGGCACTAAGGAGTGGCTCTGGCCTAGTCACCCTAGGTATCCCTACAAGCCTTAACCCTATCTTAGAGGTAAAGCTTACAGAGGCAATGACATTGCCACTTCCTGAGACACCTGTTAAGACACTAGGGATTGGTGCATGGGAGGGGGTAAAAAAATCGGGTGTAAACTACAAGGTAATCTGTTTGGGGCCTGGTCTTGGTGCCCATCCAGAGACAAAGGAGATGGTAAAAAAAATTATTATTGAGGCCGATGTACCATTGGTAATAGATGCCGATGGCATAAATGCACTGGTAAGCAATCTAGATATACTAAAGGAAAAGAAATCTCAAGTTGTCTTGACCCCCCACCCTGGTGAGGCTGCAAGGCTTTTTGGAATAGATACAAAAGGTGTACTAGAGGAGAAGATAGATTTGGCAAGGAGGGTTTCAAGGGAATATGAGATTATTTTTATTCTAAAGATGGCAAGGACTATTATTGCCTTACCAGATGGTAATATATTTATTAATTCTACAGGAAATCCTGCCATGGCTACAGGGGGTATGGGGGATGTGCTGACTGGCATTATTGGAGGTTTTATAGGTCAGGGTTATGGGGCAAAGGAGGCATCTATCTTGGCTGTCTTTCTCCATGGGCTAGCAGGTGACCTTTGGGTAAAGGAACACGGGGAGATAGGTATGACCGCTACAGACTTGGCCAATTATCTACCCCTGGCCATGAAATCGGTTATTCAGCCATCTGAGGATGAAATAAGTGAATTATGAGATGGTCTTACTATAGCCCCACCCCTGATGACACTTTGAAGATAGGAAAAATGATAGGCAAGGATGCAACAGCAGGTGATGTAATTTTACTGATTGGGGATTTAGGGGCTGGAAAGACCTGGTTAACAAAGGGAATTGCCCATGGCCTAGAGGTGCCAGAAGACTATTATATTACTAGTCCAAGTTTTACCATAATAAATGAATACCCTGGGCGTATTCCCCTTTATCACATAGACCTATTTAGGTTTTCTAAAGACACAGATTGGGAAAATATAGGGATTGAAGAATATATATTCTCTAAAGGGGTAGCAGTTATAGAGTGGGCAGAAAGGCTCCCAACAGGATTCATACCAAAAGAGCACCTAAAGATTTACTTGGGATATTATAAGACGGGGAGAAAGCTCACATTTGAACCCTATGGCAAGCACTTTATTGAATGTGTAAAAAAATGGAAAAGGATTTTAAATTGAAGGAAGCTATTAAGGCGCATATAAAGAAGGCCCTGGCCAAATTGCCCAAAAATTTAAGACAGGAGGTAATTGTTAGAGAGACCATTAAGTGCGCCTTATTTAATCTTATAATACAAAATGGGTTTACGCCTATACCTTCTTATAAACCGCCAAGGCGGCCGGAGGAACCCATTGCCCTTATTGGCCTAAATAAAGAAAATGAGATTGTCTGTGCTATTGCCATTGCCCCTGTGATTACACTCTCAGGCATGAAGACATTAAAGGTCATTGATGCAGGGGAAAAATATTTTGTTACATTCTCCCCCTTTAAGAAAAAGGTAGAGGAGAGTGCCTTTTTCCTAGAACCTGGAGTAGTGCATATCCATGTTCATGAAACACAATGAACTTATGGTTCTATACCAAATATGACTGTTTAATAATTTCTAAAAAAATTTCTATATCTTTTAGATTTTCTTTAAGAATTTTAAATAGTCTTTCATCTTCTACCTTCCAATAAAAATGAACTAGGATATTTCTGAATCTTGCCATATTCATAAGTCTATAGACAAATTCCTGATCTTTAATAAGCCCGATTTCATTTAATATTTTAAAGCAATCTGCATAGTCCTTTGGAATCCTTTTAGCAAGTTTGGTTACAATATGATTACATATATCAATGCAGGCCTCTATAGCTAGTATGAAATTATACTTAGCAGCATCAATATTTTTAAAATCAGAAAAGAATTCATTTTCTTCGATGTTTCTTAATTTTCTTAGCTTATAGAGTGCTTTTTCCACCTCATTCATTAATTCAATAATCCTTTCTCTATTGATACTATGCATATTTTATTTCCTTAAGTAACCTTTTTCTTACCGGCAAATAGTCAAAGTATCTTCTTAAATTGTAGCTAATAAAATTTATTCTTAAAAGCTCATTTTTATCAATAATCAATCTGCCTTGAATAACATGATAAATAAAATTAAAATTGGTATTGTTGATAACCCGAACATCAAATACATATGCTGGGATGGCCCTCTCAAGTTCAAAGGAAAGCTTAACTGAATAGTCTAAAAAATCCTTTATCATCAAAGGGTTTACATATATCGCTACATCTATATCTCTAAATGATGCCCCTTCTACAAAAGAGCCATAGATATAGGCAAAAATTATCTCTTTTTTCTGAGAAAGTTTTTTTCTTATTATTTGAATAATTTCTTTCTTGTTCATTTTTTATCTACTTTAGCAGATGCCCATCTCCTTGTCTAGCTTGAGAAGGCCTTGGCGGGTTGCTTAAAGATTTGAGGTCAAAGGATATCTTTTAATGTAATGTCCTTTAAGGAATCATTCATACTTTTTATGATTTTTTTAACTGAATTGTCTTGAAAGGTCTTTGGAATAAAGAGTTGAAAAAAATTAGAAAGCTCTATCCTCTCAGGGGGCAGGGCAGGCAAATAACCATTATTTGTAGATACTATAATATTTTCTTTTTCAAGAAAGTAAAGGATCTCTCTAATCAAATGCCCCTTTGTTTTTATCTCTGCTGTCAAGCTCTTTTCAGAAGTAGTCCTCTTTCCCCCTATATAATTTCTTGAGATAGTGGCAAGAACTGAGAGAGAAATGATAAAATTTGGCAGATAATCACCCTCTAAGATTTTATTTTCCCCAAACTGAACATGATAGACCACTTCAGCCCCAAAAAGGGTTATAACCCATGAGAGATAAATCCAAAATAGAAATATGGGAATGATAACAAATGGACCATATAGAGTGGCAAAGGTCCTAAATGAGATGGCGTTTTTTATATAAAACTCAAAGCCATGTTTTGCTATCTCCCAAAGGAAGGATGATATGGCCCCACCAAGAAAGGCTGCCTTAAGATCAATCTTTTCTATAGGGATAATGAGATAAAATAAGGAAAAGGCAAGAAGTGAGATTAGAAATGGAAATGAAGATAAAAAAATCTTTGATAGGGTGCCAATATAAGGTATAGCAGTAATCTTGCTACTAAGATAAAAGGAGGTGCCCAAAAGGAGGGGGACCCAAAAGAGTAAATTTGTAAATACAAAAATTTTATTTAGCGTTGTCCTTTTCTTAAAAGAATGCCAGATCTCATTAAGTGCACCCTCTGATGCCTCAAAGAGGACATAAGAGAGGGGGATAAGGCTCAAAATACCACCTATGCCAAGGGCCTTAGATTGGGCAGAAAAGCTATTTATGTAGTCTATTACGGCCTTTGCTGATGTCGGTACAAGGAACTTCAGGAGGTAGTCCATGAGCCTCTCCTTTATAATGAGAAATTTTGTAAATGAGGAGAAGAGTGAGAAGCTCAATATCATCAGAGGCACAAGGGCAAAGAGGGTGACATAAGAGAGAAAGCCGGCCCATTTAAAGCAACCGTCATAATTGAATTTTTTTACAATGCATTTGGTAGCATTTAAAAATCTTTTAATTAGATCTTTCATAAT